>PDWJ01006103.1_pt1 | contig 11060 bp, 11 predicted proteins | sample 1430881 | NCBI WGS metagenome assembly PDWJ01 (sample SAMN01162460, study PRJNA174530) | Oral metagenome, whole genome shotgun sequencing project. | biome: Marine environment; feature: Marine mammal; material: Swab sample of the gingival sulcus; isolation source: swab sample of gingival sulcus... | reverse complement strand
TTTACCGAAATATTGCCCATTCCGAGTGGGATACCCTGTTATTTTTCTATGGTGTCATTTTATGTGTGGGTGGTTTGGGGTTCATGGGCTATCTGGCAGTGATTTCAGAGGCGATGTACCTGGATCTGGGCGCAACCGCTGCCAATGTGCTGGTGGGAGTGATGTCGGCAGTGGTGGATAATATTCCGGTTATGTTTGCCGTGCTCACCATGGAGCCTGATATGTCCCAGGGCCAGTGGCTACTGGTGACCTTGACTGCGGGAGTAGGGGGCAGCCTGCTTTCTGTCGGCTCTGCAGCCGGGGTTGCCCTGATGGGGCAGGCGCGTGGCCAATACACTTTCTTCAGTCACCTCAAATGGACACCTGTTATTGCCCTGGGTTATGCAGCCAGTATTTATACTCACATGTGGCTGAACAGTGCCCGATTCTGATACGGGTATGGCCCGTTTTTTTCAGGGCATATCTGCTTTTGGCCAAAAAATCCAAAAAATCCAAAAAGTAAAAAGGGGGGTTGAAAATATGAACCCCCCTTTTACTCGAATGGCACGGACAGAACAGGTGATTCGAACAACAGGTTATTCGAACAGGGGTTTGACCGGCAACAGAGGATCAAATTCCGGGTCTTTCTTTTGCGCTTTTGCGGCGAAGCATTTCATCATATCCTGTGGTCTGAACATGCCCGCCTGCCAGGTCGCCATGTATTTCAGGCTGTTTTCAACGCCGTGATCCCGGCTGTAGTTGATCATTTCCTTGCAGCCGGCCACTGCCATTGGTGACTGCCTGGCGATCAGTTCCGCTACTTTCATCACGCCTTCTATCAGCTCTTCCCGGTTATCAAACACCTCATTGACCAGTCCGGCCTGTTTTGCCTCATCAGCCAAAAGCTTTCGTCCCGTGTAGGCCAGTTCCCTGGCAAGCCCCTGGGGAATCAGTCCGGGGAGCCGTTGTAATGTGCCCAGGTCGGCAGTCATACCGAGTTGCGTTTCCTTGACGGTAAAAAACGCGTCTTTTGTGCAGTAACGGCTGTCACTGGCACACACCATATCCAGTGCGCCGCCAATACAGCCCCCCTGTATTGCTGCCAGCACAGGGATTCGCACATTTTCCAGAATATTGAAACAGTCCTGAAGCTGGAGTACGGCCCGGCGCAGGTTCTCGGCTATTCTGGCCGGGTCACCCTGCATCGGGATACTGTCGGGAGATGTGAACACCGACAGATCCATTCCGGCGCAAAAGTGTTTACCGGTTGAGGAGAGCACGATCACTCGTGCTTCTGCGCTATTGCCTATCTCGCTAATGGCGCGAGGAAATTCTTTCCAGAAGTCGAGGTTCATGGTATTCAGCTCGTCGGGACGGCTTAGCTGAACCTGTGCGACCTGATTGTTGATTTCGACGTTAAGGGTTTTATAGCTCATGTTGGATGCCTGTATGTGTTGATACTGTTGTTACGTGTTGCAAGGTTATTGACGCTATCCGGGTTAGTCAAGGCTATGACATCAATCAATGGAGCCAGTCGGGCTGAAGAGAGCGGAGAAGATCGGGTGGTGGGTGAAAAGGAGAAAGAAAAAACGGGCAGCCCGATGAGGAATGCCCGTTTTCAGTCGTATCCGGCCCGGTTGTATCTGGAGTGAAAAAAAGCTTACAGCTTCTTGGCCGTTTCCAGATCGTAGCCGACGATACCCTGGTTACCAGCGACATTTTTCTTGTCAGCCGCAGTGTATATCATCTTGACCAGGCCAAAGCTCAGGCTGAAACTCTCCATCGGCGGGCCGGCGTCGCCAGCGGACATGCTGTATGAACTGATCAGTGTGTTTTCCAGTTCGTACTTGACGTACTCTTCCACTTTGTCTGCACCGGTTTTTACCACGTGGATTACAACTTTTTTGCCTTCGGCTCCAACCAGAGCTTCCTGGAACAGTCCTGAAGAAGCGGCGTCCATTACCTTGGTCGCAGTGACTTCACTGATGTTGGGGCGAGTCGCCTCGCGGTTGGCTATTTGGCCGACTTCCATGGTAATGCCGCGACCGACACCAAACTGCAAGGAATCCAGTCGGATCATGTCCTTGTAACCTTCCGCGGTCACATTACCCTTGATTGAAATACCGTCCCAGTCCAAGTAAATTGCCATATCTGCTTATCCTCTTTTCAGTCTGTTTTGATGTTGCTGTCTATATTATTGGTTATTGGTGGTTATTGGTGTTGCCGTCAATCTGGTGAATCGGTGTTTTTACGTCACCATGAGTTGCTTACTGATTAATGCGCTTATGCAAGGCTAAAACCCTCACATTGTTTTCAATTGTTTTTGCATGCTGCTTTTTCAAGCTGTTTTTTTACGTGGCTCTTTGTCCGGTTTCTCTCCGGGTCGGACGAAAGTATGGTTGGTATTTGTTGAGTGTTCAAGGAAAAAGACTGTATTATCAGACAAATAAACCGGCTTTGACGCCAATTAACATGATTTGTGATGATCGCGGCCTGACGGAACCGCTATCAGTCTCTGATTTTGGAACATTTTTGACAGCGGCATCCGTGTCGCTTGCTGATCACAGATGAAATGATGTGTTTTTGGTTTTCCAACCTTCCTCTATACATTATTTATGTCTAGTATTATCGGTAAAGTGAGGGAGTTGAGCCGTTAATCTCGCTCCTCATGGTATATGGCTCCTTGTATTAAATGAATGTCACGTGCCTTGCGCGGTGTTTCACAATGGATGTTATCCCACTCACAGGCCTGAATCGAATCCGAGGTAACAGGACATGGCCCTCAAGCAAAACAATCAATTTTTGAAAATTGCGACCCCGCTGGGAGACAACGTATTGGTTGCGCAAAGTCTGGAAGGCAGGGAGTCGGTATCGGAGCCGTTTCATTTTGTTGTGAGAGCCTTGTCGGAGTCGGATTCCATTGACGAAAACAGTATCGTTGGCAAGTCGGTTACCATCGTTCTGGAAAATGTTAACGGCGAAACTCGCTATTTTAATGGTATCGTAGCCCGCTTTGTCGTCGGTCAGAAAACCGGTCAGCGATACCGGGAATATCGCCTCGAAATCATGCCCTGGCTGGGCATGCTTAAATATCGGGCAGATTGTCGAATCTTTCAGGAAATGACACCGGTCGATATTATCGAAAGTGTGTTTTGTGAGCTGGGTTTCTCTGACTATCAATTCAAGCTTCAGAACAGCTACGCGGTGCGTCGCTACTGCGTTCAATACAGGGAAACCGATTTTAATTTTGTTTGTCGTTTGATGGAAGAAGAGGGTATTTTTTATTTCTTCAGGCATGAAAACGGCAAGCATACTCTGGTGCTTTGCGACTATGCGAGAGGCTACGAGAAAGTGCCGAAGAGCAGTATTGATGTGTCTGCCGGCAGTCTCACGGATTTCAGGATCAGTACCTGGCAGCGTCATTTTCGTTTTTGCAGTGGCAGGGTGGCGCACACCGACTACAACTTTACTACTCCGGGCACATCGTTGATGACAAACCAGCAAACCGTATTGTCGATCCCGAACAGCAGCCCTTTCGAGGTCTATGACTACCCCGGTGATTATGGTGATTCAGCCACTGGTGACTTTTACGCTCGCAACAGGATGGAAGCGATAGAGGCCGATTTCACCGAAATCGAGGCCACCAGTGATTACCACCTGATGGCTGCCGGTTATGTGTTCAAAGCGGGATATAACCAGAACGAGGCTGATGCCAAAAAGAGTTTTGTCGTAAAAACTGTTGTTCACCAGGCCAGTGAGGGAAGCTATCATTCAGATAACGAGGTCTTTGAGTACCGTAATTCGTTTATCTGCGTGCCCGCTGACGTTGTGCTCAGGCCACATCAGGTTACGCCCAGGCCCTTTATCAGGGGAACTCAGACAGCGGTCGTTGTCGGGCCTGCCGGTGATGAAATATTTACCGATGAATACGGGCGGGTAAAGGTTCAGTTTTTCTGGGATCGTCACGGAACCAGGGGGGATTCCAGTTCCTGCTGGATTCGTGTTGCCCAGTTTTGGGCGGGTAAAAAGTGGGGCGCCCAGTTCCTTCCTCGCATTGGCCATGAGGTGCTGGTTTCCTTCCTGGAGGGTGATCCTGATCGTCCACTGATTATCGGCAGTGTTTACAACGCCGATACCATGCCAACATATGATCTGCCGGCAAACAAGGCGCACAGTGGAATAAAAAGTCGGTCGACAAAAGGCGGCTCTACGGAAAACTTTAACGAAATCCGTTTTGAAGATGACAAGGGTAAAGAGCTCCTCTATCTGCACGCTGAAAAAGATGAAGAGGAGATGATTGAGAATAACCAGAAAGTCACGGTTGGTGTGAATCAGAAAATCACGGTTGGGGTGAATCAGGATATTCATGTCGGGAATGATTCGACTGAAAACATTGGAAATGATCTGGCTCAGACCGTGGGCCACGACAAAACACTGAAAACGGAGGAAAACCACCTGGAAGTTATCGGCAAACATGCTGCCATTCTCCAGGGAGGGAATCGTATACTCTTTGTGGGTGAAAACTATTCCAGAAATGTCCTCAAGAATGTTGCTTTTACTGTGGGTGGCGCCGTGGCGAATGTCGTTGCCAAAGATGTCGCTGAAAAAGTCGGTGGTTCACATTCCGAGTCTGTAGGCAAAAACTATGCGCTGGAAGCGGATAAAATTCAGCTTGAGGCCAAAGAGTCAATCGTGCTGAAATGTGGCAAGGCCAAAATCACCATGAAGAAAGATGGTACGATTATTGTCGCCGGTGGCAAAATAAATGTGAAAGGCTCCAAAGATGTGATCATCAAAGGCAGCAAGGTTCTGCAAAATTAACGGTGCGAGTGGTGATGCGACAGACTGAACCGGTGAACAATGAGGTTACATTTTCCGATGACGGGCAAGGCCGCTCTCAGGGGCAAACCCTGCTGGGGGCAGTCGTTTCTGTCAGTGAAGCCGGGGCACCCCGGGTCAGCTTCGAGGGTGTCGGTAAGGATGCCGGAGTGGAGGCTCTGACCACAGTGCCATTGGATGCTTCCTGCATCGGCAGGCAGGTACTGTTGACATTTCCGGGCAATCACACTGCTCCGGTCGTGATCGGGCTGGTTCGCTCGCTACTTGATGACGTTTTGGCAGAACCATCTGTGAAGCGCGGCTTCGAACGGGAGGAGCGGCAGGTCTCTCCTGGCGGGCTTGCTGCCAGCGGTGTGGACAGGCCGGAGGTGTTGATCGATGGCAAGAAGCTGGAGCTGGCTGCGCCGGAAGAAATCACACTCAGATGCGGCAAGTCGAGTATTACCCTGAGGCAGGATGGAAAAATTGTAGTCAGGGGCGAACACATCCTCAGTCGTGCTCGTGGTGCACATCGAATTAAAGGTGGCTCTATCGAGCTGAATTGATTCGGGGGCCGGCCACCGTGTGCCCGAAAGGCGGATATTCGAGGATAAAGCAGATTTTGCTGAGGAAAAGGACAAGGCCCGGTGCTTGATTACACGAACTCCACACCCTTTATCAGTGAACTCTGCCTGATGCTGAACGGTCGGGGAGAAGACGTGCTACTTATCGTGGCAAAGGGAACATTTACACTTTTTCCCCAGGTCGTATTGGCGCAGGAGCAGAGGCCTCTGCAATACAGTGATCAGTATTCGGGTGAGCCGGGTTACTCCGGTTTGCTGAGGGCCACCGAGTTTTATCCGGCCAAAGCTGTCGTGGATGTCGTGTTTGAGGGGCATGCCTATGCCCCCGAGGGCAAGCTTGCGCGTCGAATTGACGCGGCCCTGGCCGTAGGAAGAGAGAAAAAAACGCTGGCTGTGTTTGGTGACCGATATTGGGATTCAGGAAGGATTACGGATGCAGAGCCGTTTAAAAAAATGCCGATAGTCTATGAGCGTGCCTATGGCGGTATCCATCATTTTGATGAAACCAGGCCTGTCGGGCCTGACTCAGCGGTGTTTTTGCCGGAGAATCCGGCAGGCAAGGGCTTTGTCGGAAAACGCCCGGCATGGCGAACCAATGGTCTGCCTTTGCCGAATATTGAAGACCCGAGTGCCCTGATTTCACGCTTGTCAGACAGGCCGACACCTGCGGGCCTGGGCTTTATCGCACCAACCTGGCAGCCACGAGTCTCCTTCGCCGGAACCTATGATGATGAATGGAAGGTCAATCGGGCGCCCATACTCCCCCTTGATTTTAACAGCAAGTTCTTTTCCGTCGCATCGAACGGTTTAAGCTTTCCGGTGATTGGCATGAAGGGTGAGATACCTGTTCAATTGTGGAATCTGGTGCCGGGCTATCCCTCTGTCCGGTTTTATCTCCCCGAGTATGAACTGATCGCAAAAATACAGCTCGGTCGCTCCGGCAATGAAATTCACCTGTCTCTGGATACCCTGTTTATTGCACCCGATCAAAACACCATCGAGTTGATCTGGAAAGCAGAGTTTCCCTGTGAACGGAACGCGTTGAGTATTCATAAAGTGGAGCTTGTCTGTGAGTGATAGCAGCCTTTGCAACCGGTAATCAACAAGGAAACATGGCATGACATGCAAGGTAAGGGGTCTGGGTATGATCAACGCGCTTGGCAGGGGCGCCTTACCCTCGGTGACGGCCGCAATGGCTGGAATCAGCCAGTATACGGAAACAGAACTTCTTAATCCGGAGGGTATTCCCCTCAGGTTCGCCCTGGTTCCAGACGAGATACTGCCCGTTATTGATGTTGCCAGGCTGAGTCGGCCGGGAGTTCGTTACGAGCGTATGATGCGGCTGGCGGTTGGCGCACTGGATGAGTGTGTCGGTTCGACCGAGGTGGAACACCCTCTGCCTTTGTTCCTGGCCTTGCCCGAGCGTCGTCCCGGTCGGGATTATCCTGCACTTGAGCCATTCCTGAAGGAGCTTTCCGGGTTCACCGGGGATGTGCTTGATCTGTCAAACAGCAGGATATTTCCGTACGGTCGATCAGCAGGTTTTACTGCCATGGCGTCTGCCATGGCCCTGTTGGAAAACCGGAATGACGCGGGCGGATCAACGAGAGGGGGGGCGATTAAAAGGGTATTGGTGGGTGGTGTGGACAGCTATGTCGATGCATCGCTTCTGGGCATTATGGATAAGCAAAACAGGTTGCTACTTGAAAATACAGCCGATGGCTTCGTACCAGGTGAAGGTGCTGCTTTTTTAATGCTGGAAATGAGCTCCAAAGGCAGAATTTTGATACACACTCCGGTCACTGCAAGTGAGCCTGGGCACTGTTATTCGGATGAAATCTGTGAAGGCGTCGGTCTGTCCGGCGCGATAGGCCAGGCAATTCAGCAAGCGGGGTCGCCCGGGATTGGAACGGTTTTCTGCAGCCTGAACGGTGAGGGTGTGTTCGCCAAGGAGTGGGGGTTGTCTGCTATCCGGGTTTCAACGCTGTTCAAAGACGGCCTGCAGATCGAGCACCCGGCCGAATACTATGGTGATATTGGCGCTGCCACGGTGCCCTCTTTATATATCAACGCGCTGATAGGCAGAGCGAAAGACCGGGTTGACGGAGCGGTTCTGATATGGGCCGCTTCCGACTTTGAACACCGTGGTGCGGGAATACTGGTCTAGATACCGCTCTGACAGTATAAGGGTTAATTGACCATATCGGGCCCAACCAAAAGGGCCTGAGCAGATACAATTGTAAAAGACGCTGAAATTATCAACCAGGAGATACCGCCATGCCGGCGACCGTAATGGCCAATTTTAGAGGCATTGTACACAAGAAGAGCAGTGGCATCAGTGTTGTGTTTCCGGATGTGTGCAAAACGCCGACTCCGTCTGGCCCTATCCCCATTCCGTATCCAAATGTTGGTATGTCTGCCAACACTTCGATGGGTACCAAAAAGGTGAAAATAGACGGCCAGATGGCGATGTTCAAGGGGGCAAAATACAATGTGACCTCAGGAGATGAACCTGGAACGGTGGGAGGGGTTGTTTCCGGCACCTTCAAGGGGGAGGCTGAATTTATGACCTATTCCTTTGATGTCAAGTTTGAGGGAAAAAATGCCTGTCGAATGCTTGATTCCCTGTTTCAGAACAAGAAAAACGCCATGGGCTAGGCGGTTGCTCCGGTTTTCTCTTTTTTTGTCATAGAGGTCAGTTCGTGAGTTCAGGTTCTTTCGTTATACCCCGGATTATAGAAACCCATCTGGAAGAAATATCGACTCTGTACCTGCAATGGTGTGATGAGTCAGAATTGGCAGCGCTACCTTCTTCCGGGGCAGACTTGTCCTGGCTGAAAAAACTTCGTCGGCGTATCGATGCCCACCTGGACGGCCTGGTGGCAAGCGGTGACGCCGGCTGGAATATCGCAGCACCCTTTATGTTATCCGAAGATGAAGGTGAGTACTTTGCGATTGCCCTATTGGCGTTTGAGCGCAATGTGCCACAGATTAAAGACGTGGTTGAGGGAGCGCTCGAATCAACGGCGCTATACAGAGCGCAGGCGGATGCGTTTGCCTGGCGAAAGAGCGGTTCCCGAGAGCAATGGGCTGCGCGTTTTGCGCGATCGACCCGGCTTGAACTGCGGTCCTTGTGTTTGCATTACCTCTGGCATAATCCTGACTCGTCAGCCAGGGCGATATTTGACGCCGATTGGCTGGATTTGCAACATCGCACTATCACTGATGCCTATGCGCAAGCCGGAGTGGTTTTGCCGGTGCTGATGGAAGACTTGCGCAAGTTCCGAAGGGTTGATCTCGTGCCGTTACTGAGAAAGCTGAATGACACCGAGGTGTCGGAGCGAAATTATCACCCGCTTTCTACGCGAGTAATGATTGGTGACACCACGGCACTGGATGAGCTGAAATGCTTTGTTCTTGAGCACAATGAATATCAGGAACAGGCAACCGAACTGTGCTTCAGCCGGTATGGTTTTGACCGGGCCAAAATGTTGCTTGCTGAACTGCGTGCCACCGGGGGGCATGAGCGTTGTGCCATTATCGCGGTTGGTGCCATGAGAGCCAAACCACTTTTGCCCTGGCTATTGAAGCAGATGGCACGGCCCGAGTCAGCCAGGTTGGCCGGGCAGGCCTGGGCAAGGGTGATGGGGGTTGACCTGGCGGAGCAGGGTTTGGTGCTGGATGATGACAGCCTGGATGAGGCATGGCTGGATTTCGATGGGGACGAGCATTTGCCCTGGCCTGATAGTGAAAAAATCAGAAGGTTGACCGGTTGAGTCGGGATTCTCACGGATCGGTATATGCCGAATGTGTGTCGGTATCCTGCCGGTGATTGATACGTGCTTAAATCGACAACATCGACAAAGAGGGTGCTAAGGTGGCGAGTATAGGAGATGGGCTTGGTATCGGTTTCCCGTCAAAGGGAGTACGGGAAATCAAACTGAAAGAAGCAGAAGAGGAGGAAGAGTCTTCCTACACCATTGAAGACATTGAAAAAATGCTTGACAAACCGGAGGGTGAAAAGGAAAGCTCCGGCACATTTATGCAGAACCCGTTGTTCAGGGCCATTGTCGAGTTGTATGAGGTGTTGGTTGCGCCTGGCGGGTCGAGGCCCAAACACTCTGCGGAGATCAGTTTGTCAACCTCCCCGCAGACCCGAAATGGGTGGATGGCACCAGGGTAAAAAATCTGGACAGGTTGTCCCGCAAGCCCAGAATCAAAGTCGAATTTGACAGGCCCGGTGCCCACTCGTTCAGGGTAAAATATAAGCCTGGCTCGGGTAATGCTGTCTATACCTCCTCAGAAAAAAGCCGAAATAGCAAGTTTAAATACCAGGATCAGGAAAAGTCATACACGACAGAAAGTGATGGTACAAAAATTATCTGTGACGATTTTTTTATTGCGGTTGCCGGTAATGACCAGTACAGGCTGGAGGCTTCGGATGACTATGGCAATACTGTTACCAGTCAGGGAGAAATCAGAACCACTCGCCTGATTCACTTCGTTCAGGTAAAAATGGCAGGTCTGACCGGCATTGCCAGTTCGATGTCAGCCTTTACCGCAGAGTTTGAGCGAAACTTTTATAAAATGGTGAGTCTGCCAGACGTTGAGATGGCCCATATGCATAATATTTCTACCGACGACCAGGAGACTTTCCGGCAAAATGCCAGGGCAGCGTACACCGGCTCCCAGGGGCCAGGCAAGGCACCTTGTTCGGTTGCAATCGGCTTTACCGATCAGTTGGCAGTCAAAAATCCCAATCAGATCATACGCAAGAGAAATGTAAAGGTGGGACCGGGCGAGGCTGATGTGGAAATAGGTATTGCAGGTCCTGGTCTGACCAATTCTGCCATAAAGACAAGAGCCTTGTGGAAAGATGTTGTTCCGGGTGAAGGCTGGTTTGTGTCTTGTGAGTTCCTGAAAACCGGTGGTACACCAGGCAGGGATGAGGTTGTCATAGCAGAGGCAAAGTGTCAGCCGCTGGCAAATGCCCGCATAACCAGGTATTTTGACAAGGTGAAAGTCAAAGTCGATCATCTGTCGACGGCAACGGGTACACTTACCCTGAAAGTAAACTGGGTAGATCGGATGCGTGGCGGTCTTTCTTTTGGTGGCGGAAACCTGATTTGTGTTTGTACCAGAGCCTGGTGGCGGAACAAGTCAACTGCGGCGCAAAACCGGGTTATTGTGCATGAAATGGGGCACAAGGTCGGCATGGTTGCCGATGGAACTGCCGGGTTGCCGGACAAGGTTGCGACACATTATGACAGCTCCAGGGGGCATGTTGGCAATCACTGCTATTTCGGATGCCCGGATGGCCAGGCCCGGTATGACAGCCGAACTGATACTTCCAATTCGAAATGCGTCATGTTCGGGGCGACAAACGGCAAGGGCAAGTTTTGTACAAATTGTGAGCCTGCGGTAAGAAAAGTGGATATCAGTGACGGGTGGAGCGGCTTTTGACCGGTGTTGACATGCCGGTTTTTGCACCGAGTCCGATTTTTGTACCGTAAATGTTGTTGCTCCATATTGGTCGGTGAGAGTCCCGGTTGGTCGGCGAGAGTCCCGGCGCCCCTGGTAATCAGTCAAGTTGTACAGCGAGAGAAAAAAGATGACTTGTCAACGAGCGCCGGTTGGTTTTATTTTGCTGTTTGTTTTGGGCAGTCCGCTTTTTATATC
>PDWJ01020333.1_pt1 | contig 11061 bp, 9 predicted proteins | sample 1430881 | NCBI WGS metagenome assembly PDWJ01 (sample SAMN01162460, study PRJNA174530) | Oral metagenome, whole genome shotgun sequencing project. | biome: Marine environment; feature: Marine mammal; material: Swab sample of the gingival sulcus; isolation source: swab sample of gingival sulcus... | reverse complement strand
CTGCTGAAGAACACCTACGACTACATGGCTGATCCCGAAGGCTTCACCAGCTTTGACGGGGGCTCCATGCTGGACGGCGGTTAGGTCGTCACCTTGGACTCGGCTTCCCGTCAGGATTTTTATCGCGGGCTGGTGGTCATGGCCCCCATGGCCACCGGCGGCAACCTCCCTTACCGCCGGTTATGCCGGCGGTTTGGTGCCGTGCGCACCTGCAGCGAGATGGTGCTCAGCCACAAGCTGCTCAAGGGCGGCGAGCGCCCCCTCATGCGCCACCATGAATCCGAAGATGATTTCGGCATCCAGTTGACGGGCAAGCATCCCGACCAGATGGCCGACGCCGCGCTCATCGCCCTGGAGCATGGCGCCCGGTTCATCGACCTGAATTTCGGTTGCCCCATCGATCTGATCGTGCGCTACGGTTCGGGTTCGGCCCTGCTCAAGCGGCCGAGCCGGTTGGCGGCCATCGTGGAAAAAGTGCGGCAGACGGTGGACGTGCCCCTGAGCGTGAAAATTCGCCTGGGCTATACCGAAGACAAGATCAACTGCGTGGACGTGGCCCGCCGCATCGAGGACGCCGGGGCCGACGCGGTGGTGGTGCACGGTCGTACCAGGCAGCAGCGCTACCGCCTGAGCGCGCGCTGGGATTTCATCGACGAGGTGGCGCGCTCCGTGACCATCCCCGTCATCGGCAACGGCGACCTGCTGACGCCCTGGGACTTGCGGCGCCGCCGTGAAGAAACCGCCGCCAGCAGCTTCCTGATCGCGCGGGGGGCCCTCATCAAACCCTGGATTTTCCGGGAGATGGCCACGGGCCTGCCCTGGGAGCCCACCGTGGCCCAGCGCTGGGCCATCTTGCGCCTGTACGTGGATTACGCTCTGGAACATTTCGGCGATGACGAGAAGGGGCGCGGTCGTGCGCGTCGCTTCTTCCTGTGGCATTGCGATTTCTGGAACCGCTACCGCCCCTGGACCGAGAACGATTTTCGGGACCAACTGCCCGACAGCCTGATCCAGCATCGGGTGGACGCGGTGAAAGGCGAACCCGACGCCGTTCTGCTGGCCAGCAGCGAGCCCGACGATCACGAGGTCATCTGGCAAAGGGTTCTGGCCGGCGATTTTCCCGACCTGGATGCGCCCCTGCCAAAGTAGGGCGCGCGGCTTTATCTCCTCCATTTCCCATCTGTTTTCTGTGGCTTGGTTGCCGTTGGCCACGGCTGTGCTAACCTGGGCGTGCAGGGTCCGACCTTCATTCTTTGAATCAGCCTGGAGAGCACCATGAAACGCTGGCTTCTGATTCCTCTATTTCTTTTCATCGTAGTTGGTTGTGGCGGCGGAGAAGCCGATCCGGATAAGGCGGCAGCCGACAAGACGCTGACGGTGGTGACCACCACCATGCAGACCGGTGACCTGGTCCGCCGCGTGGGCGGCGCGCGCGTGGATGTGACCGCGCTGATGGGGCCCGGCATCGATCCCCACCAATACAAGGCCTCGGCCGGGGATGTGGAGCGCCTGGGACAGGCGGACCTGATCGTCTACAACGGTCTGCACCTGGAAGCGAAGATGGGCGAGGTGCTGGAGCGCCTGAACGCGCGCCAGCCCACCCTGGCGGTGGCGAGAGGGATTCCGGAGGAAGAGCTCATCGTGCTGGACGGGGCGCACGATCCCCACGTCTGGTTCGATGTGGCCCTTTGGCTGCGGGCTTTGGATGAGGTCACGGCCAAGCTGAGTGAACTGGACACGGCCCACGCCGCGGAGTATGCCGCCAATGCGGCGGCCTACCGGCAAGAGCTGAAGGAACTGGACGCCTTCTGCAAGGCGCGCATGGAGGCCATTCCCAAGTCGCGGCGCATCCTGGTCACCGCCCACGACGCCTTCAACTACCTGGGCCGCGCCTATGGGCTGGAGGTGCGCGGGCTGCAGGGCATCAGCACGGTCACGGAAGCGGGCACGGCCGATGTCCAGAACCTGGCGCAGCTCATCGCCACGCGCCGCATCCCGGCCCTCTTCGTGGACATTAGCGAACAACCGCATGCCGGAGGGCCGTACGCCATCGAGGTCACCGACCTGACGGTGGCCTACCGCGAGCGCCCCGTGCTGTGGGACGTGGACCTACGCGTGCCCCAGGGTAAGCTGATGGCCATCCTGGGCCCCAACGGCGCCGGCAAGACCACCATGATCAAGGCCATCCTGGGCCTGGTGCCCAAGGCCGCCGGGCGCGTGCTGATCCACGGCAAATCCTATGGAGAGAATCGCCGCCTGGTGGGGTACGTGCCCCAGCGCGGCTCGGTGGATTGGGATTTTCCGACCACGGTGCTGGACGTGGTGGTGATGGGGCGCTACGGAGCCCTGGGCTGGTTGCGCCGCCCAGGCAAGAAGGAGCGGCAGCAGGCCCTGAGCGCCCTGGCCAAGGTGGGCATGGAGGACTTCGCGGCGCGCCAGATATCGGAACTGAGCGGCGGGCAGCAGCAGCGGGTCTTCCTGGCTCGCGCCCTGGTGCAGGATGCCCGGATCTACATCATGGACGAGCCCCTGCAGGGGGTGGATGCCCGCACCGAGCGCGCCATCATCGTTCTTCTGAAGGAGCTGCGGCAGCAGAATCGCACCGTGGTGGTGGTCCACCATGATCTGCAGACGGTGAAGGAGTATTTCGACTGGGTCACGTTGCTGAACGTGCGCCGCATCGCCAGCGGGCCGGTGGACGAGGCCTTCACCAAGGAGAACCTGCGTTTGGCCTACGGCGGTCGCGTGGACTTCCTGCAGCGCGAGGCTCCGGCTCCCGGCCTGGGCGGCTACGGAAAGATCCGACCGTGAGCGCTCTTCTGCATGATCTGGTTTTCGATTACACCCTGCGCACGGTGGCCCTGGGCAGCGCCGCCCTGGGCCTGGTGGCCGGCATGCTGGGGACGTTTGCGGTTCTGCGTCGGCAGAGCCTGCTGGGCGACGCGGTCAGCCACGCGGCCTTGCCCGGCATCGTGCTGGCCTTCATGATCACGGGCGCCAAGAGTCCGCTGGTGCTGGTGCTGGGTGCCGGGCTGGCCGGCTGGGCTGGGTCGTTGTTGATCATGCTCATCGTGCGCACCACGCGCCTGAAAACGGACACGGCCCTGGGGTTGGTGCTGTCGGTGTTCTTCGGCCTGGGGATGCTGCTGATGTCGGTGGTGCAGCGCAGCGCGGGCGCGGGGCAGGCGGGCCTGGAGAAGTTCCTGTTCGGGCAGGCGGCGGCGCTGATCGGGCGGGACCTGGTGACCATCACCCTGTTGGGCGCGCTGGTGTTGCTGGTGCTGCTGGTGCTGTGGAAGGAATTCAAGCTGCTGAGTTTCGATCCCGCCTTTGCCGGTGCGGTGGGCATGCCGGTGCGGTTGCTGGAGGTGATTCTGACCACCTTGCTGGTCATCGCCATCGTCATCGGTTTGCAGACGGTGGGGGTGGTGCTGATGAGCGCCCTGATCGTGGCGCCTTCCGTGGCGGCGCGCCAGTGGACCGATCGGTTGGGGCGGGTGGTGTTGCTCGCCGGTTTGTTCGGAGGGGTGAGCGGGCTGAGCGGCGCGGCCATTTCCAGTTTCGTGCCCCATGTGCCGACCGGACCCACCATCATCCTGGTGGTCACGGGCATCACGGTGGTGTCGATTCTGTTGGCGCCGCGGCGGGGGCTCTTGCCGGAACAGTGGCGGCGGCGGAGAAGGCGGCGCTATCACGGGCAAAGCCGTGAGGGGACGGCGTCATGAGCCCGGCCCAACAAGAAATCCTGGTCATCGCCGTTTTGACGGCCGCGTCCTGCGCCCTGCCTGGTGTCTTTCTGGTGCTGCGCCGTCTGGCCATGGTCAGCGATGCCATCAGCCACGCCATCTTGCCGGGCATTGTCGTGGCCTACTTCCTGACCCGGGATCTGAGCAGCCCTTGGCTGGTGGTGGGCGCCGCGGCCACCGGCGTGCTGACGGTGGCTTTGGTGGAGGGCCTCACGCGCACCCGTCGGCTCAAGGAAGACGCGGCCATGGGTATTGTCTTTCCGGCTCTTTTCAGTTTGGGCGTGCTGCTCATCACCCGTCACGCGGGGAACGTGCATCTGGATGTGGATTCGGTTCTGCTGGGTGAACTGGCCTACGCGCCCTTCAACCGCGCGGTCATCGGGGGCGTGGATCTGGGGCCGCGCGGTTTGTGGCTGATGGGAGGGCTGCTGGTGGTCAACCTGACGGCCATCAGCCTCTTCTTCAAGGAACTGAAGCTGGCCACTTTCGATGCGGGGCTGGCCGGGGCGCTGGGGTTTGCGCCGGCGGTGCTGCACTACGGGCTGATGTCGCTGGTCTCGCTGACGGCGGTGGGGGCCTTCGATACCGTGGGTCTGATCTTGGTGGTGGCGCTGATGATCGGCCCGCCGGCGGCGGCTTACCTGCTGACCGATCGGCTGGCGACGATGCTGCTGCTTTCGGCGGTGCTGGGAGCGGTGTCGGCAGCGTTGGGATTCGGGCTGGCGGCGTGGTTGGACGGCTCCATTGCCGGGGCCATGGCGGTGGCCGTGGGGGCGGTTTTCCTGGTGGTGTTCCTGTTGGCGCCCCGGCACGGATTGCCGGCCATGGTGCGGCGGCGCCGTCGGCAGAAGTGGGAATTCGCGCAGATCATGCTGACCATTCATCTGTGGCAGCATGAGGGCGCGGCGGATGAGGAGGAGGAGAGCCGTATCGACCATCTGCACGGCACGCATGTGGGCTGGACGCCGGAATTCACGCTGCGCACCGTGGCGCTGGCGGAAGGCAATGGGTTTGTGCGGAGGGATGGAGAGCGTTTGGTCTTGACGGAGGCGGGGAGAGAGAAGGCGGGGGAGGCTTTGCGGGGGTTGGCTGGGGGTTCTTGATCTGGAGACGATGGCCGGGAAACGACAACCTGGCAACCACAACTCTTGACTTCCAATCCCCGTTCGGGTATAGTGGTCTCCGGTCCGGTAAGAAACTGACCACTCAATCCCATGACGGCCGAAGAACCAGCGGAAGTCCGGTGAAAATCCGACGCGGCCCCGCCACTGTAAGCGGTGACTTGGGAAGGCGCAGGAAGTAGGAAGACCCGTAAGCCAGGAGACCGGTTCCAGGCCTGCCACCACCTTCGAGGGCGAGGTATGGCTATGGCGTTCCGTCCCGACAGGGAATCGTTTCCAACGGTTTTCTCGGGCTCGTTGGCCTATGCACTCTTGGCAGCCTCAGGGCTGTTTTTTTTATGCGTATGGTTGCTGATCGCGCCGGTGCCGACGTACGCTTTGGACACGCCGACCGGCAACACGACCGATGCCGATAGCGAAGCCTCGGACGCCAACCTGGCCGCCATGACGGACACCCTCATGGTCAGCGCCCGGGCCTTGACCGACGCGGTCAGCCCGTCGGCCGCCGGGATGGTCACGGTGGTGGATCTGGGCCGCCAGGCCGAAGGCCGCGATCTGGCGGAAATCCTGGGATCCAGCGCCGGTTTCCAGGTGCGACGCTACGGGGGGCTGGGTTATGTGGCGGTGCCGTCGCTGCGGGGTTCGTCCGCCGCCCAGATCCGCATCTTCGTGGACGGTTTGCCCCTGAACGACGCCCAGAGCGGTTCCGTCGACCTTTCCCAACTGCCCAGCGCCCGCTTCGAGCGCGCCGAAATCCACCGTGGTCTGGTGCCCGCCGGCATGGGCGGTGCCGGCGGCGCGGGGGCCGTGAACCTGGTGACCCGCGACTTCAGCGAAGGTTTCAGCTCCGAGGCCTTCACCGGCGGGATGGGGGCAAGGGGTGGCCGCCTCAGCTGGGGCGTGTCCAACGCCGAGGGGGATCGATCCCTGCTGCTGATGCTCCACGGGCGTCGCGCCGACAACGAATACGAATACCTGGACAACCACCAGACCTATCACGTGGCCGAGGATGACAGTTTACGCATCCGGAAGAATGCCTGGTTCGAGGAATGGGGGGTGTGGGGACGTGGTTTCCTGCCCCTGGGCCCGGCCACGCTCAAGCTGACGGCCGGTTGGTTCCGCAAGGATGGGGGCCGCCCCGGTCCCACGGCCGCCCTGTCGCCCCATGCCACCGTGGCCTCCGACCGTCTGGATGCGGGCTTGCGTCTGGAACTTCCCTGGGATCTTTCCCTGGAAAGCGCCGCCGCCCGCCGGGAGCAGATCCTCTACGATCCGGAGCGGGAAATCGACGATGGCTTCGGGGGTGATATCCGAAGCGTGGGCCAGGATATGGTCATGCGTCTGGCCTGGACGCCCACCTGGCAGAGGGATGCCGACGGCGGTTGGTTGCCCACAAGCCTGGGGTTGACCACCGGGGTGGAGAACCGGCTGCAGGATTATCGCCTCTGGTACGGTTCGGCTCAGGACCCGCGCCGCAACCGCCGCACCACCAGTCTTTTCACCGGTGCGCCGCTGAGCTGGGCGGCGGGCCGCCTGCAGGTGACTCCGGCTTGGCGCTACCAGTTCCTACGCGACGATTTCCCCCCTCTGCCCGCTTTGCCCTGGTTGCCGGAGGAAGTGGGGGTGCGCCATGATCGCCATGACGTTTCCCCTTCCCTGGGGGTGCTCTTCGCGGTGGTCCCCGAAAAAGTGGTGTTGGAGGCCCACGTGGGCCAGTCGGTGCGGGTGCCCACCTGGATAGAGCTCTTCGGGCACCGCGCCGGCATCGACGGCAACCGAGATCTGCAGCCGGAGGAGATCAATTCCGCCGATGTGGCCGTGTTCTGGGCGATCAATCACCACATGTCGGCCCGGCTGACGGCCTTCTTCTTGGAGACGGCGGAGACCATCATCTTCATCCAGAACAGCCCCGGCACCAGCAAGGCCCGCAACATCGGCGCCTCGCGCAACCGGGGGGTGGAGTTGGAGGGACGCGCCAACCTGCCCTTGGATCTGGTCCTGACGGGCAATTTCACCTGGCAGGATCCGGAGGATCGGGGTATCCAAGCCCACGCCTTCGGCCACCGGTTGCCCTATCTGAGCGCCACGGAACTGGACGTGCGCCTGGCTTTGCGCCGTGGCGTGTGGCGGCCTTGGCTGGAGATTGCGGCCCGGGGCGAATTCTACCGTGATCGGATCAGCTCCGAGCTGATCCGGGCACCGGCCCGCGCCATGCTGAATCTGGGGTGCTCCCGGCGGCTCAACGACAATCTGACCCTCAGTGCGGAAGTGATCAATCTGACGGATGACCGGACCTATGACATCGTGCGGTTCCCTCTGCCCGGACGCACCTGGCAGATGGCTCTGCGCTGGCACCCCCAGGAAGGAGCAAGACCATGATGAAACGCAGCCTTTTTCTGATCAGCCTGTTGTTGTTGTTGGCCGGCGGCGCGGTGGCCGATATTGAGCGGGGCCCCTGGGTCGTCACCACCGACTATGAAGTCTTCGGCGGCGTCGAGGCCCTGGAGGACAGCGATCCCTGGACCTCCTCGGGCCAGCTCGTGTCGATACCCAGCGACGCGGTGGCCCGCTGGCACGACGGCCTGGTCTACGTGGTGGGCCGCGGCGCGGCCAGTCTGGTGCAGATTTACAATCCGGCCTGGGAATGGACCATGGTGGGAGAATTTCCCGTGGGTGAGGGAAGTAACCCCCAGGACATTGTTTTTCCCGATGACGGCACCGCCTGGATCAGTTGCTACGACGCCCCGATCCTGCTGCAGGTGGACCTGGTGACGGGGACCATCCTGCGCACCCTGGACACCTCCATCTATGCCGATGCGGACGGGTTGCCGGAGACCGGCTGGATGCATCTGCAGGACGGCCTCTTGTACATCGCCTGCCAGAATCTGGACCGGAACAACTGGTTCCAGCCCACCGGTCCGGGCCGGTTGCTGGTTCTGGATACGGCCACGGCGGAGTGGCGGGAACCCATCGCTCTGGAGGGCGCGAACCCCTACACCCAGTTCCGTGTCGCGCCGGACGGCCGCCTGATGGTGGGCTGCGCGGGCTCCTGGGCCATCATCGACGGCGGTATCGAGGCGGTGGATCTGACGACTGGTCAGACCGACGGCCTGATCCTGACGGAAGCCCAACTGGGTGGCGAAGTCCTGAACTTCGTGCCCATGGAGGGGGGCATCATGTATGCCCTGACCAGCGATTCCAGCTTCAACACCAGCCTGATCCGTGTCCAGGTGGATTCGGCTCAGGTTTCCGTCCTGGAATCCAGCATGGGTTTCGAGTTGGTGGATCTGGCCTGGGATGGGGACTTCCAGATCTACGTGGCCGACCGGAACCTGGACAACCCCGGTATCCGTGTCTTCGACAGCGCGGCGGGCAACGAGCTGACCTCCGCTCCGGTGGCGCTGGAACTGCCCCCCTTCATGATCGTCATGGCCACGGAAGACGATTTGAGCCCCGCTCCCCTGGCCGGCAACCTGCCCGGTCGCCTGGAACTGGGCATGCCTTTCCCCAATCCCTGCAACCCGGCGGCGGACCTGGTGGTCCACGACGCTCCGGGTAGCCGGGTGCGGGTGTCGGTCTTCGATTTGCGCGGTCATCGCGTGGACGAGGCCACCCTGGTCTGCGGCGATGACGGCCGCAGCACCTTCCGGTTCACCGGAGAATCCGCCACGGGCCGCGCCCTGGCGGCGGGGACCTACCGCATGGTCGCCCAGAGTGCGGGAGGATTCGCCGCCCGCACCATTACCTTGGTCAAATAGTTGACACATCCAAGAGGAGAACATCGTGAAAAACTGGACAATTCTTCTGATCATCGCCCTTCTGTTGCCGGTGACCGCTTTCGGTCAGTTCGCGGACAACGGCCAGGTGAACAACGAGTACGACCGCGCCGACCCGGCCCTCAGCTTCTGGGCCAGCGAAGTGGTGGACTCCGAGCGCGGCTACCAGGATTATCAGCAGCCGGAGCTGGGCTACGCCAGCGTCGGCACCGAGACGGACATGCTGGGTCCCGACGGTAGCTATTTCTGCCTGGGCGACCACGGGACTTCAGCCGTCTGCCCGCCCTTTGCCGGCGCGACACCCAGCCCGGCGGCTTCGACGTTTCCGATCCTGCTCTGTTCTACAACCTGGCCGGCAACTTCTTGGGCGGCACGGGCTTCGATCTGGAAGACCTGATCATCGCCGGCGACGCCAACGTCCAGAGCGGTCTGGTGGACCTGAACGCCATCAGCCATGTGCGTGTGGTGGATGTTGTTGGTGATATTTCCGGTCCGGGCGCCACGTTCGATTTCCTGGGCCGTCCCGTGGCGGATCCCTATCCCACCCCCTTCGCCAGCTCCGGCATGGACATCACCGGTGTCGCCGGCATTCACGGTGGTGTGGTGGCCACGCAGGTCCGGACCCTGGACTCCATCAAGAGTCTGTACCGGTAATTGCCGCTTTTCGGCTCTGGACTGGTTCTCCCCTTGCCCGTTCTCGGCGGGCAAGGGGTTTCTTTTAGGAGGGAGAACAGGCCTGACGGGGCCCGACGGGCAGCGCGCAGAATTCGGGAGCTTTATCGACGCTCCAGGGTATATTGAGCATGTGAAAACACGCATCTGACTTTTTAGGAGGTTCCAACATGAGCATCATACGGAAATCCATTCTGCTGAGCGCGCTAATGGCCACGCTGCTGACCGGCGCCCTGCCGGCCTTGGCGGCCACCACATCCACCACCACGGCGAAGGAGGACCGCATGAGTGTTGCGGTGACCATCTACAATAACAATCTGGCCCTGATCAAGGATCGTCGCCAACTGGACCTGGACAAAGGGGTGCAGACCCTGGACTTCCGTGAGGTGAGCGGCGAGATCCGTCCCGAGACGGCCCTGCTGAAGGCGGATAATCTGACGGTGCTGGAGCAGAATTTCGAGTTCGACCTGCTGATGCCCAGCGCCCTGCTGGAGAAGTACGTGGGCCGTGAGGTGACGGTGATACGGACCCACCCCACCACCGGCCAGGAGACGCGGCAGAAAGCCCGGATCTTGAGCGCCACCAACGGCGTGGTTCTGGAGATCGACGGCACCATCGAGACGGGCGTGCCCGGTCGCATCGTCTATCCCGACGTGCCGGAGAATCTGCGGGACAAGCCCACCCTGACCATGCTGGTGGACAGCGGCACCTCCCGTGCCCAGGAAGTGGAACTGAGCTACCTGAGTGGCGGCCTGGGCTGGAAAGCGGACTATGTGGCGGAATTGAACGAGAAGGACACCATGCTGGACATCCGCGGCTGGGTCACGCTGACCAACACCAGCGGCGCGGCCTACGAGAATGCCCTGCTGCAACTGGTGGCCGGGGAGGTCAACCAGGTGCGGAATGACCAGAGATTCCAGTCGTTGATGCTTGAGGAGTCCGTCATGAAGGCGAGTGCCGGTTCGGGCATGGAGGAGGAAGAGCTGTTCGCCTACCACCTCTACACCTTGGACCGCCCCACCACCATCAAGAACAACCAGAAAAAGCAGGTGGCTTTGATGAGCGCGCAGAACGTGCCCTGCCGCAAGGAACTGGTTCTGGAAGGGGGCGGCTACTATTACAGCAGCAAGGTGGGTGAGATCGGCAAGAAGCTGAACCCGACGGTTTACGTGGAAATCCGGAACCGGGAAAAAGACAACCTGGGGATGCCCCTGCCCGCGGGCGTGGTGCGGGTCTACAAGGAGGACAGCTCCGGCCGCGTCCAGTTCGTGGGGGAGGATCGCATCGCCCACACGCCCCGCAACGAGACCATGCGCCTCTTGCTGGGGGAAGCCTTCGACGTGACGGCCGACCGGATCCAGACCGACTTCCGCAAGATCCAGGGCAACAGCCGCAAGGATTATATCTACGAGAGTTCCTACAGCATCGAGCTGAAGAACGGCGGCAGCCAGGATGTTGAAGTGAAAATCGTCGAGCCCGTGCCCGGTGATTGGGAAATTCTGCGGGAATCCCACAAGTACAAGAAGAGCAGCAGCAACACCGCCACCTGGGTGGTCAAGGTGCCGGCCGACGGCAGCACCAAGCTGACCTACACCGTGCGCTCCCGGTTCTAGAGAAGCCCGGCTTGGCGCGCGCGTTTCCGACAGTGGATCCCCGGTTTTGGCTGGCCAATTCCGGGGATCTGTCGCAGTATTGCCCAGCCCCCTTTCCGCACCAACAAGGAGAACCTTGCCATGTCTCGTATCT
>PDWJ01005072.1_pt1 | contig 11061 bp, 8 predicted proteins | sample 1430881 | NCBI WGS metagenome assembly PDWJ01 (sample SAMN01162460, study PRJNA174530) | Oral metagenome, whole genome shotgun sequencing project. | biome: Marine environment; feature: Marine mammal; material: Swab sample of the gingival sulcus; isolation source: swab sample of gingival sulcus... | reverse complement strand
TTGCTTGCTTGCTTGCTTGCTTGCTTGCTTGCTTGCTTGAAAATTATGAGGGGCTCTTTGTCCATGTCAATAGTATACATCATTTTTTTTGATTTTTGGGGATTTTTTTATTTATCCACTTTTTCTATGACAAAAGACATGACCCGTTCAGCTGATTGCAACGCTTTAAGAACTTCACCTTTCTCCGGCAGCAAATCTCCCTCAGGATATCGATACAATGTTGCAAAAGGATCCTTGATGATTCTATATCCTGTTTAGCTTTAAAAAGCCACTCTTCATGCGGCTTCATACAGTTTCTTACCGCTATAAAACCATTGTTATAAATCTGATCTTACCACAAAAAACCTGAACAGTACAGGTCGCAATATACAGAAAATGGGCCGGCCACTACTTATCTGACAGTCCCATTTAAATTACGTTTTTACGGCAGCGGATAAAAATACACAGCAGTTTCAGCTATTATAGCATCGGATCTCATAAAACGTGTTCTTACTGATTGATGGGCAGAAATATGAGAGATGAAATCATTTATCCATAAAGACCATAGAGGACTGTTTTTTCAAGTATATGACCTTTCATCGCGCGTCTTAATTCATTATACCAAAACCCATCTTTCAAATTTGGCATATAATCCAGTGCATATAACCAAATTTCATATTCATGTTGATATTCAGGTGCCGGACCGCCAAAGTGAATAGAATACTCTTCTGGAATTTCCTCATATACTCCAAATGGTATGCACCAGCTATTATGGCCCTGATGAAAATCAGGAGCAAGCCTGCTGGCATTTTCGGCAAGACCGGTTTTGTTTGGTAAAATATCAGAAACAAGCCAATGAATAAATGGAAAACCCTCGTCTTTTACATCATCATAATCAATAAATACAAGGGCATAGCTTTTGGTTTGTGCAGGAGCACCTTCCCAGGTTAACGGGAAAGATCTTTGAGGAATTCCGAATTTTATATTTTCTTTGGGACCAAGATTACCATATTTTTTTTCTATCCTCCCATTTTGAAAGGCGGGACTCGTTAATTTTAACATCGCAGCATCCTCCTATAAAACCGCAAGAACGTTATTTTATTATTCCTTCTTTATTATTTATTAACGCATCTCCTATTAACTCATAAAGTTCCAAGAACTTAATACATTCTTCTAATTTAGGTGTAATCATACTAAATACAGGTGGAATTAATATCCATGTTGCGGATCCAATAATACTTTCACAAGACATTCTCCAATAACCCCAGTCCGCTTTATACTGAATTTCCATTTCCATGATATCCAGCATTTTTAACCGTTCGAATATAAGCGGATTGCTAAGTCTTTCAATATAAAGGTTTAGTCTGGTTTCGCTGCCTTCCCAATGAGCACATTTCCAAAGATAATTCCTTTTATTTGAAAAAAGGCCCTGATTACATTTTAAAAAAAAGTTACAATCTCCTGTTTCTTCAAATAAATCACTATCTGTAGAAAAATCACTTGTTATTTGCAGATTATAATTGACTGACATAAATCTATTTTCCCAATTATAAATAAGCCTGAGAAAATTTAAATAATGGAATCCGGAGAAAGTAAGTTCCCTCTGAAGTAATCCAGTCTCCATTTGAATATAAGATTTTCCGGCAGCAAGTTTAAATAAATCTGCTAATGCATTGATCTTTAGTTCAGCTCTTCTTGTTACAAAGCTATCCCTTGCATAATTTGCATTTCTGATTCTTTTTCTTTTATTAAAAACCATCTAATTACAATGCGTTTCGACTTTTTAACCATTCAACCACTGCTTCATCCCATACAGGTAGATATTCTGTTCTTTCACGAATCATTATAACCGCATCTTCAAGTTTAGAAACTTGATTAATCGGTCTTTTATGGGCTTTATTCCATAAGATGATAAAGATAACAACGATAACGAGCCATCCAATGGTGAAGAAAATATAGTCATTAATGGTATAAATAGCAAACAATGAGCCGATGATACCTATTGCAAAAACAAGTTTATGATGGGGAACCTTAAACAGGCGTGGAAAATCCGGATATCTTTTACGTAAAATAATAACATCCAGCATCGCAAGTATATAGCAGCCAAGCCATGCAACACAAACCAGATTAATGAACATGTTCATGATATCAGCGGTTCCGCCTTTGAAGCAGATATATATTGTACAGAGAAACATTAATACAAAGCAAAGAATTGTTCCATAAATGGGAACTCTAAATTTTGGATGAATATAACCAAATAATTTAGGCAACTGCTCCTGTCTTGCTAAACCATAAAACATACGCGGCAGAGCCGCAAGCTGAGAGTTGGCCGTTGTAAAAGAAGCAAGAATTGTAATCAGACTCATTACACCGCCGCCAATAACACCCATCATGGCCTTTGCACCTTCAATATGAGATATTCCTGAGGTGAGAAGTAAATTGATATCCGTATATTTAAGACTTGCATACGAAAAGACAATATCAATGATATAGATCGAAACCAATGCCGCAAACAGGGCGCGGGGAATGACTTTGTAGGGTTCTTTTGTTTCTTCCGCCATCGGGCAGCAATTTTCAAATCCAATATACCACCAAATAGAAGAGCCAACAGCACCAAATACTGCAAACCAGCCATTTTTTGGAAGGAATGTACCCTCTACAGGCTCCGCAACTCCCATAAACTCACCAACACCAGCAGCACCAACAACAGCAAGAATTCCATATACGATCATCATTCCAATTGGCAGTACTCCCGCCACTTTCCCGTATATTCCTACATCAAAAATATTTATCAATAAACAGATAGTGAGGAATATCAAGCTTGTTATGATTGCGGGAATTCCTGTGAAATCTTGCAAAGAATATCCGCTCATAGCCATTTGTGTACTGCCGTCTGCGGCAGCTAGTAAAACATAGGTTCCCAAAACTGCAAGGGTTCCCCAGAAACGTCCCAGCGCAGGGTTTGTATAATCTGAAATCATCCCCCCGCCCGGAAGCATTGCACTGAGTTCGGAAAACGCAAGTGCCGCACAAATGATTGGAATAAGCCCAACCAGTCCGGTAATAACTACAGCATAACTGGATTGCCCTGCAACTTGAGTTACAGCAAACATGGCTGTGCCTGAAACGACAAGTCCCATTGCCGCACCGTAGGTAGCCTTAAAACCAAGAACACGCTTTAACTTAACACTGTTTTGATTCTCCATAAGAATAACTCCTTTTTATAAAAATCCATTCTTAATGAGTCTCAGGCAAGACAGCACATTCTAGTAATATTTTTTATATACGTAATTTTATCATAAAATCGTTAACTGTAAAGAAAATTGAATCATAACACATATAGAATTGGATTCTATTCTATAAAAAGATGCTCTTATTATTACGTATAATTCTTGTAATTTTACAAAACCTTGACAAGTAACTTTACCATAGATATATTATCTCACATCATGGGTGTCCAATGGACTTAATAGGGAACCGGGTGAGAATCCCGGACACCCCCAGGTACTGTATAAGGCAAGAGATTCAGCATGATTGAACTCCCTGTTCTAATCAGTCACTGTGATTCTGATGTATTCATCAGTTCATGGGAAGGCGCTGAAGATCATTAAACCTCAAGTCAGGATACCTGCCTGTGATATCCCTTCGTTGAAGGGATTGTTATCCCAATCTTCTGGTGGAAGATGGTGAACATCTGTCTATGTATTTCTCAAAAAATAACAGCCTCCCATTAATAACACCGGAAGATTTATACGGAAACGGCTATAGCCGTTTAAATTTGGAGGAAGTATGAAAAAACTATCTCTTATCCTGATCTGTCTGCTGGCGGCGGGCGGATTGCTTTTCGCAGGCGGAACAGCAGAAACATCGACAGTAACAACTGGCCAAAATGAGGGGGCATCCTCTCAAATCTCCACTGAACAAAGCGGTAGTCATTACCCGGTAACTGTCGAGGTTTATAACAATGAAAGAAAACTTGTTCCTTTCACCTTTCAGAAAGCACCTGAAAAAACCCTCGTCTACGGCAAAAATAATGTTGAAATTCTGATGGCCCTGGGCTTATCAGATAATATCTATATGATTGCGGATTGCAGCAGTGTAAAAGAACAATGGATGGAAGAATTTTCCAAAATAAAGCAGGTTCGTGATACACAGGATGTGGGTTATTTTGTCAGGGAATACGCCCTGAGTCTGGAGCCAGATATGGTAATTGGCTGGTACTCACTTTTCAATATGAAAGACCGCATGGGCAAACCGGAATTTTGGCATGAAAGAGGAATAGGAACCTATACAACTATGAGCAGTGTTCATGCAACACCCTATGAAACTCTGGAAAATACCGAATTTGCTGACATCCGCAACCTTGGGAAAATCTATAATAAAGAAGAACGGGCTGAAGAAATTATTGCCGAGGTTGAAGCGGCAGTAGCGAAAGGAGCCGAAGCTGCAAAGGGGCAGAAACCTCTAAGGGTTCTGGTGCTTGAAAAGTGGAAGGGTGAATATGATATTTTTCCGCCTGAATCAGTTGCTGGCGATATAGTAAAACGGCTTGGGGCTGAACCTCTCGGTCATGAAGGAATGGGAGATGAGGATATAGTCGTAGCCAATCCGGATGTTATTCTTGCTGTTCATGTTAGTTCATGGAAACCGGAAGACGCAGTTGCGCTTTATACAGAGAATCCGGCACTTCAGAGTGTTAATGCTGTAAAGAATGGCCGTATTTATCCTGTCAGTTACGCTTATGCCTATGCACCGGGAGTGCGCACAATAGACAGTGTAAAAATGTTTCTCGATTATTTATACGGAATCAAAGAATAATTATTTTTTGATATATTGGCAGCCTTCTTATATTAAGAAGGCTGCTCTTTGAAGCCCTGAGTAAAATTATGATAAATCTTGATCTAAGAAATGGTATCTTCCGGGGTACCCCCATTTACATCTTAGCGATCCTTTTTATGCTCTTCATACTATTTTTATCAGTTCTATATGCAGTAACTGTAGGCTCGGCTGATCTGACTGTAAAAGAGGTTTATGAAATAATCGCATTTAAAATTTTTGGTATAGGCAATGCTGATAAAATGTCAGCCGGAGCTATTCACGACATAGTCTGGTATATCCGGCTGCCAAGAATTATTTTGGGTATTGCAGTGGGAATGGGCCTGGCCGTTGCAGGTGCGGTTATGCAGGCAATGGTTCAAAATCCATTAGCGGACCCCTATATTCTAGGTCTTTCATCAGGAGCATCTCTTGGGGCAACCTCTGCAATGATGCTGGGAATCGGTGCCGCATTCGGCAGCAACAGCGTCGGCATTTGTGCCTTTTTAGGGGCAATGTTAGTCTCTTTTGCCGTTATTGCAATATCAAATATCGGAGGGCGGGCAACAACCGTAAAACTTGTTTTATCCGGAGTTGCTATTGGCTCGGTTTGCTCGGCTTTTTCAAGTTTAATTGTATATATTGCAAATGATCGGGAAAAATTTATGTCGGTTACGTTTTGGCTGATGGGTTCGCTTGCCGGCGCCGAATGGAAGAGTAATATAATGATTTTACTGGTGGTATTAACAGCAGCCGTATTTTTTATGACACAGTCACGTACACTTAATCTGATGCTCTTAGGCGAGGAGACAGCTATTACCCTTGGTATTGATTTACAAAAAACACGTGTAATCTATTCAATAATAACCTCATTAGTGGTTGGTTTTGTCGTTTACACATCCGGGGTAATCGGGTTTGTAGGGCTTATAATTCCACATTTTGTACGTATGCTTTTTGGTGTTGATCATAAGAAGCTGCTGCCGCTTACGGCTATAACGGGAAGTGTTTTTCTTGTATGGGCGGATGTATTTGCCCGCACAATAATACCTCATCATGAAATTCCCATCGGTATACTAATTTCCCTGATCGGCGCCCCTGCATTTATACTGCTTCTCATAACAAAAACATATGCCTATGGGGGAAACAGAAAATGAAAATCAGCACACAGGCAATAGAAGCAGAGTTGGGTAATAATAAAATCCTGCATGGTGTAAGTATTGATGCGAAAAGCGGTGAGTTTATAGGTGTAATCGGCCCCAACGGAAGCGGAAAATCAACCCTTCTAAAATGTATTTACCGCAGACTCAAACCAACTGCAGGAGTTATTTATATAGATCAAAAAGAGCTGCCCCAATTTAAGCTGAAAGAGTCAGCAAGAAGGCTTGCAGTTGTAACACAGCAGAATTATTACAATTTTGATTTCAGCGTCAAAGAATTTGTAATAATGGGCCGGGCCCCCCATAAAAAACAAATGGAAAGGGATAACACTGAAGACTTTAGAATAGTAGATGAGGCTCTCGAACGTGTTGATATGTTATCGTTTAAAAACCGCAGCTTCTCCACCCTGTCCGGAGGAGAACAGCAGAGAATTATCCTTGCGAGGGCTCTCGCCCAAAAAACTGACTGTCTGGTTCTGGATGAACCAACCAATCATCTGGATATTAAATACCAATTACAGCTGTTGGAGATAGTTAAAAACCTTGGTGTTACCATAGTAGCAGTGATTCATGATCTCAACATAGCGGCAATGTTCTGTGACCGTATTTTTGCGCTTAATAATGGCAGGATAATAAAAAGCGGAGCACCGAAAGAGGTTCTTTCATCAAAACTTATATATGAATTGTACGAGGTAGAAACAGATGTGAGTGAGAATTCTTTTGGGGATCTGCATATTACATATCATCCTCCAGGCAGAATAAATAAATAAAACAAGCCATATCCCTAAGACCAGCTCAAAAGTTGACAGCTATATCTTTACCACAACAGATTAGCCCTGATATAATTTTTAATTGATGGGTCAGGCTCAATTAAGTTTTCGTTTGAACCTGACCTATCTAACTATGCTGTCATCTTCTTGTTCTTCTGATAAAAATCAAACTGACGCTTGTATCTGCCGTCTTGTTTAAGCAGAGATTCATGTGTCCCTGACTCAATAATTTTACCCTCTTCAAGATAGATAATCTGATCGGCATTCTGGATCGTTGCCAGCCGGTGAGCTATAACAATGAGGGTTTTATCCTTCACAAGTTCAGCTATGGCCTCCTGTATGAACTTCTCGTTTTCAGGATCAATGCCGACTGTGGCCTCATCAAGCAGTACAATTGGAGCATTTTTCAGCATGGCCCGTGCAATGGAGATACGCTGTTTTTCTCCCCCTGACAGGGTTGAGCCTCCCTCACCTACGATGGTGTCATAGCCGTTTTCCATCTGCATTATAAAATCATGGCAGCGGGCTTTTTTAGCTGCTTCAATAACATCTTCCTTTGAAGCATCTGAATTACCGAAGGCTATATTATTGTAGATAGTATCATTGAACAAATAAACACGCTGAAACACCATGCTGATATTACCAAGCAGGGACTCAAATGGAATATCCTTTGTATCAATGCCGTCAATCAGTATTTGACCCTTTTGAATATCCCAGAAGCGAGATATTAAATTGACAATGGTGGTTTTACCGCTGCCGCTTTTCCCGACAAGGGCGGTAAAAGATTTCTCTTTTATTTCCAGATTGATATTCTCTAAAACAGTTTTTTCCTCATAGGCAAAACTGACATTTTTAAAGCTGATATCCATCTTTTGAGGCTTCATACTACTGTCCTTTTTATTGGGAAGCTCAGGTTCGTTCATCAGGTTTTCAAAGCGTTTAGCGCTTGCCGAAGCTACACTCAGTATTTCTGAAGCATGCCCAATCAGCTCAACAGGAACAAAAAGCAGAAATGAAAAAACGATGAAGCCCAGCCCAAACGGAATATCAAAGCTTCCGCTTATCATCAAATATGAAACAACGGCAATCATAACAGCCACCGAGAGTGATACTGAAATCGCAAAGAGCAGAAGCGGAATAGACATTTTAAAGACAAAGTTTAAGGCCCCCTTTCTGTTTACCTCAATTTCTGCTTCCATATCAGAGCTTTTTTCGCGCTTCATGTTAAAGGCCCTTATTACCTGCATTCCTTTTATAAAGCTCAGTATTGAATGGGAAAGATCTGCCAGATTATCCTGTCTCTCCGCGGAAAGATTACGCATTTTTTTCAGTAAGAAGTCAAGAAACAGCATGCATACTGCGGTAAGAACAATGTAGGCCAATGCCAGCCTGTAATCAAAGATCAGTAAAAAGACTACAGATAGGATTAAATTAATAAAAGCATTCATGGCTATACCCATCTGCAGAATGCCGAATTCCTCGATGAAGGAAATATCGGTTGTTACAACAGAGGTCATACTGCCTATATTGCCTTCGGTATAATAGCCCATATTCAGCCTGGCAAGATGAGCTGTCAAACCTAGCCTGCTGTCAGCAAAGGCATAATAGCCCTTGTCCTGCTGAAGCGTTATCTGCGTACGCAGAAAAAGGGCCCTGAGCAGTACACCGGCAATAATTACTCCGCCTACAATATAAAAATCCTTCAGTAAAAAATCTCTTTCCAACCCGACATTTATTACATAGAACAATAGCAGATAGGGAATGAAGGCCATTCCGCTTTCGAAGAAGGCCAGAATGTAGCCTATTCTGAAGGGTTTTTTATAATGACCCAGGATTGATACAATCTTTTTAAAACTTTTCATCAAACTAAACATTGGAGCCTCCCTCTACAGTAAATTCAAATTGGGTGGAATCAACAAATCTGTCCCAGAGATTTTTATAAACTTCATTATTCAAAAGCTCTTCATGAGAACCCACAGCCTTAATTTCACCCTCATCAACAAGAATAATCTTGTCTGATTTAGCAGCCCGCGCAAGCTTATGGGCAATCATGATGACTGTTTTATTCTCCAGCAGAGAGTCTATGGCGGAATTGATATAATATTCATTTTCAGGGTCGGTAAAGGATGTTGCCTCATCCAGAATAACAATCGGAGCATCCTTTATTATTGCCCGGGCAATGCAGATTCTCTGCTTTTCACCGCCGGATAATTTATCGCCGCTGTCGCCAACCCTTGTATCATAGCCCTGCTCCAAACCCATAATAAAATCATGGATGTTGGCAGCCTTTGCCGCGGCAAAAACATCCTCTTTGGAAGCACCCGGCCGGCCAATGAGAATATTATCCCGTATTGAAATATCAAAAAGAAAGTTGTCCTGCGACACATAGCTTATCTTATCCATCAGACTTTCCATATCGATATCGATCAGCGGCCGGCCGCCAATACATATTTCACCGCCTGAAATATCGTAATAATGCATCAGCAGTTTAACCAGAGTACTCTTGCCGCTTCCAGACTCTCCTACAAAGGAAACCTTCTCGCCCTGCTTTATTGTAAAATCAGCATTTTTAATAACCTGAACCTCGTCATAAGCAAAGTTGACGCCCCTGTACTCTATATCAAGATTGTCATCAGAGATTTTCTCCGAACCTGTGCAAAGATCGATGGCCTGAAAATCCTTTTCCAGATCTTCGAGTTTCTTGTTTATCTGAAAAACAACGGAAGAGAAGGTCTGAACCTTCGTCAAGGGTTCTGCGGCCGAAAAACAAAGCAGGCTTATAAAAATCAGCCCCGTCAGGCTAAGACTTCCATTCATCATAAACAGAACCCCGGCAGGAAGCACGAAAAGCGCGACCGTAGGCGAAATGGAATTTACAACAGACATTGTTGTCCATGACTCCCTGTACCAGCCCAGCGTAAAGTCCCGGTATTTGAGAACCGAATCGGTGAGTTTTTTATAGGATTCCTCGTTATGGTTGAAGATCTTTATAACCTCAATTCCCCTGATATACTCAACAATATTGGCACTCATGGTTTTGGATGATTCATAATACTTCTCCGCCTTCTCAGGGGTTGTCTTAAACATACGGGCAAGCAGAAACATACCTATGGCCAGCGGAACCAGGGCAAGCAGACCAAGACGGTAATCGGCAATAAATATCATCACAACAACAACGACGGCCGACATTATATAGGGAATGCCTTCAGGAAAGGCGTGGGCCAGAATAATCTCAATCTGCTCTATACCGTCAACCATCTTCTGCCTGAAACTTCCTGCCGGCTGACTGAGAGTTGTTCCCAGAGGGTTGTTAATCAGCTTTGCAGCAAAGTCTTTCCGTATCTCGCCAAGGGCGTTATAGGCAAATATATGCGAATGCTTTAGTCCGACAGACTTAAATACCGCCTTAAAAACGAGAGCAGCAGCAATGGCAATGCTGCACTTGATAAACAGCATCATATCCATACGCTGCTCAATAAAACCTTCTATTAAATAGTAGGCTCCTATGAAGGCAGCCACCCACGAAAGCACGCTGATACCCATAAGGATCAATGAAACTACAAAGTGGATCCGGCTTTCTTTAGCGTAGGCCATAATCTTTTTAATCATGCTTCCTCCTATAAAACCGCATGGATGCGGTTATTCGAATCTGTAGTTTGAAGTTCTGCTTCAAACTACAAAATTAAAAACGGCAAGGAAGCCGTTTTTAATTCCTCCTATACTGCAAATAATTTTATCAATGTTTATTGAAACAAAAAGGCTAAATCGGAATTCTTATTGTCAGAATCAGAATTTTATTAGGTGAGCTTAGCTGCCGGAGCAGAAAAATCAAAAGTTAACGGTTTTTACAGTAAAAGTATTTTCATGATATCTATAACATATTTAAAAACTCAAAATACTGAATCGAAAATACCTGAAATATAAGGACCAATAAAAATAAACCGGCTTTAATAGTTTGTTTTTTTATAAACAACATTTTTATGAAAGAATACAATGAAGATACTATAAATATAATATTTAATATGACTATTAAATTTAATTGAAATGAATTGATAGTATATATATTCATCCATATAAATAATCCAATAATTCCAGTAATTCCAAGCAGTAAAGCACTTACTGTACCTAAGGATTGTATAGATATAGGTTTTATTTTCTTTTTATACATCAGTATGATATTTATCAAATTAGTTATAAACCAAAATATCAATGTAAAAAGATACACACCAGTAAAAAACATAATAGCTTTTATGCTTTGCAGTCCTTTACCCGGTATATAGTCATGTGCCAGTTTAAAAGTCATTGAAACAACTTTTTCATTTTCAATATAAAAAGATAAG
>PDWJ01005071.1_pt1 | contig 11061 bp, 11 predicted proteins | sample 1430881 | NCBI WGS metagenome assembly PDWJ01 (sample SAMN01162460, study PRJNA174530) | Oral metagenome, whole genome shotgun sequencing project. | biome: Marine environment; feature: Marine mammal; material: Swab sample of the gingival sulcus; isolation source: swab sample of gingival sulcus... | reverse complement strand
TACCTCAAAAAATCTGATATTAAAAAAGTGCTAAGCCATAAATTTTAATCGCTTAGCACCATGTTTTTCATCTGAACTCTCAAAGTCAGGTATTATAACGCATTATCTGAAAAATATAAATAGTGGAATGTGGAAAGCAAATAGTAGAAAGAAAAATCGTAACTGTTCAATCGAAAAGTGAAAACCCGAGATTTCTCGACGTTGCTCGAAATGACAGTGCAGGCATGATTTGTCGATTACGGCCAGGCTTTCACTCGAAATGCCAACTTGACTGAACTGTTACGAAAAATCTTAAATAGTAAAAGCAAATTTCTGCGCTACTCATTACTTTCTGTTAATATTGATAAATATAAATCTAGGCTTTCATTGATATATCTAGCAAATAAATCTGCCATAGCCGACAAATTATTGTTGACATGAAATTGATCAAAAGCATCGTAATACTTCGTTCTATCGGTGAACTTAATATCGATAGGTGGGTACCCTTGTTTCATTAATTCTAAATTAATAAGCAGCCTACCCGTTCTGCCATTACCATCAATAAAAGGATGAATCGCTTCAAATTCTATATGAAACTTTGCTAGCTTAGCGGCTATATCAGCATTGCTTTTTTGATAGTCTTCTAATAATTGTTCCATTTTAGGCACGATTAAATAAGGCTGTACTGGCTCGTGCGACGCACCCATTATTTTAACTGGAATTTTTCTATAAACACCCCGATCTTCTTTTTTGTCAGCTAAAACGAGATAATGTATATTTTTAATCACATTTTCACTTAGCGGGACGCTATCTGAAACCAATTCTCTAACATAATCAAAGGCTTCTTTGTGGCCAATCACTTCAAGGTGCTCTCTTAGAGATTTTTTGTCAATGGTCAGCCCCCGCAGAACCATATCGGTTTCTCTAAGCGTTAAAGTATTACCCTCAATGGCATTTGAATTATAGGTATACGCCGTTAAAAACTGTTCATTTAATCGTTCAATTTCACCAGCGGTAAGTGGCCTTTTAAATTTTAGCTGTTTTAATTTTTCAGCTAATTTTGTAGAAAGTGTACTGGCCTTTTTAAGTCTTTGGTCGCTTGGCTTAGTTGCCTCACTGGGAATTTTCCAAGCCCTGCCAACTCTAAAAGCACCTTCAATTCTACCTTGTTGGCATAAAATTCTAACACGCCTTTCGGACACACCCCATTTTTTTGAGATAGCTTTTACTGTTAAATACATTTGATAATCGACTCCTTTATCATCAATTATACTTAAATAGCGGAATATTATCAACTATAACGGAATAATGTTTTAGCTTAGCGGAATAATGCATTCAAAATGGCAGTATAACATAAAACTAGCCTTCGCTTTCTAGTTTAAAAAAGCGATTGCTAATTAGCAATAAAACGCCAATGCTGACAAACAGCCAACTAAGTGAAAAGGTTTCAGCGATATAGCCAAATAATGGCCCAAAGAAGACAATCAGCAATGAGCGCAGTTGATTTTCTAATGACATTACAGTAACGCGCTGCGATTTTTCCATATAATTGCTGAGCACGGCAATAAAGGCCGGGCGCCTGGCATCTTGCATAACGTAAAGCGCGAAGTACAAAACGACAGTAATCATTAAAAAGTGATTTTTTATAGTTAGCGCCAAAATAATAAAGACAATGCCCATTAAGTCGTAAAAGGCACTAAACACCTTATAGTCGCCGTATTTAGCAGAAACGCGATAAATGTTTTTAGAAGCCAATGAACTAAAGATATAGAAAATGCCGTAGATAATTCCCAAGTATATCTTTAAGCTGTCTGATTGGTTAAAGCCGCCAATTAAACCGACGCCCGAGCTGATCAGCATAATGCTCAATATCGGCTGAATGTAGTCTTTGATCGTCTTAAATACGCCAATGTAAGACGCACCACTAATGACAATTTTTCTAATGGCAACACTTTTGCCAATCATCTTGAGCTGTTCTTTGCCAACTTTGAGAAATGTCTTGAAATCAAACTGGCTTTCGCGTTGCTCGTTAAGCGATTGCGGATAGCTGGCAATAAGTATAAAATCGAGTATAAAAGGCACTGTACTGGCGACGAACACCCATTTTAAAACTGGAAATTTCAGCACAAATAGAATTGATAAAAAGGCTGATAATGATGAGCCAATTAAAGAAAAAGAGCGCGTATAACCATAGACAAAGCCCTTGTGTTCGTACCAGCCCTTTTGTTCGAGGTAGCTCAATATCATTGCCTTGTGTGTACCCGAACGAAAGGCTTCGCCCAAGCCGTAAAATATCATTGCCAATGAAACGATTATAAAGTTTGCCGCGCTGAAAAACAGTATAAAAGAAATAATGTAAAAGACAAAGCAAAGCATCAGTTCATTTTTCTTGCCGTAGTAATCGGCAAAAATAGCACTGGGAATTTCAAATAAATAGATTGTCGCGCCACGAATTGCAAACAGTATGCCAATGTGAAATAAGTCGTAATTCATGGCGAGCAAATAGATCAGTAAATACGGTTCGAAAAATTGCAAATTTTTTAATAAGCCATATAAGCAAAACTTTTTAACTTGAAAGTCTTTTTTTATCGTTTGATATACGCTCATTTTACACCTGCCCGTTAGCGCGCTTTGATCAGTTTAGATTCACCAATGGTAAACACAATGAGACCAATCCAAATTAAAACAAAGGTCATAAATTGGATAAAGTTAAACGGTTCTTTAAAGACAAAAATGCCCAACAATAGTGCAATAGTCGGCGAAAGATACTCGGTGACGCCCAAAGTAATAAGCGGTAAATTTTGCGCCGCATAGGCAAATAAGGCCAGTGGCACTGCAGTGGCCAAGCCACACGACAACAGCAAGATATACTGGGTTGGTGTGGCCACAGCCAACGCGCCAATGCCATTGAACTCTAAATAAAAAATTACCGCCAATGCTGGAAACGCCAGAAAAACCGTTTCGTAAAAGAGGCCTGTAATGGCATCATAAGTTACCTTCTTTTTTATTGCGGCGTATGTCGCAAAAGTAAGTGCTAAGCCAAGCGCAATAAACGGTATTTTATTTAGGCTAAACACGCTTATTAAAACGCCAATTAACGCAAAGGAAAAGGCAATTTTGCGGTAGCTGGTAAACTTTTCATGAAAAATGACAATGCCAAATAAGCAGACGATGAGCGGTTCGATATAATAGCCGACACTGGTTTCAATTACAAAGCCGGCGTTAACTGCCCATATGTAAAGGCTCCAGTTTAACGTTATAATAAAACCGGCTGTTATCATTGTAGCAGCTGCCTTGCGCTCTTTGAGCGGCTTCAATAACTGTTTTGAGCCGCGCAATTTAATAGAAATAAGCGCACAAACCAACGCCACCATCACAATGCGGTAAAAGATGATAACGCGTGAATCGATCGCCTCTAATGTCTTCCAGTAAAGCGGTAGTAAGCCCCACAATATGGCACAACCGAATGCTGCCGCCAAGCCCCTTTTATAATTTTTCATTATTTAGCAACATCAGTAAACGGCGGCCAGCCCAACATTTGACCACCGATTAAGTGATAATGTAAGTGATCAACCGTTTGGCCACCTTGCACACCACAGTTTAAAACCAAGCGATAGCCGTCTTGTGCAATGCCCTGCTGACGGGCAATTTCAGCCGCGACAATTTGTAAGCGGCCCAGTAGTGCGGCGTGCTCTTTTTCGGCGGCATCAAGTGATGCGATATGCGCCTTTGGTATGACCAATAAATGCACCGGTGCGGTTGGGTTGACATCTTTAAATGCCAAAAATTCGTCGTCTTCATAAACCTTTGTAGACGGAATTTCATCGCTGACAATTTTACAAAAAATACACATACTACACCTTCCTTCCCACTAATACGCCATTTTGGCAATCTGTTATCTGACACTTTACAAGTGTGTTTTCCGCTATTTTTTCTGATGGCAGCACCACATGTGTGTGGTATACGGTTAAGCCGCTGGCTGCATCAGTTGGTTGATTGGTTGTTTCGATTAAAACATCTAATTGGCGACCGATAAAGCCTTCTAAATAAGATTGCTGCATTTGCGCGCCTAAGGCAATTAATTGCTCACTGCGCCGCGCCTTGGTTACACCGTCAACTTGCCCTTTCATCTTGGCAGCCGGTGTCCCTTGACGTGGCGAATACTTAAAGACATGTACTTCAGCAAAGTCAATCTGTTTGACAAATTGATAGCATGCTTCAAAGTCAGCATCAGTTTCAGCCGGAAAGCCGACGATAATATCAGTTGTAATCGCCGCTTCAGGATAATGCTGACGAATTAAATTAACCGCGCTACTAAAATCAAGCGTACGATAGCGGCGGTTCATGCGTTTTAGTGTGTTGTCACAACCGCTTTGTAGCGACAAGTGAAACTGTGGGCAAAAGGACTTAATTTTCGCTAAACGCGTTATAAACTGTTTGTCGATAACCGTTGGTTCTAACGAGCCCAGCCTAATCCGTTTGACGCCGTCAATGGTTGCAATGCTTTCGATGACATCAATTAACTTGTAATCAATCAGTTCAATGCCGTAAGATGCCAAGTGAATACCCGTTAAGACAAATTCGACGTAGCCGTGGCCGACTAAGCGTTTGACTTCTTGAATAATATCATTTGCTGGTCGGCTGCGCACCTTGCCGCGCGCATAGGGAATAATACAGTAAGTACAGTACTGATTACAACCCTCTTGAATTTTTAAAAATACACGCGTTTTGCCATCAATTTGATCAATTTCAAGCCGTTCAAACTGCTTGACTGTCATGATATCGCCAACGTAAACAGCATGGTCTTCAATTGTGATATCTTCTAATAGTTCAACAATTCTAGCGCGCTGGTCAGTGCCCAACACCAAATTAACGCCGTTCATTTGGGCGACTTCAGACGGCTTCATCTGTGAATAACAGCCGACCACTGCAATGATGGCATTGGCGTTTTCACGCTTGGCGCGCCTGATCATCTGACGCGACTTTTTATCACCCATTTGCGTTACCGTACAGGTATTGATCACATAAATGTCGGCGATACCATCGACAATTTCGTCACCATTCGCTAAAAAAAGTGCCTTCATCGCCTCTGATTCATATTGATTAACTTTACAACCTAAAGTCGTTATATTAATTTTACGTGTTGCTGTTTGCTTCATTTTGTTCCTATCTATTGTTCGACAATATAGCCGATTTGCGCCAACAGTGCCATGGCGGCACTTTCGGTGCGGTAAATGCGTTTGCCTAGTGAAATAACATTGCCCACTTCAGCTAGTTTGGCAACTTCGACGGGGTCTAACCCGCCCTCAGGCCCTATCCAAATTGCAATTTTTTGGGCCTTTTCTATTTCAGTTTGATATTTTTTTAAGTAGTGTTCTTTTTCATCTTCATAGGCAATTAAAACTAAATCGTAATTGTCCATTAAGGCAATGCCCGCTTTGACATCAAGCGGCGTTTTAATTTCAGTTAAATAGCTGCGCTTTGACTGCATAGCGGCTTGATTGGCAATTTTCTGCCAACGCTGCTGTTTCTTTTTGGCGGCAGATGGCTTAATAATTGAGACTGAGCGGCTCATTTGTACTGGGTAAATGTCGTTAACGCCCGCTTCAACCGCTTTTTGAATCAGAAAATCCCACTTATGCCCTTTTGGTATGCCTTGATATAAGTCAATTTTGACCGTTAGTTCGCGATTTTCAATTGACGCTTCAAGGCTGACCAGCACTTCGCCCTTTTTAATTTGCTCAATTTTTGCGATGTAATTATCGTTTAAACCAGCACAGATTTCTATTTTGTCACCTGCCCGTAGGCGTAGCGCTTTCGAAATATGGGTGACCGTTTCAACGCCTCTGATATGGGCGATGCCATCTCTGCTATTTAGTTCTGATCTTTCAATGTAAAATCTATTCATTTTGCCACAACGGCGCTCCATTCGCCCTTACTGTGTGTTTCGACAATATTAAAGCCACTTGACTGCAGTGCCGCAACCACCTCGGGTAGGCGTTCGTTTAATATTCCCGAGCCGATAAAGTGACCATTACCACTGAGTTTACCTGTTAATTGCGGTGCCATATCAATAATGACATCGGCAATGATATTGGCGACAATTAAATCAGCTGGCTTTTTGGGTAAAACTGTTAAATCACCTTTTAGAAATTCAATATCATCAATTGCATTTAGTTGCATGTTTTCGCGGCTTGCCATAATGGCGTCTTCTGACAAGTCAACACCCACTACTTTTTTAATACCCAATTTGCGCGCAATTATTGCTAAAATACCACTGCCACAACCGATGTCATACATCGTTTGACAGCCAGAGGCATACGCTTCAATTAAGCGACCACACAGTTCAGTGGTTTCATGTGTGCCTGTGCCAAAAGCCTTGCCAGGGTTGAGTACGACGGTCATTTCATCGCCTTTTTTGTGATAGTCTTCCCACTCGGGTACAATCACAATATTTTCAGAAATATGGTGCGGTTTATAATATTTTTTCCACTCGTTTGCCCAGTCTTCTTCTCTTACTTCACTGTAACTGATAGCAACTGGGCCAACCGCGATATTGTACTTTTTTAAGTCTAAAATGCGCTGTTTTAGCGTTTCAACTAATGTGACAGGTGCGTTATCAAGCTCAATATAGCCAATTAAGCGTGCGCCTTCATAGTCAAACTGACGGGCAGATTCTTCAAAGTAGTCCCAATCGCCCTGATAACCAACGCTGTAAATTGGGTCATTTGGATCTTGGGTGACAATACCCGATAAGCCATATTCATAGAGTATTGGGTAAATTGCCTCGACCGCCTCTGTTTCTGTATCTATTTTTACTTCATACCACATAGTTACTCCTTTTAATTATTCAAAAATATTGCCGCTTAAGTACTTTAAGCCGCTATCATTAAGAGTTAACGCCACCGTGCTGCCCTTTTCGGTCGTGCGCAATAGCTCAATAGCAGCCACTACGTTGGCGCCAGCCGAAACACCGACAAAAGTGCCTTCAAAGCGCGCTAAATCACGCACCATCTGAATCGCTGCTTCGTCTGAAACCGTTACGTAACCATCTATGTAATCGGGCTTTATCTTTGGTAAAATCATATTGTAGCCACACCCCTGTATGCTGTGGCGCCCCTCGTTAATTAGTGCTTTTCCACCGTATATTGCGGCGGCTTCAGGTTCTGCAATATAACATCTAATCGCTTCATTGTGTGCCTTTAACGCTTCGGCACAGCCCTGAAATGTGCCACCACTGCCAACTGTATCGACAAAACAATCAATTTGACCGTCGCTTTGGTACCAAATTTCTTCACCCGTGTTATAAAAATGTGCCAAATAAGAACTGTCGAGCTTAAACTGATCGGCACGAAAGGCATCGCGTTCTTTTATTAACTGATTGGTCTTGGCTTCAACTAATTTTAAATCTTCGCCTGAAACCTGATTTTTAACCGAGTTTTTAGCTTGTGGCACCAATACCACTTCGGCGCCAAGCGCCCGCATCATGCGCGCCCGTTCAATTGAATTACCCTCTGACATAACCGCAATAAAGGGGTGCCCCAACGCTGCGCATACCAAAGACAACCCCGTGCCCGTATTGCCGCTAGTGAGCTCAATCACCGTTTGACCGTCGTGCAAACTGCCGTCGCGCTTAGCGGTCATAATCATCTCTAGCGCAGGGCGGTCCTTTTTAGAATAACCAGGGTTTAAGTACTCTAATTTGGCATAAATTTTACCATCTACACCATAGTGTTTGACAATGCGACTTAAATTGAGTAGTGGCGTCTCGCCAATCGCTTCATATATATTATTGATCAATTTTTTCATAGTTCCTCCGCCAAGTCACTCAATTGCCCTTTGCAAAACGCTAAAATAAGCTTTATAATGTCAATTATATATTATTTTTACTATGATAGCGACTATTATTATGATAATATTACGCTTAGGGGGTTTTTTTATGTTATACGCAATTATTATTGGCTACCTAATTGGTAGCATTCCATTTTCTTTTATCGTACCAAAACTGGTCAAGGGCATCGACATCAGAACAGTAGGTAGCGGCAATGTTGGTTCGACCAATGTCTACCGCAGTTGTGGTATTTTTTATGCGATACTGGCATTTTTAGGCGATTCTGGCAAGGGGTTTATTTCAATATACATCGCCAACCACTTTTGGGGTTATGATGCCGCTTTGGCGGCAGCACTTGCCACAGTGATAGGTCACTGCTATACATTTGTTTTAAAATTTAAAGGTGGTAAAGGCGTTGCCACTTTAGCAGGTACAATAATTGTACTCAACCCAATTGTCGCGCTGATATTAATACCAATAGAACTCGGCCTTATCTTTGCAACAAAAATGGTATCAGTTGCATCAATTATATCAGCAGCACTATTCCCCGTTGTTGCCTATTTAGTAACAAAAGATCCACATTTTACGCTATTTAGTCTTTGCGCCGGTCTATTTGTCATCTTTCAGCACCGCAGTAATATTGTGCGCATTATCAATGGCGAAGAAAAGAAATTGCATGGTAAGAAGCTGAATAGTAAGTAAATCGTAACTATTTAACTTGTCATTTCGAGCAAAGTCGAGAAATCTCAAGTTTTAAAAGCGAGATCTCTCCATTTCGTTACACTACAGTCGAGATGACAGCCAGCTGAGTAAATCAACTGAATAGCTACAATCTCATATTCTATAGATCTAGTTCATCCCATAATGCCTGAATTGGTCTGTTTTGGCTTGTTTTTTCGTATTCTAGACAGGCTTCATTTGCAATTGCAATATCATATTCATCTTCAATTTTTTCAAAAAGTGCACGCTTAAAAGCCTCGTCTAATGATATGGCGTGCCTTTTTGCGTAACTAGTGGCGAGTTTCTTTTCTTCTTCAGTTAAATTGATTAAAAAAGTCATTAATGCCCCCTATTTTGAATTATTTTACTAAATTTACTATGTAGTATATTGAACTACAAATATATTTTTATCAGACAGATAAAAATTTAATAAACAAGCTTCAATATTTAACATTCTATTTCACCAGCTCAGTCACTTATGTCAACTGAATATTACGCTCATTTACTATTAAAAAGATATTTACAATTTGCTTATTATAAATTTTATATTATATTTTTTTTCAACATAAATATCTTTATTGTCACCAGTCATGATAACAAATATTAAATCTTTATTTCCAGCTAAATCTTTATCATCAACAAATTTTCCCTTAATATGTATTGATTCATTATTATTTAAAGAAAGCGTGTGTTTCTCATCATCGAATATCTCATAATATAATATTTTTGAATCTTGTTTAACCAATATACTATTTATATATTGGTTATTACGGCTTATATTCTTTATGAAAAATTCTATATAGCTTGTATTAACTTTCAAATCAATTATATCAAATCTATTTTCGTCATATTTATCTGGTTGCCATTTTTTATCTACGGCCAATATTATTAACCCTACAATAAGCGGGAAAATGAACGCAATCATGATTGTGCTCTTTATTTTACTAATTTTGCTCTTAATTTTTTCAATTTCAGTTATATTTTTTTTACGCATTTTGATCTCCAAACGGAATACCAATTATCCGTACTATTCTACTCTTAACAAACATTTACCATATCACCAAGATACACTTTAAAATGTTTATTATTCTATAAAAAACTTCCATGTTAACGAACTTACCTTTACCTGTCTTTAATACTATTGAAGGTAAAAGGGAGACTTTTTCTGCAAAATCTTTTTATAAGAAAGCAAATCTATATCCAAAAATAGTTTATTAATACATTATTTTTTTAAACACCCTATGGGGACTACATAGACACCATCTTCTCTTTTATAGGCATAGCCAGTAGCTGTTATCACGGCAAGAAAAGCTGGTTCGTTCATTGTATCTGTATTAATTTTTTCACTTAGTTTAAGTAAACCTTTCGCACCATATTCGATGGCATTATTACCGAGTTTTACTTCAATTGCTCCCCAATTACCATCTCTAAAATGAATAATTGCATCAGCTTCTCTACCACTATGATCTCTATAATGATACACATTAGCATCAATACTTTCAGCATAGATTCTTAAATCTCTAATCACTAATGATTCAAATAACAAGCCTAAAGTTTCTACATCTCTTAATAAATCGTCACTATTAGCATTAAGAAAATACGCTGCTATAGCAGGATCAACAAAATGTCTTGTAGCACTTGCTGACACAGCAACTTTTGAACGTAGTTTAGGGCTCCACGCTTTTAAATCTTCAATAACAAATATGTTTGTTAATGCCTCGATATATTCTGCTACAGTTTTCCTACTTATCGAATCAAAATTTTTCACAATATCACTGGTAATTGTTTTAATGGTTGCTTGACTTGAAATATGCCTTGCATATGATCTCAATAAATGTTCTACTTTCTCAGGGTTTCTTTCTTTACCATCAGAAGTTGATATTTCAGTACGCACAATTGATTTACAATAACCTGCGACTTGCCTTTGTTTTACAGCTAATGATTTATCAATAGATGATGGCCAACCGCCACTGACGATAAGTTTTGTTATATCTTCAATCGTATGTGGTGATTTGCTTGCTATATCCTTATTTGCTAATAAATCGCTAATGCTAACATCGCCATTCGAATCGCCACTTTCATATAAACTCATTGTTCTCATTCTAAGCCTTGAGATTCTGCCTGTTCCCGAATGAGCGATTATTGATTCGTTTACTGTTGTTGAGCCTGTTAATATATATAATCCTGTTTCTCCTCTTTGATCGATGTTAAAGCGCACTGCATCCCATAACTGAGGCGCATCTTGCCATTCATCAATCAATCTTGGGTTTTCTCCTTCAAGAAGTAATGACGGTTTTATATCAACAATTTTTAAGTTCCTAGCCCTTTCATCTGGATTTTGTAAAAACAGCGAACTTTTCGAACTATTTAAACCTGTCGTAGTTTTACCACACCACTTTGGCCCTGTAATCAAAACCGCGCCAAAAGCTTCGAGTTCATCTTTTAATTTTTTATCAATTAGTCTCTTAATATATTTTTTCATATTACGATCTCCTACGTTTATTTTACCACACAACTCCCATATTTTCAAA
>PDWJ01007071.1_pt1 | contig 11063 bp, 8 predicted proteins | sample 1430881 | NCBI WGS metagenome assembly PDWJ01 (sample SAMN01162460, study PRJNA174530) | Oral metagenome, whole genome shotgun sequencing project. | biome: Marine environment; feature: Marine mammal; material: Swab sample of the gingival sulcus; isolation source: swab sample of gingival sulcus... | reverse complement strand
GATCAGCCATGCCCATCTCTTCACCAGCGGTTAGAATCCCGTCGGCAATCAGGCCGCCGATTCCTTCCCTACGTGCAGCCTTAAACAAGAGATCAGCCACCATGTCGGCATCACCGTATTCAAAGCTTTCAGGTATTTTACCCTGCTGAGAGGCCTCAATTACCAATGCTGCCAGATTTCCAGCGGTGATGGTATCCATTCCCAGGCGATCGCAGATGTCATTGAGCCAAACGATCTCCTCAATGCTTTCGATCATACAAAGCCCGCCAAACGAATATATGGTTTCATACTCAGGGCCTTCCAAAGTCAACCCTTTATGCCGTCCTTCCTGAACCTTTACATATTTCCCACATCCCATGATACAGGTCTTGCAAGATTTAGGACGGGCTTTGAGACGCGCCTTCATGCTCTCGGCATTGATCTTTTCAAAATGATCGCAAGCACCCTGAGACCAATATTTTGCTGGAAAGGCACCCGCATTGTTCATCCCTGCCACCATCACAGGTGTACCAAAATTTCGGTACGTTTGGGTGGCCGGATGACCATTCAATTCTTTGAGCATTTTTTTTGCGTATGCTTTCATACCACTTGCGTCATGGAACTGCCGTTTGCTGTCACCATAAAAAACCATGGCTTTGATTTTCTTGGATCCCATAACAGCCCCCATGCCAGTACGGCCGGCAGAACGCCAATAATCGTTCTCAATGACGGCAAACCTTACCAGATTTTCCCCAGCTGGGCCAATTACAAGCGCCGTACTTTGCTTTTGACCACAAGCGGCCTTAACTCGATCCTCAGTCTCGTAGGTATCTTTACCCCAAAGATCTTCGGCATCATGAAAAACTACGGTGTTGTCATTAATCTCCAACCAGACTGGTCCAGGGCTGGATCCTTTAATCACTATAAAATCATATCCAGTAGCACTGATGGCAACAGCAGCTTTCCCTCCTGAGTAAGACTCTGCATAAAAACCGGTCTGCGGGGATTTGGAAAAAATGCCATATCGACAACTTCCGAAGATCGCACTGTCAGTCAAGGGACCCAACCCCACAATTAAACTGTTTTCTGGAGACAGTGGGTCTACCCCCGGCGGGTTATGTTCAAGCAACAACTGGGTGCCAAGGCCCTTACCACCCATATATGCTGCCATTAATTCATCATCAATCTTTTCAACCTGAGATGTACGGTTTGTCACATCAATAATGAGGAGACGGTTGAAAAATCCTTTCATAAAACAATCCTTACCCGGTTTATCCGAATGATAGCCCGTCAAAAATGCCCCGGCTGAAAAACCGGGGCAAAGGCTGTAAAAAATACATCTGGATGGTTATCCAGCAACTTCCTTCAAACTCTCTTCCAAGATGGACAACCCTTTGTCCAGTTGTTCGTCGGTAATGACAAAAGGCATCAACGTTCTAATAACATTACCATAATTGCCGCAGGATAGCAGAATCAATCCTTTATCATAGCACACCTGGGTCAATTTTTTGGCGATATCTGTTGCGGGCTCCTTGGTTTCCCGGTCTTTAACCAGCTCCAGAGCCAGCATCGGTCCTTTTCCTCTAACTTCCCCGATTACTTCATAGTTGTCCATCAACGCAGTAAAGCGTTCATTTAAAATCTCACCAAGTTCTTTTGACCGATCAAGCATTTTATCTTGAAAAAGAACTTCCAAAACCGCCAAGGCCGCCCTGCAGGAAATAGGGTTACCACTGTAAGTACCGCCGAGTCCGCCCGGATGGGGCGTATCCATGAGTTCCGCCCGGCCGGTTACAGCACTCAGGGGCATACCGCCGGCAATACTCTTGGCCTGGGTAATCAGATCCGGTTCAATGCCCCAGTGTTCAATGGCCAAAAATTTTCCGGTCCGCCCGGCACCAGCTTGGACTTCATCAATGATCAAAAGAATCCCATATTTCTTTGCAACCTCATGAAGTTGAGCGAAGAATCGAGGTGGCGGCGTAACAAAGCCACCTTCACCCTGTATAGGCTCTGCAATAATAGCAGCAACGGATTCTGGATCCACATTATTGATAAAGAAATCTTCCAGACGCTTAATGCATGCATCACCGCACGCCTCAGGAGTGGTTGTCCCAAATGGGCATCTATAACTATAAGGATACGGTATACGGTATACTTCTGGTGCAAAAGGGCCAAACCCATGTTTATAGGGTTTGATTTTACTGGTCAAGCTCATGGTCATCAGGGTCCGGCCATGGAATGCGTTATCAAAGGCAATAATGGCAGGCCTCTTTGTTACATACCGTGCAATCTTGACCGCGTTCTCAACGGCTTCGGCACCCGAATTGGCAAACATGGTTTTTTTGGCAAAGTTTCCTGGCGCAAGTTCATTGAGCTGTTTTGCCAAATTGATGTAGGATTCATACATCCCCACATGAAAGCAGGTATGGATTAATTTCTCCGCCTGATCTTTTATGGCTGCGACAACTTTAGGGTGGCAGTGTCCAACATTGTTAACACCGATACCGCCGGCGAAATCTATAAATTCCTTTCCGTCCATATCTATCATGACAGCCCCTATCGCATCCTTAATTACAGCGGGCGTAATATTGGCCACTCCTAGCGCAACGTGCTCCTGGCACAACTGGTTATACAGATCAGTCTGGGTAGAACTCATTTTCTTTAGCCTCCATTTATTTAGTAAATTTAGGACTCATTTGACTTACAATACTTATCCATTACTTAACCTAAGCTACTGTACGCATACTGACACCTCGGGATGTGCAGTTCCTAACAAACAACCTTGGGGACGGAACATGTCAGCAATTCTCCAAAATGTCTTGAAAGCAAAACTCATGCCATAAAAATAAACACCCATATAGTAACAATACGTCTTTAATTTACAATATGTTATAAGCAGTTTTGAAAAGACTAAAAACACAGAGGACTCAGTGCTTTTATGTAAAAATGCATAATTATGCAACAAAGCATTAATTGAATACTAACTTATATTAACACACCTTAATATTAATAAAAAATGAATTCAACAACCCAATCGCACCTCTATTAGCAACGCAGAATTATGCAAATACGCATAATTTGCTTTCCCACCTCTCGAAACAGACAGATGCACAACCCCTTCATATCAGTAATCATTTTGTTTTAGGCGCGAAATTTGCATATATAATTTTAAGTATCACTGTACTGGCAGCTCACAGCCAGAGAGACCTACACCTTAGGTAGGTTATGCGACAAATTTAGGGGACGCATGACAGGCCATTTGGAAATTGAAAACCACAAAAAATAAACTTTTAGGGAGGTTGTAATGCTAACGAACATGAAATTTCGCTCAATCCGCTTGATTTTGACCACTGCTCTGACACTTTTAATCGCCACAGGTTTAAGTGGTATCTTGGCACCATCGGCCCACGCCAAAAAATTTAGATTCACCATGCAAAACATGTTTTCCCTGAACCATCCTATTTCAGTAGCCATCACCGAGATGGTCAAGGAACTAAAAAAGGAAAGTAATGGCCGCATCAATATTCAGGTACTGCCGTCAGGCGCCCTGGTTAAAGGGCCCAGTATTTTTGAATCTGTTGGTATGGGATCCATTGATATGGGCACGACCTGCTCCTGCTACCACAGCGGCATCCTGCCTGTGGCGGCGACTTCATTTGCCCTTCCTGGCGACCCTAGGGGCGTTCAGGAAATCATCAATTTCATCCAAAAAGATGAAGTTATAACATTCTTAAGAAATACTTACAAAAGCAAAGGCGTATTCTTTGGTGCCCCGCTTGTCATGGACGGATATACCATTGTATCCAAAAAACCGATCAATAAATGGGAAGACTTAAAGAAAATGAAGGTCCGGGCTTCCGGTTCTATTGCTAAGACATTGAAAAAAATGGGTATTCCAACGGTTTTCATCCCCTTTTCTGAAATTTACGTTGCCCTTTCCAGGGGCACCATTGATGCTGAAATCTCTGGCAACCATGCCGAAAGCTTCCTGGCGAAAACCTATGAAGTGGCCAAATACCAGACCACTCCCGAAATTTCAGGCGCCCAAAACTGCGAAGTCATCATGAACCAAGAGAGGTGGAATGAACTTCCTGATGACCTTCAGGCAATATTCGAAAAGGCACTCAAAAACTGCTCCGCAAAGGTTGCCAAGCTTTTTGAAGCTGAAAACAAAGCTGTTAAAGACAAAATGATGGCCAAAGGGACACAATTCATTAAACTGCCAAAAGGCGTCATGGACAGATGGACCCAGACTGCTGTTAAAATGTGGACTGAAGAATTCACTACAGACCCACTCTCTGCCCAGTACATTGAGCTTGTGAAAAAAGACCTTAAATCCTTAGGATATAACTTGTAAATAACATTCCCCCTGCAGCCATTTTGATACAAAGTCCCCTCATCCAGATGGTTGCAGGACTAATTTCACAAGCAAGGAAGGGCCTATGCAAAAGTTAGAAAAATTCATACGAACTGTTGAACGAATGAATACATGGATCGGTAAGGCGTCATGCAACCTGATCTTTGTTTTTATGCTCCTTATGGTATACGAAGTTATTGCCAGATACTTTTTTGAAAGTCCAACCATCTGGGCCCATGAAGTCTGCGGGTACATTTTCGCAGCATACATTGCCCTAACCGGCGGCTGGGTACTCAATGAAAAAGGTCATGTGGCTGTGGACATTGTCTACCAATATTTTCCAGCCAAGGCAAAACACATTGCAGATATCCTCGTTTCTTTGGCGGCACTTTTTATGTTTATTGTTTTATTTTGGCAGGGCTATAAATTTGCTTGGCATGCATTTTCAACCAACCAGCATTCCCACACACTTTTCGGGCCGCCCCTATGGCCGGTAAAAGCAATGCTACCGGCAGGCGCGTTGCTTTTTATCCTACAAATCATTTCGGATCTTCTCAGAAGCATTTTCACACTTGAAAAGGAGGAGGCAAATTGAATCCTGCACTGATTGTTGTATTAATGTTCCTGGCGGTTATCGTGCTGTTTATCATGCGGACCCCTGTGGCCTTCACATTGGGATCAGTGGGTATTGTAGCCCTCTACCTGATCAACGGTCCCCGTTTTCTGCAGATGCTGCCCCCATCTATCATCGAAAACATGACCAGTATTATCCTGCTGGCCATCCCATTGTTTATTTTTATTGGCTGTATTCTGGAGAAATCTGGCATTGCCGACGAAATTTTTGAAATGATTTATAAATGGCTGGGCCCGGTTCCTGGCGGTCTTGCCATCGGCACGGTATTTATCTGTGTGGTCTTTGCCGCCATGGTGGGCATTGTCGGTGCAGCCACGGTGACCATGGGGTTGATTGCCCTGCCAGCCATGCTGAAACGAAATTATAAGTCCTCACTGGCCATTGGCTGTATTTCCGGGGGGGGTGCCCTGGGATTTTTGATCCCGCCCAGCGTCACCATGATTGTATATGCCTCATTATCCAATCTGTCCATCGGGAAAATGTTTTTGGCAGGGATTCTTCCCGGATTGCTGCTGGCCGGACTGTTTATGAGTTACATCTTAATTAGAAGCCTGATCAATCCAGAGTTAGCCCCTCCCATTCCTGTTGAAGAGCGCGCAACATGGCCGGAAAAATGGGCGTCAGTAAAAAATCTTGCCATGCCCTTCATTTTAATTTTTTCGATCATGGGTACAATTTTTTCAGGTCTTGCCACGCCGACAGAAGCGGCAGCAGTAGGTGCCATGGTTGCAATCCTTATTGTGGCGTTGCGGGTAAAAAAGCTTAAAGAAACGGCAAAGATTGTTTCCAATGCCGCTGAAAAGTCTGCATTTTTAACGTCCATGGTATTATGGATCATCATCGGATGTCTAGCCTTCTCAGCAGTTGTAAATACACTGGGATTGCCTATTTTGCTCAAAGAGGTCATCGACAGTATTGGTTTGAACCGGTGGACCGTCCTAATTGCCATGCAACTGTCTTTCTTTCTTTTGGGCATGGTGATGGACGACCTGCCTATTATCATGATCACAGTCCCCATTTATGTACCGCTTATCACACTGCTGGGATTTGACCCCTTGTGGTTCGGCATTTTATTTATTGTGAATATGCAGATGGCCTATTTAACGCCGCCTTTTGGGTTTGTCCTTTTCTATATGAAAGGCGTGGTGCCTCCCACAATTTCCATGGGTGATATCTATAAATCTGTATGGCCCTTTATCGGCCTTCAGATACTATGTCTTGCCATCATCATGATATTCCCCGAGGTAGTGACGTGGCTACCCTCGCTGTTCGGTTTGTAATGGCAGTGACCATCCTCATACCAATCACTCACCTGAGATTCACAGGCGGGAAAAAAACTGTCACAGTGACGGCAGATACAATTGGCGAGGCAATCAAACGCATGTTTATTAATTTTCCAGATCTGGAAAGATGTGTTATTGAAAAGGGCAAAGCACTTGGAACAGGTATGGAAATAGCGGTCAACGACACCCCGCTGTTTCCTTTCAACCCAGATTTGAAAATCAATGACGGAGATACAATACGGATTTCAAGTGTAATTACAGGGGGCTGAACCCGATATACTAATTTTCTAAGGATTACTAATGAAAGCAAACGGCAATAAAGTGATGGGCCTCAAAGAGGCCGTAAAAACCTTTGTGACCGATGGGTGTCATATGTCCATCGGTGGATTTACCCTCAACAGAAATCCCATGGCCGCTATATATGAAATGATTCGGCAGGGTGTAAAAGACATCCACCTGTATGCCCATTCGAATGGACAGGGCGTGGAAGAACTGATTGGGGCGGGTTGCGTGTCCCACCTTGAAATCGCCTACGGCGGCACGGGCAAATTCATGTCCACTTGTGTCCGCTTCCAAAAGGCCATTCAGAACCAGGAAATCGTGGTCGAGGATTATTCCAATTACCACATGACGCTTCGATTCCTGGCCGGTGCCATGGGGGTCCCTTTTCTGCCTACCCGATCCGGCCTGGGTACGGACATCATAGAAAAATGGGGCTTTTCAAAAGAATTTAGAAAGGGAAATGACCGTCTTCCCAACGAAAAATTATTGGTCATGGACAACCCCTTTGAGAACTGGTGTGACACCTCAAAAGTAGTCCTGGTGCCGGCCATCAATCCAGATGTAACCTTTATCCATGTTCAAATGGCGGATGTAACAGGCAATTGCCGTATTGACGGCCTGGGCTTTGCAGATGTGGAACAGGCGAAGGCATCCAAAACACTGGTCATCACCTGTGAGCAACTACTTGATGATGATTACATGAAAAATGAACCTGACCGGAACCAAATCCCCTTTATTCATGCAGACGCCGTGATTCATGTTCCATTTGGTGCCTACCCAACGGCATGCTACAATTTCTACGATTACGATGCCATCTATCTAAAAGCCCATGCAAAAGCGGCGAAGGACGATACGGCCTACAAAGAATACCTGGACACCATGATTCTGGGGCTGGCAGACCACCATGCACTTTTAGATCATGTGGGTCAGGCGCGGCTGGAGATGATCCGTGCCGACAAAAACCGTGGCTATGCCAAACATCTGGACAGAACATAAGGGGAGAAACACCATGGATTATACACTGAAAGAAATGATGACCATCTGTGCAGCACGGGAAATCCGTAACGGAGACATTGTATTTTGCGGCACTGGCATATCCATGCTGGCCGCCATGGCCGCTAAAAACATAAACGCGCCCGAGAGTGTTATTTTCTTTGAAACTGGGGCGATTGACTCCGCGCTGGAAGACCTGCCCTTGGCCGTAGGGGATTCCAGGGTTATGTACCATACCTCATGTAATGGGGGCCTCCTTGAGGCCTTTGGTACCATGCAAAACCGATTCACCGGTACAAAGGTTGTCGGCATCCTGGGCGCGGCCCAGATTGATATATACGGCAACCTGAATTCCACCGTCATTGGAGATTATGTGGGACCTAAAGTTCGATTCTCAGGCAGTGGCGGGGCAGCGAGTGTAACCGTGACGGTAAATCCAGTTGAGTCCACCGAACTTCTCGCCAATCCTGGAATGGGTTGGCAAACATTCTACACGTTCGCAGACGAAGATCCCAACCTCGATGGACTCCCCTCTGGTTCTGCTTACATCCGGTTCTCCTGGCATCACCTCGAACCTGCTGATGGCGTTATTGACGTCACCTCAATAACCGAATCTCTCGCACGAGCACGGCAAGCGGGACAATCCCTTATGATTCGCGTCATGACGGCAGGACCGACCGACAAATATACCCCTGCTTGGTTGGAATCAGCCGGATGCAAAATGTTTGAATATGAATACGAAGAAAACGGGATAACCCTCACCGCACCGGACCTAGACGATCCGGTGTGTTGGAATCGATTTGAACAATTGATGAACGCAGTGGGCGACGCGGTAGGACAAGAGCCGGACCTGCAGGTGGATATTGGAGGCGTAGGGCTTTGGGGCGAATGGCATTTCTGGAACACCACCCCCGAGGTTCCCCTGCCCAGTCATGCAACGCGGCAGAAGGTTGTAGACTTGCACCTTTCACTTTTCCCCAACAGTCCGAAGATGATGCTGATTGGCGACGTGGACACCTTACGATACGCGACGAACATATGGAGGATATGTACAAGCAACACGTTGACGCAGCTGGCGCCAATGATGTTTGGAAACACAGCCCTGTGGCATGGGAGAGCTGTGGCGTCATGCAAGAATGGGTCGACTTGGGGTTCGATGTTCGGAAAATATTTGACTACGCCCTGGAGATGCACGGCTCGTTTATCAACAATAAGAGCAGCGCCCTTCCCGCGGGTGATCAATATCGAAACGAAGTGGAACGATTGCTCAGAAAGCTCGGATACCGCCTGGTGCTTCAATCCTTCACGCACCCTGAGACAGCCAAAGCAGGCGGCTCGTTTCCAGTCACGATGACATGGGAAAACAAGGGTGTTGCGCCGCCTTATCATCCGTTTTCCCTGCAAGTTCGCCTTACGCCCCAAGACGGGTCAGGCGAGTCGATTGTGTTAGAAACTGAAGAAGACATCACGAAATGGTTCCCTGGCCCCGCGCAAGTGAGCAAAACATTGTCTCTGCCAACGGCCATGAGCCCGGGTGTGTGGGATGTGGCGGTCGGAATCACCGGGACCCCTGGAGTTCCGATGTTGAGGCTCGCCATCGAGGGCAGACAAGGCGACGGTTGGTATCCGCTGAGTGCCGTCGAGTTGGAATGAAGCCTTGGTTCGCTAAGTGATATTCTGGCTAGCAAGAAACGTTTATTTCTTGGTGGATTGTTTGCGCCTATCAGGAGGGTCGTGGAGGAACGCGGGATTGGGCTGAGCTGTTCGGAGTGGGGCTGTTGACGGTCAAACCGCTTGAGCCAACGAAACAGGTGAGGCGCGCCGCTTGAACCCGCTCAGCAGATGGTTGCAACGAGCATCAGAGCGGATATTCGTAGAACCCGGAGATGACCATCGCAGCCTCAACGCTACGAGGACACAAAGCCGGCGGACCTGGTGGTCAAACTTGCAAATCAATCCAACAAAGAAGGGGTATAAGCGAGCTTTGTCTTTACCAAATCGGTTGGGGGACATGAACACGACCAGCGAAACGACCGAATATGTCGGTCGTTTCACCGAGTGGCGTGGCACGAAGGACTCCATGATCGTTTGCGATTGTTGAGATATCTGCAACCCTTGGGGTGAATCTCTCACATTCTGACTTCAAAGAGACCGGCCATTTATTTGTCGTTCCCAAGTCTGGCGCCGGGTTAGGATTGATCTTTTATGACAAAGTCCCCCCTGACACAGGACCACTCCCCCCGTGCTTGTCGTGTTTTTGCCGTTCTTTTGCCGACGCTTCGTACCCGCCCCCTGTGCATGCACCAGCCGTCACCTTTTCAGTGTCCGCACGGCCAGCCGCGTCTTCCGAGACGCAGGTTGTGGAACCGGAAGCCGAGCCCGAAAATGCTTGCGTCTACCGTGCAGATGCCGGGCCCTATTCTGCCTCCCTACGCGCAAAGCAACGAGGAAAATCGCCTTTGTTCTTTTTCAGTGAAACCCGCGTTGAACGTCACGCGGCTCATGGGAGTTACGATTGATGCATGGGTCGAGGTTTCGAAAAACGGCGTACACTTCTTTGGCGGGGTTCGTCGCCCAGACTTGCTGCGCAACGCAACGCAGCTGCTCACCTTCAGCGATGTCTTCGTTACCAAAAACTACCCACGATATGCCTTCATGTTGTTCTTTGAACCCAAACGCCCCCTGCACGTAGCGATCGAGCGCCCCGAAAAGGTTGTGGTTGAGGTAACATTGGAGCATGGCGGACCGATCATCTGTGACCGTCATGTGCACAAGCTCATCAGAAACCTTGGAAGAGCCATACCGATGGGATGGGTCGCTCCGGCCGTGGTGCTTGAGGTGTTGCGTCAAGGACGGAACCACGCCGCGGACGGACTGTGGAGAGAAATGGGGTCCCCTATGCGAAACCAAGCCATACTCACCATGCCTATTTCTTTAAAATCGGATTTTTTTAACGTTGTCGCAATGGCGGCGCCAGCCCAAGATTTCGTTGAGGCTAATTTTCCCTGCTCCCATGCGCATGGATCGATGGCCTAGCAAAACATATACCTATGCATTCAGGAAACCGGGAGCATGGCATCGACGAAGAAAGGAAAACCTATCAGAGGTCAGTCTGAAAAACGATACTTGCGTGTATTCGAGCTGTTGCCTGACGCCGCGGTCATCCTGAACGCCGACGGGGCGATAGAGGACTGTAACGAAGCCGCTGAGCAACTCTACGGGCGTTGTAAGAAGGAAATGCGCGGAGAACACGCAACGTGTTTTTTGTACCCTTCGTCCGTTGAGACCTTTGAGTCCCAGTGGCTTGAGCTTACCAAGCAAAAGGAGGTCAGGGGACGGGTTCAGGTCGTCAGCGCAGAAGGAAAGATCCTCGATCTTTGGCGCAAAGCCGTGTTGCTGACCAACGACCTTGGGGCCGTTACGGGTGCTTTGATTACAGATCATGTCGCGCAGCAAGATCAGATCGAGGAGGCATTGCGTGAAGAACGAGCCCAGCTTCTGTCAATCTTCGACAGCATTGATGAGAGCATCT
>PDWJ01008240.1_pt1 | contig 11065 bp, 11 predicted proteins | sample 1430881 | NCBI WGS metagenome assembly PDWJ01 (sample SAMN01162460, study PRJNA174530) | Oral metagenome, whole genome shotgun sequencing project. | biome: Marine environment; feature: Marine mammal; material: Swab sample of the gingival sulcus; isolation source: swab sample of gingival sulcus... | reverse complement strand
CCGGTAAAGAAAAAAGTGGCAATTACGACTAATCCCAACATGAATCCTGCAAAATAAGGATTCCAATAAATGTGTTTTTTGTCTAATTTTTTATCCATGGTAAATAAATTAAGTTGTTAATATAAAATTCTGGTAATTTGTCCGGCCTCTACAATGAGTATTCTAAAGATTAATCCCCCTATAAGGACTAAAATAGCAGGAATGACTACCGGTACTTTGAAGCCCATCAATTCAAAAGCTTCCAAAATAAGCGGCACCAATAAACCAAGCACCACTAAAAAGCCGAAGAACATTGTAGTCAAATCTCCTCCGACAAGAATTTTTACAGCTTCCAGTTGCATTTCATTACCGGCATAATAACCCATGATTAAGTGAATAATCAATCCTATTTCAATCACAATCAGTAAGACGTCTATTTTACTGAACAGATGGCGTTCTTTGTGATTTTTGGCGAATAAGATAACTGCTGCCGCCGCTGTTGACAAACCTGAGACTAAAAATAATGGGCCGAGTATAGCATTGTTCCACAAAGGTCTGGCATTGAAGGCAGATAATAGTATTCCGGTGTAAACCCCCAAAACAATGGTCAGTGGAATCAAAGCTATGGCGAAATAGCGTTTGTTTTTGATAAACCAGTCATTGATAGTCCCAATAATTGGAATTTTATTAAAAATATTAGGTAAAAACTTCATCCAATCATCCAAAACCCATAAAAACGAAATAGGGGTTACAATCAAAAGTACCCAAGCCCCCCATGACATGGGCGATTCTATACGTATCGTAGTGTATAAGCGCCATGAATACAAAGGATTACCAAGGTCCACGATTAAGGCTAACAGACCTATAACCAAGGCAAAAGGCACAACAATTGGCGCCCAACGGGCTGCTGCGGGTAATTCGTCTTCTTTGTTCATCAGGTGGGTAACCGCTGAAAACAGCAATATACCGGCAGACAATCCACCCAGAAATAAGTATAATGCAATGGGAAATTCCCAGACTGCGAGATGTGGGTCTATATGAGGAAGGTCTCTACCACTGATAAATATTTCTTCATTCATGATAGATGTATTTTTTAAATTAGATAATAAACTTGTGGCCCTGTACCGGCTTCTTTTGCCAATACTTTATGTTTACGTTTAGCGAGTATTCTGGACACTTCGCTGTTGGAATCGTCCAAATCGCCAAAGTACATACAATTGGTAGGGCAAACTGACACACAAGCCGGGTTTTGACCCTTATTCACACGGTGAATACAAAATGTACATTTATCTATTGTACCCCATTCCGGATGTCTGTAACGGGCATCATAAGGACATGACTCTATGCAAGCCCCACAACCTATACACAAGTCGCGCGTTACCAGAACCACTCCACCTTCTATAATATGGCTGGCACCGGTAGGACACGTACGTACACAAGGTGAATTTGCACAATGGTTACAACGCTCTGATCTTAATTCCATCTCTACTTCCGGGTAAGTTCCTGTCACGGATTCTGTAACCCAATCACGACAATAACCTAATGGCACGTCGTTTTCTGTTTGACAAGCAACGACACAGTCACTGCATCCTACACATTTCAGTGTATCTATTACCATGGCATATCTCATGATTCTACTACTTTAGGTTGTTTCGTTAAAATTGTAACAAAGTTACCACGCATACCGGTTCCTCCCATCAATGGACAACCAGACTTCTTGACCGGATTTTAAGTTCCAAATTTTAGCCACACGCGGGTTAATCCAAAGATTATTGGTGTCCCTTAAATCACTTAAGTTCGGACTGTTGATTGTTTTGCTAAAGGTATGCATAGGCGCTCTACCGTAAATCAATCTGAAATAATCCCGGGGTGGTTGAGGGTGTGCTGTATACACAGGCATGGGATCAAAGCCCATATCGGCTAATCTCTGCGAGTACAATTCTATTTTCCCCGAGGGCGTTTTAAATTTATAACTGCCATCCTCAGGAATGTACAATGGTTTTTTACGGGGTAAGTTTTTCACACCTATATGACGCATTTCTTCTAATGATGTTCCGGCATATTGAAACTGCCAATCCAACACTTCTGAATAATCATTATAGTCAAAATAATCGCCCAGACCCAGACGGTCACCTATACCTTTGGCAATCCACCAACCCGGTTTGGTATTCCACCGGGGCTCTGCGGCAGGCATTCTCAAGCCTACAGACGGTGTTCTGAAGCCTGAATTGCGCATGACATCATAGCGTTCTAAATACGAGCATTCAGGCAAGACCACATCTGCATAACCCGCGATTTCTACAGGATATAAATCAACGACGACCAGAAAATCCAGGGCTTTTATAGCCTTCATCATCCTGTCTTTCTTTTCAGGAATGGAGTAGGTAATATTGGTTCCGGCGACCATCCATGCTTTGACCTTATGTTCCATGTTGGTGTCCGGTAAACTCGCTTCAATCACTTTGTTGGTCACCCCATGATGTGCCAACGGAAACTCATGACTGAGCGTTTTGGCAGTCCATGCCGGTTTGGGGTAAGCCGGTGCAGGATATTTAGGTACACGGGCTTTTTCACTGAAGTAAAACCCTCCTCTGCGACCCCAGGATCCCAATAACGCATTGAGAATACCTATGGCACGTGTACGTTGAGTGTCGTCGCCATACCATACCGCGTGACGTCCGGGGTGGATAATTACAGATGGTGCCGCTTGCGCCATTTCGTGCGCAGAATCACGTATCAATTTTGGTGTTAAATCTGTAATACTATACGCCCATTCCGGTGTAAATGTTCTGACGTGTTCTTTGAGCTCGTCAAAACCGGTAGTATATTTTTCTACATAATCTTTATCGTATAATTCTTCATAAATAATGACATGCATCCATGCCAGAAGCAGAGCGATATCTGTCGCCGGTCTTATAGGCAGCCAATATTTTGCTTTGTTGGCAATAGTTGATAATCTGGGATCGACAGTGATGATAGACACCCCTTTGTCAATAGCTTCGGAGACTTCCTGCACCTGAGTATTGTGCATATTTTCACCAATGTGTGAACCTATGAGAACAATACATTTAGCATCTCTTAAATCTGTGGTTTCAGGAGACCCGACTGTAGCTCCAAACGTCATTTTAAGACCTTCATCTCTGGGACCTCTACACTGGGCAAATGCCGGTTCGGCTATTGTATCTGATCCATATGATCTGAATAAATGATGCAATTGTTTACCTATAGCCCCGTGTTTGAGCAAAGCAAAACTTTCAGCCCCATGTTTAGCCTTTATCTCATTCATTTTGGTCGCTACGAGATCAAGAGCTTCTTCCCATGAGGCTTCTCTAAACGTAGATTTACCATTCTTGACCTCTCTGATAAGCGGTGTTTTCAAACGGTCGTTGTCATGATACAACCCTAAACCTCCGGTACCGCGTGTGCATAAACGGCCATTACTGTGCGTATCCTCATCATTACCTATTACCTTTTTGATATCACCTTCTTTATCCACATATGCCCAGCCGGCACACTTCCAGAAACAGACATCACAATAAGTAGGAAAGCGTTCCATATCGGGACGGTGGTAGTTGTGGTCTTCATCGTCCCCAGCAAACATTTTAACCGGAGACAATGTTCCGGCTACCGCTGCTGCACCTAATCCCAATGATGAAATCTTTATAAAATCCCGCCTTGATGTATTCATTGATATTGGTATTTGTTACTAATTTTTATACGTTATATAAACATCGGTCAATGTTTAATAACAACAGACAAAGGTCACGATTCTAGCATAGACCAATACTGATAAAAATCAAGTTTATTTTTGATTTGTGTAACTAAAGTTGCGGTTTTCGTCGTATTTTTAGTACGAAATCTTTAAGTAAGAAGTGTCTTGTTAATCCTTTTGCCGGCCATATAAGATGCCAGAAAACTCAGTACAAGCATTGTAATCATTACTATCAGTGTGTTTTGCCAACGCAGAGCTACCGGAAACGGTAAATACCCATTGATGGTAAACAACACCCATTGTTGTTGTGCCCATACCAAAATATAGCCCAGAATAATGCCTATAAACATCCCTAATACACTGAGTAGGAATCCCTGAAGAATAAATATTTGCTGTAGTTCCGGTAAACGCATACCCATAGATACCATGGTTTTTAAGTTGCGTTTTTTGTCCAAAATCAACATGATAATCGTCCCGATGACATTAAAAAGTGCAATTATCAGCACTAAGGTAAAAATAAGGTAAGACACCAGATTTTCTGTCCGGATCATTTTGTAATACACCGCATTGAGTTGTTTGCGGGTTTGAATGTTGTAGGATTGACCCAAACGGTTTTCTAGCTGCTTGACTACAGCGTTGACATCAGCTTGTTCGCGGAGTTTTATATTGATACCACTTATTTTGTTGAGCGGATATTTCAACAGTTCCTGCACTACCGGCAAATGGGCAAAGATGTATTGGCCGTCCCATTCTTCAAGCAACTGAAAAACACCGATGGGCTTTACCCGTAGTGTATTGACCATGTTTTTGGGATTGGTAGCGTCGTAGGTATTACCCGGTTTAGGGACAATAACATTTAACGGGGTTATATAATCCACCCTCAGATTGAGTTTGTTAGCCAAAGTATAACCTGGGACAACCCCATAGGGGCTGTTGGAATTAAGCCATTGTCCACCCGCTATTACAGTTGTATCTATACGTAAAACATTGTTGAAATTATCATCCACACCATACAAATAGGCGACATGCTCCTTGTCCTTATACTGAAAAAAAGCGCGTTCCTGAATGATCTTTGAGTAAGCTTGGATGTCTTTAATAGTCAAAGCCTGCGCTATACTGTCTTTAAAAATAAAACCTTTACCGGTTTGTGCCGTAATCTTAATATCGGGATCAGCGGTATTGTAGAAATTGGTGCTGAATTTTTTCAAACCGGAAAAACCCGCTAACACGACAAATAACGCCATACTTGCCAGAATAACACCTGCCATAGCAAACAAGGTGATGATGTTGATGGCATTATTGGAGCTTTTTGAAAACAGATACCGTTTGGCTATGTAAAAAGGGACATTCAATATTTTTATTGGCAATTAAACGTTTAAAATTGGCGCCTAACAAGTTAAAAAAACCTATCAACCGGCCCTTTGGTTTGACGTTACAAACTTACCTAAAGATTTTGATTTTATTGGGTTTTAATTTTTGCTATTAGCTGTTAGCCTTTGGCTTTTAGCAACTGCCTACTGCCTACTGCTGACTGCCTACTTTTATCAGCCTTTAGCTTTTGGCCTTTGGCTTTTGGTGATTGGGGTTAGCTATTAGCTTTACACTTAATTCTACTGCATACTGCCAACTGCTGCCTGCCGACTGCCCACTCCGGTCTCCTGCCTTAAAACCGAAAGCACCTTTAGTCATCATAGTATTCAATATTTGTTTGAATATCTAACCAGCCCTTTTTATGATCTCTTATAATGGCATAAAAAGAGTTTGTTTTCTGATGTATCATTTGATATTGGACGGTTTTATGTCTTGGGAAAATCCCTACTTTGTTTTTCCGGTAAAAATAGATCAACCCGTCCTTTTCATTAAACACAATGGAATCATTATTAATGGGAAGAACTTTTACGCCTTTTATTCTTTGGGGTAGATAGTACACTTCTTTTTTCCAATCCTTTGGAATAGTATCTACGGGTATGGAAGTATCAGTATAATCAAACTCCAAAATACCGCTTTTTCTTTTTCTGGTAATTTTTAAGAATTGAGGGTATCCATAATTATGACCAACATAATCATCATTGTCATCCCAATAGTATTCTTTATCGTTGTTTATAAAAGTTACACTGTCTCTGGCTTTGATGTTCTCTAAATAATACTCTCTCCTTTTATCCAGAGTTGAAGAAAATCCACCATATACTTTTGTTAAAGTATTTGTTTTTAATCGCTTGTTGTAATTTAATGTATAAAATGTGGCACTAACTGTTCCACATAATGAGTAACTCATGGGAGGAAATTTCTCAATGATTTTTAATTCTGAATTATAATAATTTGCCCCTTTATTATCTAAAATTTCTAATCCACTTCTGTAAAGATAGGCGCTTTTTACATGATCAATGTTGACCTTTTTATAATTTGAATTAAAAATTTCAATTTGGTTTTTACTTTCAGCAATGATAAAAAACTGATTGTACCTAATTGTATCATAGTCAGATTTTAGTAAATCCTCTTTAAATGAATTAACCAAAGTGTACTTGCCGTTTTTGTGTTTGAGTATGGAGATAAAATCTTCAAATTCAAATTGTTCAAAATTCTCCAGATAACTCATCTTATATTGAGACGTTTCTTTTAAAGTACTTATACCATCATCATCTGATATGATATAATCATGACCGGTTAAAGGAAGCACTAAAAAGTCAATATCATCATCATCAAGGAGTAAATAAATATGTCTGTCGTTGCCAAAATCTAAATCAACGGTAGAGAAATAGTATGCATAGTCAATTCTCCACCTTACGTTATTATCAGTCTTGCGGTAAACTGAAGCATAACCAAAACCATAATTGTGTTGTTTTTGCTGATAATAGACTTCTTGAATGCTGGATAGGGTATTGTTTAAAAATTTCAGGACTAATTCAGTCGCATTTTCTCCGTCCTTATAGTATGTGTCTTCTTCTATTTCAAATTCCTTATTTAAAAACTGAGAAAAATGTGTTGGCTTGATATCATTGACCTTTAATAAAACGTCGTTGTCACTTAGTTTTAGGTCTTCTAATCTTACCAGATCGTCCATACCATCGTATTCTATGCCTGTTTCAATAAAAATATCCTCAGAGTTATCATCAAACTCTAAATAAACTTCGATATATTGATTGTTATTTGTCTTTTCAAAAAATCTGATGGATGTATCATCTTTGTTGTAAATGATAACATCAATATTAGACAGATTTACTTTATGCTGAGCATAGCAAAACCCGGATTTTAAAAGCAGCATTAAAATCAAAAGAATTACATATTTAGCATTGTGGTCGGTCATAATGTTGGCTAGTGGTTTGAGTATTAACGGTTAAAATAGCTGTGTTTTAGATTACTCACAGGTGTCATAATAGTAATTATGTTAATAATATTCAATTGTTAATGTCCGGATTGCTAAACGGCCATTTTTATCTTGAATTATTCTTTCTATACAATTATTCTTTTCGTCGTAGAGCCTGTATACTTTAACAGAAGTGTCGGGTTTTCTCTGTTTGTAAACATGACTTCTTCCGTTTTGATAGGTTACCTTTTCTTGAATAGTCTTGCCTAATTGGTCATATTGATACTCCCATAAATCTCCTTTTTGATGTTTATGGTCATATTCCTGAGATGATAATTTTAAACCATATTTATCATAAGTTATTAATTCACTAACTAAACTATCGTTTTTTGGTGATATATATTTATGTTCTACTTGTAGTTTATCTGGAAAATATTTATAAGAAAAAACAAAATGACCATTCCATAAACATTTGATAAGGTGTCCTTTATCATTGTAAATATATTCAGATTGAATTTTCCAAGTTCTGCCTTCAGGATAAAACTCGTCGTACTCTATAGTAGTTTCGTTTTCTGATATTAAGTTATTGTTTTTATCATAATTACATTGTTTAGTTGTGGTTTTACTTTCATCAAGATGAACATGAGTACTATGATCCAGGTTTCCGTTTTTGTTGAAGTTTAATTCGTGTTTTTTAGAAAAAGAACCCAAAAACCAAGGCTCTTTAGTAATGTCTGAATTTGTTACTTCATATTTAGAAAAATCAATTAAGGTGTCTTTTATGTTTATGTCTTTGTATTTTTCAATAACTGTTTTTATTTTTCCTTTTAGTTTAAAGGTTTTTAAAGATGTAACGTGTAGATCTTTAATAGTTTCATAAATTGTCTTTTGAGGTATTATTCTGCTGTTATTATCTTGTCCACAAGCCATTAAAACTGTTGATATTAAGATGATTAATGTGATTTTTTTCAATTTTTTAAATGTTATGTTTTGGGTTTTTATTGCCAATGGTTTCGACATGAATAATTACGTATTTCTATATCTTATTTTGTAAAGTAAAACGAAACTGGTTTCCGATAATAATAGTGGCTGAGGATTTTTAAAAGCAAGTGAGAGAAAGTACTTACTTATAGCTATTGTTGGTATTTGTCTTATTCCTCCGTGCTTTTAATTAGGGTTTCGTTGGCTTTTTTAATGTTTTCAGGTGTTTTAGTGGTTAACCGGATGAGGTTGATTTCAGTATGTTTGCCGGATGTTTTAACTTTTTTCAGTTCCATTTTAAGAATAAAATTCTCATCCATTAAGATTTGGTTGTTGGGGTCGTCAATGATTGTTGTATCAATTTGATAGATGACAGGGTTGTTATCCAGTGTCAGGTATTTTGCAGACAATTCTTCTAAAGTAAGAAACGCTGGATCGTAATCAGGTTTCATGGTTATAAATATCTTACCATAATATTTAGTGCCATTCATTTCAAATTCACCCTTTTCTATCGCTATGGCCTCAATTTTATCGGAATTGATAAAACTTACGGCTTCCTGACTGCCTATAAACGTATCATTTACAAAAATACCGGCCAATTTTTGGCCCACATAAAATAAACCTGTGTTATCCGGGCTTATGACTTCAATTTCTGAATTTTCGGAGTATTTGGGTTTATCAGTGAGTTTTTCCTCTGAAAGATCCTGACCAAATGAGTTAAAGGTCAGGAACAACGTTAGCATAGTAAAAATGGTTTTCATGGGTGACTATTTCTTCTTCAAATTTATACTTTTTATCTAATTTTAAACACTCAAGTTTTTTGGGTAGCTTTTATTACCTTTAAATCCGAAAGTTTGCTCAGTTTTCGAATACAAAAAATAGAGTAATTAATAGGTGTGGAAATTGGGTATATGAATCATAGTGTAGTTTTAAAGCATAGGCGATACATCTTTCTATTATAGCTCACTTTTTCATCAATACCACTAAAAAACATCAAACCCAATCACAATTTTTTCCGTTTATCCAGAATTTCAGGATGTTCTATGGGGTTGACGTCTTCACCTTTAAGGGCTTTTTCTATGCCTTCTATTTTATCTAAGGTATCATCGATCAAAAACGTCAATTCGGGGACGCGTCTCATTTGGTTTTTGATACGCCCCGCCAGTTGGTGACGGATCAGATGATTGTGTTCTTGTATTTCCTTAAATAAATCATCCTCGTGCTTGGAGGGGAATACGGAGACGTACACTTTCGCTTCCATCAGGTCTGATGTGACCTGAACATCAGTTACTGATACGAGTACGCCTTTATGCGCAAATCTTACGGCATTTTGTATGATTTCGGCAATATCTTCGACTAAAATAGAACATATAGGCATTGCCGTAAAAGATTTGAACGTTTCAAATGAGCTGTTTGCCAAACTATTCGGACAACCGGCGTATAAACAAGAAACCGTAGAAAGTGAAGGTGTAACCACTTCCTTCTTTAAAGTAGGTCCTAATAAAATCGAATTACTGGAGGCAACCAAACCAGAAAGCCCCATCGCAAAATTTGTCGAGAAAAAAGGGGAAGGCATCCATCATATTGCTTTTGCCGTAGATGACATCAGAGCCGAAGTAGAACGTCTTAAAAAAGAAGGCTTTATCGTCCTTAACGAAATGCCCAAAAAAGGCGCTGACAATAAAGAGGTAGTCTTTTTACATCCTAAATCTTCCAATGGTGTTTTGGTAGAATTGTGTAGTGACCTCAAATAAACCGGTGTAAGACGTCTGCCTGTAGGTATTTATAAGTTGTGAGACACAGTCTTACACTAAGGGCATTCGTATACTTACCCAATACCCCATTAAACGTATTATCAATTAACTAAATTTATCATGTCAATATCAAAAATTTTAACTTTAACACTTATTATGGCTGTTGTCATAACTTCCTGTAAAACAGTAGAAAAGAAGAAAGTCATAGCATTTACTTACCGTTGGTTAGAAGACGACCGTTCTGCGGAAACCGGTGCCTGGGTCAAAGCTCAGAACGAAGTGACTTTTGGTTACCTCAACAGTATTCCTTTCAGAGATGAGATTAAAAAACGTCTGGAAACACTTTGGAATTATGAAAGAATCTCTGCTCCGGAAAAAAAAGGCGATTACACGTATTTTTATAAAAATGACGGTCTCCAAAATCAAGCCGTTTTATACCGTCAAAAAGGGGATGGGGAACCTGAAGTGTTTTTAGATCCCAATACTTTTGCCGAAGATGGGACCATTTCTCTCGGCGGTGTCAGTTTTACCAAAGACGGTAGCAAAGTGGCCTATTCTATTTCAGAAGGCGGTAGCGACTGGCGTAAAATCATCATCATGAACGCGGTTACCAAAGAAATTGTTGAAGATACATTGGTGGATGTCAAATTCAGTGGTATGGCATGGCGTGGTAATGATGGTTTTTACTATTCCAGCTATGACAAACCCGATGGCAGTGAGCTTTCTGCAAAAACTGACCAACACAAATTGTACTACCACAAATTGGGCACAGACCAAAAAACTGATAAAGTGGTCTTTGGCAATAATATCAAACGCCGTTATGTGGGTGGGTATTTAACAGAAGATGAACGCTTTTTGGTGATTTCTGCTGCTACTTCTACATCAGGTAATGAATTGTACATCAAAGATTTGAGCAATCCGAGAGCCAAACTTATGACTATTGTGGACAATTTTGACACTGATACACACGTCATAGATAACAAAGGTGACCAATTGATTTTAATCACCAATTACAAAGCCCCTAACAATCGTTTAGTGACCACAACCCTCAGCAATCCAAAACCTGAAACATGGAAAGATTTTATTCCTGAAACAGAGTTTGTATTATCAGCTAAAAAAGGTGCGGGCTATATTTTTGCCAATTATATGATAGATGCCGTTTCAAAAATCAAACAATATGATTACAACGGTAAGTTGGTACGCGATATCGAATTACCGGGCGTAGGTAGTGCCGGTGGTTTTGGTGGCGAAAAAGACGATACAGAATTGTATTACAGCTTTACCAACTATGTGACTCCGGGTTCTATTTATAAATTTGACCCTAAAACCGGTAAA
>PDWJ01005070.1_pt1 | contig 11065 bp, 9 predicted proteins | sample 1430881 | NCBI WGS metagenome assembly PDWJ01 (sample SAMN01162460, study PRJNA174530) | Oral metagenome, whole genome shotgun sequencing project. | biome: Marine environment; feature: Marine mammal; material: Swab sample of the gingival sulcus; isolation source: swab sample of gingival sulcus... | reverse complement strand
TCGGTTGCTTGCTACCAGCAGGCGCCCTCCTCGCTCCTACGCCGTGATTCCGCATCCTTCGCGCAGCTCGGTCCGGTAAGCTGATCAGCGCTCTAGGCGCTTCCCCATCCAGCAAGCTTCCCCATCCATGCGGGGCCGAGCCGGGTGCTGAGCTGCCGATTTCGTCGCCGAAGACATGAGCCATACGGGTGGTACGGCGAACGTTCTGAGGCCTAGAAAGCGGCCGGCAGGGCTGTGCCCGGCGACCGGGAGGGGAGTTGGTCAGTGCTCTAGGTTCCGCCCTTCGAGTCGCCGCCGAAGGCGTCCTCGAAGACGAGATCGTCAGTGAGGTCGGGAAGCGAGGCCTCGAGGCGCGCGCCGGAGAGGTCGGCTGTGGTCTTGCGCAGGCGCTTGACCAGCACCTGCACGACGCTCCAGAGGACCTTCGTCGAGAGCTGGTTTTCGTTCTGGATGATGTCGAAAAAGTCGGTGCGGTGAAGGGCCAGCAGCCGCGCGTGCCCCTCGCCAGAGGCGCTGGCGCTGCGAGGCGCGCTGTCGACCAGGGCCATCTCGCCGAAGTGATCCCCTCGCTTGAGGTAGGTGATGAAGGCCTCGTCCTTATGGAGGCGCACCGTGCCATCGAGGATGATGAACATCTCATCCGCACTGTCGCCTTCCCGGATGATCAGCTCGCCGTCTTGAAAGTCGCGCACCTTGGTGATGTTCATCAGGCGCACAAGCTCTTTGTAGTTGAGGTACTTGAACAAGGGCATGCCCTTGAGCACCTTGATCTTGAGGCTGATGTCCTTGGTGCGGTCGTCGACCTCCTCACCCTCGTCGACACGGACGACCACGGAGGTGATGTTGTCGTGGCCGCCGCCGTCGTTGGCCAACTTAATGAACGACTCGGTGACCGCCTTGGTGTCCTCGCCAGCGAGGATGGTGGTGATCTTTTGGTCCTCGTCGAGGTAGTGGTGTAGCCCGTCGGAGCAGAGCAGGAACTGGTCGCCGGGGAGCACGTCGAAGTCGAGGGTGTCGACCTCTACCGACTCATAGACGCCGACCGCGCGGGTTACGGCGTTCTTGTAGTCTTTGTAGGGGGAGTCGTCGATCTCCTCGAGCTTCACCTTCCCCCGCTTGACCAGCTCGTTGATCAGCGAGTGGTCCTCCGAGAGCTGGTGCACCTGGTTCTGCCGCATCAGATAGATCCGGCTGTCGCCGACGTGGGCGATGAAGCCGCGCTGGCCGGCGAGCAGCAGCAGGGTGCAGGTGGTGCCCATACCGCGCTTCTCTGGCTGCTGTTGGGCGCGCTCGTAGATTGACGAGCAGGCCGACTGCACCGAGTGCTCCAGGATGCGCAAGAGCTCCGTACGATCGCCTCCTTGGCCAGACCCGAAGCGCTCGATCAGGTCGCGGTTGGCGACCACCGCGTCGCGCACCCGCCGCACGCAGAGCGAGGAGGCGACCTCCCCGGCGGCGTGCCCGCCCATCCCATCGGCGACCACGAAGAGCCGCAGGTGCTTGTCGACGAGGAAGTTATCCTCATTGTGATCACGCTGTTTACCGTCGTCGGTGGATGCCCAGAACTTGACCTGCAAGCGTAGCCTCCGCTGGCGGACAATACCCGAGTCCAGCGCGTCCAGACAAGCGGCGGCTCAGCCTACGCCGTGGGTTGGTGGCACGACGGCGTCTCGCGGGCTGCCCCAGTTCAAGGCGAGGACCCCCGTGGTGTCGATCGCGCGCTCTCGGCGCAGCGCGGAGAAGGCGGCCGGTCCGAGGCGGAAGCGGTGATAGCAGCGAAGCGGCATCCCAAGGTAATGGGCCAATACGACGCGGATTGGCGCCGAGTGGCTGACCCTCACGCTGTTGGAGCCACCGGGGTTGTCTTCAATCGCCTGCTCGATGGACCCGACCATCCGCTGACAGGTCGCCGCGCTCGCGACTCAGCGGCAAAAACTCGAGTCAGATACCCTATCTCCCCCACCGGCCGCCCCGCTCGCGCGACTCGCCGGCAAGGACTCGGGGCAGATGGCGTTCGCGAAATGAGGGTCTGTGGGTGGTTTGAGAGCGTCGTTCAAGGCGGGGCATCCGGCTGGTTTTGGACTCCAGCGTATTGACAGCGGTCCACGAGCCCGCTAATAGCGTGTCCCAGAACCTCGGACCATGTTTCGAGGGTCTTTGAAAACGCGCTCGGGGATCGTCTAACGGCAGGACGCAGGTTTCTGGTACCTGCTATCTAGGTTCGAATCCTAGTCCCCGAAATCCGGCCCCATAGTCTAGCGGTTAGGACGTCGGCCTCTCACGCCGAAATCCGGGGTTCAAGTCCCCGTGGGGTCAGCTAGAAAAGCCGTGGTTTATCCACGGCTTTTCTTTTTGGCACCCTCGCCGGTGCGCCAAGCGTGCCCATCGGGCAGACGGATGGCGTCATGAAGGTGGGCGTCTTCAGCCTAGCGCTTGGCCTCGAACTGGCAAGACGGGTAGAGCCAGGCAGGCTTCTTCGCGATGAGGTAGTGCGTTTGACGTAGGTAGGAGGGCTTGCGCCATGGTCGCGTCTTCCTCGCTGCCTTCGACGGCTCGAGGGGCCACACCAGCAGCCTGTCGAAAGCATGACCGTAGCTCATGTCCAGGGGCACCATGAGACTCTCTGTGTAGGCGCTGAGCCAGCGCAGATAGCGAGGATCTCTGCGCCCAAAGAGTAGCGACTGGAGGCCAACGCCCTTATCTTTGCGCAGCGCATTTACAACCTCCAGCGCGCTCAGGAGCTTGCCGCTCCGCTGCACGACGGCGGCAAATTGCCCATCTGCCAAGACCCATTTGTTTAGCCACGGCGCCCAGACCTCCGCTAGGACGTGTGCGCTCTTGCCCTGCAACCACACGACCCGAGCACAATAGCCCATCGCGCGAAACGCCTGCGCCAACACGAGGGCGTACTCCACGCAGCGAGAGCGCTCTCCGCGCTCGTTGCCGGCGAGGATTGAGAGCGCGTCGCTCCGCGCCTGGCAACTACGGCGATCATGACGCGATCGACGATACACCCACTCGAGGATCCGCAGAAGGCGCCGCCGGGATCCCCGCTTCGTCTCGGTGCCGGCGGCCTTCCCCTCGACCTCCTCGAGGCGAAAACGCGCGGTGAGGAGAGCCAGCGCGCCGTCGCTCTTGCCCCGCCAACGGACCTTCGGCGCCCTCTTCAGCGTCCGGTCTTCGGTGGCGTGTGTGAGCGCTTCCTGAGCCAGGCGCAAAGAGGCGTGGGGATCGAAGCCCCGGGCTGCGAGGTAACGGTAGCGCAGTGGATAGTCTGGAGAGAGTGACTCGCCAACGCGAGGGTCGTCGGGGAAACGAACGCTCTTTTTGTAGGAGATGGTCCCTTGGAGGCCGCTATGCTGCAGCCGGTAGCCCAGCGAGTCGATGTAGCAGTTGCCAGCCTGGGCCGCCGCCACGCCCACCACCTGGGCGCCGCGGCGATAGAGCATGGTGGCCAAGCCGAAGGCCGCGCTGTAGGTCCGCGCCGACGTCACCACTGCGATGTGTCGAGGCGCGATGCCACGGCGACCCTCGGGGCTCTCAACGAAGCGCGCGAAGGTCGGCGAGTAGCCTTTAGCCTCAGCTAAGACGCTCTCTTTGCGCTCTTTGGAGATCTTGCCCCGGGCTCGATACCGAAAGAACTGGGAGAAGTCATAGTCCCCGAGGCGCCTCAGGCCACGGCGCCTCAGCTCTTGGGTCACGCTGCGACGTTTGTAGTTCTCGAAGTAGAGCGACGAGATGCGTGGCACTTGGTAGCTGGGCGTGGCCTCGTCGAGGGTCTCGGGCCCAAAGAGCACGGCCTGGGCGATGGCGGTGAAAAAGGAGTTGCCACCCCGGTTGTCCCGCACGTCAACGATCAGCCGAGTCACCTTGCCTTTGACCATCGCTCGGCGCAGCGCCAAGAGGGTTTCGGTGGCTGAGGGGATCGCCGCGATCTTTGCTCCCACAGCCTTCAGCGAGGCGAAGGAAGCCTTGCCCACGGCCGCCAGCGCCACGGTGTCGAGGTGGCTGCCGAGGTTGGCTTGAAACCCCGCCTTTCGCCAAACCTCAAAAGCCTCGCGGTAGCGCATCAAAGAGGAGATGCGCAGCAGGGCGACAGCGCCTTGTTCGCCTCCATCGAGGATCGTCCAAGCGATACCAGCGGCGTTGGGCTTGGGGATCGTGAAGCGGCTCTTCGGCTCGGATACCGGTGTTGGGGCCTGCGGCCCCACAGGCACTCGATGCTCTTGCACCGCCCCGCCGTCGGCGTCTCGTAAGGAGAGCCTCAGGCTTGTCGGCAGCGCTGGTCTCTCGAGGAGCCGCGCCAACCAGCGGCTTTCGCGAAAGGCGTCCATCAAGTGAACCCAGTTTTGCGTGCTGTTGTCGGCCCCACGGAGTTTTTCCATGCGGTCAGCGAGGATCTGGAGAGGGACCCCCTCGACCGCCACCAGTCGGCGACCCACGAGAGACGTCGCGTTTGCGCCATAGGAACGACGAACGAAGACCTCCTCGCCCGCCAGATCGAGGTCCACCCAGACCCGGCGGTTCACCTCCGCGGTGGTCGCTGGTAGATAGATCGTCGTATGCCCGTCGCCGAGGCTCGCGACAAGCGGCGCCACGTGACGCAAGAAGGCTTCTCGGGTTAGACCAGCGGCGGGAATGGACGCCCGAAGCCGGGCCAGACGCGCATTGAAGGCTACTCGTCCGCCACCGCGGCGGTAGGGCTCAGGGTGCGTCCTGGTCAGGTAGTGGGCCAGCGTTGTTAGGTCCAGTTCAAGTGCCGCGCGAGGCAAACGGTCGCTTAGGGCGCTCCCTCTCGAGGTGGCGCGCGTAGCGGAGGTCATTTCAGTATTCGTAGACAACCCTTTGGAACGCTTGGGCATTGGAGCGCAGGCGCCAAGCGCTAAGGCTAACGCAAGGAGCACGAAACCAACCCTGGCAGGGAGCGCAAGGACAGCTGACATCTCCACCCTCCACCTCTTTCACCTCTTTACGACTCAGCCTGAGGGGGATGCCCCGCCGGATGTTGCTCATCGCGGCGGGCTCGTTGGCTCGTTGATGGTTATGCAGCGTCCTGCTGAAGGTCAAGGGTGTCGACGCGCGCAGCGTGTTTGCTGAGCGCCGCGATCAGGATCGGCTTCCCCTTCTTCCCCTTCACACGATGGAAGCGCTTCTCCGCTTCGAGGATGCCGGTGGCTACTCAGCGTTTGATCATCGACCCGTTGCGCCAGCGTTTCACCCGACGCGTGACGTCTCGGATCGAGCCCTTGAGGTTTTCGATCGGATTCGTCGTCGAGAGGGTCTTCTCCAGCGCGAGGGGCCGCTTGAGATCCTTGACCGTCAGGACCTCGTCGAGCCCCTCCTTGATCGAAGCAGCGGCGTCTGGGTGGTCCTCCATCAGCTGCTTGGCCAACGTGAGCAGACGCGTCTTGGCGGCCGTGCGTGTCGTGCTCTTGAAGGCGTCGGAGAGCGCCCTGCTGACGCTGGTGTGCAGGCTCTTGGGCAGCTGGCCAAGAGGTGGCGCTGGTTCGTTGCAGGTTGGACTTGGCTCTTCTTCGTCTTCTTGGCACGCTTGCCCATGGCGGTCTCCTTTGGCTTATCAGCCCTGAGACTCCCTCAGGGTCCAATGAGACCGCCACCTTCTTTTCAGCTCAGATCAACAGCGAGTGGGACATCCCCACTCAGCCCTCAAAGGCTCGATTGGGGGAGTGCAAGGATGAAATGGTCTGTTCAATCCAGTGGTGGAGGTGCACACCCCAATCAGCAAACCACATCGGCCTTGAGTTCAGTGAGACGACCAGTCTCTCGACGATAGCTCGTCACAAGCGGGGCAAAAAGGGCTAGCATCGGCTTGGCTCTTCTGCGCCACTGCGCGACGACCAAGCGTCCCACCAGCCAAGGCGTGTCGCGCCTTGGCTGTTCAAGCTCAGCTACAGCGCCAAACGGAGGCGTGGATGTCGGAAAGCGAGCACCTCGACCAGCTCTTCGAGCTGCTGGTGGCGCGTGGGTACAAGCGGGCGGCGGGGGAGCTCTTCACGCTCGCCTCCGGGAAGCAAAGTGAGCACTACTTCAACGGCAAAGAGATCCTGTTGACCCAAGCGGGTATGACCGCCTTCGCCCGCTGGGCGCTCGCCCAACCCGTCCTCGCCGACGGTAGCGTGGAGGTGCGCCCGGTCGCGGTAGGCGGTATGGAGCTTGGTGCCGTGCCGATGGGCTGCGCCATCGCGGCGCTCGCGCCCTATCCACTCGACTCGTTCATCGTGCGCAAGCAGTCGAAGGGCTACGGGACCCGCAGCCGGATCGAGGGGCGTCTCGAGGCCGGCGGTCGCGTGGTCGTGGTCGAAGACGTCGTGACCACCGGCGGCTCGACGAGGCAGGCGGTGGAGCTCCTCGAGGAGGCTGGCGTGGCGGTCGTGGGGATCCTCTGTCTGGTCGATCGAGACCTCGACCGAGACCCCACCAACGACGCTCTCGAGCCCTACCGGCGTCGGCTGCAGGCCGCCTTCACGCTCTCCGAGATCGCCTCGAAGCTCCCCTCGAGCTAGTGCAACAGGACGGCTGCTAGAGCGCTGACCAACGTCCCTCCCGTCGCCGCGCTGGTCTGCGACATCACAGCGGTTGTCGCTCGTCGGTTGCGTGCTACCAGCAGGCGCCCTGCTCGCTCTTACGCCGTGGCTCTGTATCCTTCGCGCAGCTCGGTCCGGTAAGGTGATCAGCGCTCTAGCGCTGAAGACCCGTCTCTTGGGGCGTGATGGCTGAGCTCGAGACACGTGGTTGTCGCGCCGCCGCAGGCGCTTGACACCCCCTGGGGGGGCTGCTAATTGGGCCACACGCGGCGAGACCGAGCCGCGGCGCCGCAGTTGAAGCAACTCAGCTGCCGCGAGGCGCCATAGCTCAGCTGGTTAGAGCATGCGGCTCATATCCGCAGTGTCCGGGGTTCAAGTCCCTGTGGCGCCACTTCGAGAGGCTCGACGGTTCGTCGGGCCTTTCGCTTTTGGGGGAGGCTTCTTCTTCTCGAGGGGCTGGGTCGGTTTCTTGAGCGTCTTCTCGAGAGGCGTCTTCTCGAGAGGCGTCTTCTCGAGAGGCGTCTTCTCGAGAGGGTGGGGCTTTTTGGTCTTCGACGAGACCTCGGGCGATACCCTCCGTGGTCTCGTCGTTGGCGCGCCGCGTACACGAAGGACTACCGAACCCTGGGCGCTTCGGCTCTTGAGCTGGTCGAAGGCCGTAAGCGCCAGCCGGTAGCGGCCAGGCTGCTGTAAACGCAGGACGCCTCGGAGCCGCAGGGGGCCGTCTCGTACTCTGCCCTTGCGTGCGGCGAAGTGACGGTTGACGGAGACCGCGGCCCGACCGCGGAATACCCGCACCTCGACGCGGATATCAACCGCGCCTCGTTTGTCGCGGGTGGCGCCGGCGACCCGCGTGGTGACGACGATCGTCTGGTTTGAATCGAAGACCTGAGAGGCGCGCCCCTTGAAGTCGGCGATGGCGACCCTGTCGATTAAGAGCCCCTGGCGCTCGAGGAGCAGCGCGCGGCTCAGCTCCGGGCCACTGAACGAAAAGGAGCTGATCTTCTCACCCACGACGGTCAGCTGCAGGCCAACCGCCCCCGCCTCGAAGTGAAGCGCGAAGCTGCCGATGTAGCCGCCGCCGGCTCGCGCGCCGGCACGCTCACAGTGCCGCTCGCCGAGCTTACCGAGGCTGTGGAGCGCCTCGGCGAGCTCCGAGAAGCGCTCCTTGCGGAACGTTCGGGGGAGGCGCTTGATCGTGATGGCCTGAAACGTCGCGTAGTCACGCTTGGAGAAGCTGAGTAGCAAGCGCTCCATCGCCGCCTCGAGCTGTGACTGGCCGCTACAGCTGGCGCTAAGGAGCAGCGCGACGAGCAGCAGCAGCGGTCGCCAGCAGCTCGTCGGGGTCGACGGATCGTGGGTGGAGGAGACCGTCGTCGTCGGTCGACGGAGACCTCGCAACCGCCCTTGGTCTCGCAGCGGCCGTCGCACCCGTACTTGTACAGCCTCGTACATCGCTCGTTGATCCGTACACAGACCGTCCCACCCTCGCAGATCCAGTCGTCGCATTCGTCGCCTTCGTTGGAGTTGAGAGCATAGCAGGCGTCGGCGAAATCCGATGCCTCGATGCTCGCCTGAGCGCCACAACACTCAGGCGCCTTGTCGTTGCAGGCTGTCGCCGTGGATGTGGGTGTGATCGCTACACGCGGTTGCGAGAGTTGCAGGAGACCCGATGCCTTGGCGTTGAGCCTGTCGAACCCCAGCGGGCGGGCCCAGGCCGTTGTCGCAGGTGGGCAATGATTCACACCGTGAATGGTTGTTCATGGCGGGGAGACGGAGAGTGTCTGTAACTCCCTGAAAACAAACCGTGTTGAGCCTGGCCTGGCCATTGCTTTTTCTTCGGCGACATGGCGCTTCGCGCCACCAGAGGAGGACATCATGAAGAAGCTTTTCGCCATGGCAGCCCTGATCGGCACCCTCGGCCTCGTGAGCGCCGGCTGCAGTCCGATGATGGCGCGCTCGGTGGTCGCGGGAGCCGTGTTGGGCGCCGCGATCGTAGGGACGGCGCAGGTGATCCACGACTACGACATCGCCTATCACAGGCGGCATTGCTATCACACACGTCGCTGGTACGACGGGCGATGGGTCTACCGCTGCCGTGGCCGGACGGTTTACTACGATGACGGCGCTTGGTACGCCTACGACTGATCATTGGATGAGAGTCTGCAGAGAGAGGGCCCTCGGCCGACTTGGCCGACCTCGCCGCCGGTCGCGGTCGATCGGCGGCGCTACTGCGCCAGGCTGAACTCGGGCTTTACGTCGCCAAAGGGCCGTCGGGGCTTCGGCGGCTTGAACTCGGGATCAGCCTTGCCGGTGCCCAGGCGCACGTATTGGGTCGTCGGCGGGTAGCGCAGCTCTCGCTTTTCGATCCGCACGGGCTTTTTCTTGCCGTGACCGAAGAGCAGCCGCTGGCGCTCGAGCAGAAAGCCCGGGACGCCGCGCTGAGCGACGATGCGTACGCCGGCGGGGATGTTCGGATCCTTGCGGACGACCTCTTTGAAGGGCTCTTGCTTCTTGATGACCCGCCGGAAGACGACCCGCTCGTAGGGGCGCTTCTTGCCGAGCAGGCGCACGGTGACGCGCCCGCGGCTGACCTTGAAATAGATCACGATCGGGAAGTCGTAGGTGTTCTTGATCACCAGGTCAGTTGTGCCATAGGCCACCGTCGCGTCGAGGCCCATCTTAATGTAGGAGCTTGGGATGGTATGCGGTCGAGAGCTGACCAGCTCGATGCCTGCAAAGAAGGAGGCGGCGAAGAGAGTGCTCGAGAGCTGACAGGAGCCGCCGGCCATCCCGTCGATGAGCTCGCCCTGTGAGATCACGTGAGCCGTGCGGTAGCCCTGGGCCTTGGTGCGCGGACCCACGACCTCGTTATAGGAGAGCTCCTCGCCGGGTCGCAGCACGTAGCCGTCGAGCTTGGCGGCGCCGACCTTGAGGTTATGAGCGCGATCCTTGTCCTTGTCGGCGAGGCTGTAGACCGTGCTGAAGCTCGCCAGCTCATGGCTGATGTCGAGGTTGTCGTAGCGCGTCCCGCCTGGGGCCGCGGTGACGGTGACGGGCAGAGCGACGCGCAGCTTGCCGGCGCGGAGGGTTGTCTCCGCCGCCGCTAGGGCGTCATAGAGGCGCAGTCGGTAGCCTGGTCGGCCGGGGATCACTTTTCGGTTTTCGAGGTCGAGGCGAGGTCTGCGGGCAGCGCGATCGACGCGCTGCTTGAGCTTCTGAAAGTACTGGCGAGCGCGCTTGGCGTCGATGGCGAGGACGAGGGGGACCTCCAGCCGACCGCGACGGGCCTGGATCCGTTGGAGCAGGTCGCGGAGGAAGTTGCCGCTCTTGCCGACCTTTTCCAGCAGCGCGCGCGTGGCTGCGATGTCGGCCTTGGCGCCAAGCTGGGCGAGCGGGACCTCGAGCTGGTGCTTGCCGAGGTTGAGCACCATCGCGCGGCTCTCGAGCACCGCCGCGGTGTTGGCGATCGTGGCCTCGAGGGCCTCGGGCATCAACGCGCCGAGGCGCGCGTCTCCAACCCGGATGCCGGGGACGAGGGCAGGCGAGCGCAGAGAGTGGCGGTAGAGCAGGGCGCTGCCGCCAAGGAAGCCCCCCAGCAAGAGCAAGCTAATGCCCCCCAACGCCAATCGGATTCTGCGGTTCGCGGTCGGCGTAGCCACTCTCCCTGCGGAGCGACCGCCTGCCTTCACGAGTCCTTGCAAGCCTGCCATTCGTACCTCGCGTCGTTCGACGCTTATCATGCGCGGCAGGCGACAGCAAAAACCGGCTGCTTCTGGTTGGTGAACTGAAGATGGGTTGGCGCTACTTGGCGCGGGGGATGCAGAGCTTCTCGCCAGAGGTGGCTTGGGGATCACATTCGAGGGTCGGCGGGCAGGTGTAGTTCTTGCCACCGGTCTTGCACACGAACGCGCAGTACATCGGTCCGGTGCCGCCGTCAGTGGTGGCGGCGCCCTGAATCAAACACTTGGCGAAGGTCGCGTTGGGGGTGCCATAACACGCAGCGCCGACGGGCTGGGTGCACTCGAGGGCGCAGAAACCGCGTCCGGTGCTAACACTGGCCTGCGTCGCGATGCAGAAGAGGTCCTGGCCATTGACCTTCTCGGCGCAGAGGCCGCCAGGGTTGTCGCAAACGCGACCGAAGGGGTGATTCGGCGGGAGGTCTGGCTGGAGCGTCGTATCGACAGCGGCATCCGGGCTCGCATCGTCACCGCTGCAGCCGCTCGGCGCGACCAAGCCGACTGTTGAAATGGCGATAAGTATCAACGTGCGCATCGAAACCTCCGGCGCGTTCTAGGCGCCAGTAGCTAGAGTGGCTAAGCCCAGGGCAGCGGGATGATAGCACGGGGGGTACCGCTGGTGAACGGGGAGAAGCAGAGAGTGTAACGAGCCCATTATCTGTCCGGTGCTGGCTGACCGACCAGCGACGCCTGGGTGACGGCGCTGCTCGAGCGGCGGATAATCGAGTGCCGTCCAGCGCACGCGAGTTCACGACAAGCGAGATCACGCCAGGGAGGGCC
>PDWJ01010095.1_pt1 | contig 11068 bp, 13 predicted proteins | sample 1430881 | NCBI WGS metagenome assembly PDWJ01 (sample SAMN01162460, study PRJNA174530) | Oral metagenome, whole genome shotgun sequencing project. | biome: Marine environment; feature: Marine mammal; material: Swab sample of the gingival sulcus; isolation source: swab sample of gingival sulcus... | reverse complement strand
GGCAGCAACCGCAACACGGTCAACGGGGATCACTTTGGGAAAATGGATATTGCGAGAGCTTCAACGCCCGGTTCTGGAACAGCCCCCTGAAAGTGGTCCTCCAACTGGGATAGTTTTGTCCCGCAATTTGGAGGGTCAGCGGTGGCTGGCAACGAGAAAAACCGGCAGATATTGGATCGAAGCTTCGTCAGGTTGAAGCTCTGCAGGGGGCAAGGAATGACGATAGCAGATGCGGTGCGCCAGATCGGCGTGACACAATAGACATTTTATCGATGGCGGTGGTATGGGCGCGCGTAGTTGAAGCGATGAGAGAGCTGGAGAAGTGTGGCATCGAACGCCATTGGTTCGAGAGAGATGTCGAACAACCAGCGGCTGCGGCGGGCTGTGTCTGATCTCACGCTGGACAAGTTGATCCTGGCCGAGACTGCCTGGGGAAACTTCTGAGCCCTTCGCGTCGCCGTAAGTGCATTGATCATGTGCGACAGGAACTTGGTGTGTCTGAGCGTCGTGCCTGCCGGGCTTTGGGGCGGCACCCTTTGACACAGAGAAAGGTTCCACAAGGCCGGGCCGATGAGGGGCAGTTGACTGATGATATCATTGAGCTTGCGGATATGGGATATGTATGGCCGCCGGCGCCAGAAAGCATAGTCCCAATGGACCAGAGGCCAACGATGCACTAACAATTTAATTGGACCACCTGATTAAGACACGCCAGATATGAATTTAGGTTTGGAAATGAGTAATAAATTAGATTTCTCTAAAGTTTCTGAAGCTTATACCAATATGTCGGAGGGTGATAAATCATGTGTCGTTGCTGCCCAACAAAACTCTGGGGCACAACAAATGACCTCTATTGGTAGTTATCACGATAAATTTTACGAAGAACTATCAAAATCCGGATGGACAGAAAGCGTAGAATTATCTGCTGATTTAGCAAAGTTTGGGACAATCCGATCTTGGAAATTCACAGATACCGGGAAACGCTCAATGCCTACCCTGCTACTAGCCCTCACAACTACGAATTTACGTAAAGAGCTAGACGATAATCGACTGGCTGAAATGGGGAAATTCTGTCTGAAGCTATTTGTATGTTATCTGATTTGCCAGGTCTGTGTTTTCTTGGTCGGCTTCATTATTGGAAAGCTGGAAATCGATGTATCAGTCTTTAGAGGATACTTATCCGTGGTCGCCGTATTACTATCAATACTGGTTAGCTTGATTTTATCATCAAAAATATGGAAGCATAACAAACCGGAAGAGGCGTTGGTGAAAAATATTGCATACGCTAGGTTTATAGGTTTGCATATCAAGACCTTGTCGATTTTGGCAGCTGTAACAGTTCTATTGATTCACATAGGTATCGAGTTTTTCGCCATACAATTTGGCTGGCAGAATGAACCTAAGAGCCTTTCAAAGATTCTAATTCAATGTGCTGTACTGAGTGCAATTATCGGATGGTTTAGCATTACTTTTTTACCAAAAATCAATCAGGTTCACTACGACAAGCAGTTTAATTAAGGCAAAATGTAATATGTACGGGCCGATATAGTCGTGGAACAGCCCCCTGAAAGTGGTCCCCCAACGGGGATAGTTTTGTCCCGCAATTTGGAGGGTCAGCGGTGGCTGTAAAGCGAGAGAAACCGGAAGATATTGGATCGAAGCTTCGTCAGGTTGAAGCTCTGCAGGGGCAAGGAATGACGATAGCAGATGCAGTGCGCCGGATCGGCATTGCACACCTTAAACCATCATGCGGCCAGTTTGATCTCAGACATGGGATACGTAATGCACCATACTTCCTCACCAATCTTCCGGTGGTTCTTGCATGCGATTGAACAAGAAATCTTCGTAGCTGTCCGCCATAAACCCGATATACATATTGTTTTCCTGTCCCCACGGATCAGATGATGGGAACCACGCCCAAATTGTGCCATGCTTTTCAGGCGACAGGTCCATCAATAGATACATGCCAGACATATCTGTAGCCACTGGAATTAGATTTTTTGGTGTTACACAAGGCGGCGTATCAAGAAGAAATGAAATTTCTTTCCGCAAAGTGGCTTCATCGGAAAAAGCTCTAATACCGAAAGTTCTTTCAAAATCTTCCTGCTCTTCAACGGAAAGTGGTTCATGGTCAATTCGACGCCAATCCACCTCAAAAGTTTTTGTTTCATCGAGATATAACGGGCTAAAATGTGTCATGATGTACTTGAAGCCATCTGGCAGAGTGGTTCCAACTCTATCCTCAACCTCTGTCACGAAAGCCTTGGACATCGCAGGTGTTTCTTCGGCTTGCCATGATTTGAGCAATTTTTCATCCATAATGCTTTCTTTCGTCTAACGGTCAGGCCATGGGGATCGCACACTTTAAACCATCATGCGGCCAGTTTGATCTCAGACATGAGATATGTAAGGCACCATAATTCCTCACCAATCTTCCGTCGGTTCTTGCAGGCGATTGAACAAGAAATCTTCGTAGCTATCCGCCACAAATCCGATATAAAGGTTGTCTCCCTTTCCCCACGGATCGGTTGATTTGTGCCACGCCCAGATCGTGCCGAATTTTTCGGGCGATATATCCATCAAAAGATACATTCCCGAAATGTCAGTACCTACTGGAAAATACTTTTTAGGAATGGTGGTTTTTGTTTCAGGAACATATTCGTAAAGCTCCCGGAACTCCTCAAAATAATCTTCTTCGTGTGAAAACGCACCCATAGCGCCTCATTTCTCGAAATCGTCACCTTCTTCTATTGAAAGCGTTCGACCGTCTATGCGTATCCAATCAATGTCAAATACCATACTTTTTTCCAGAAAGAACGGACGATAAGTTGAGATAATGCGCTTGTATTCCTCCTGTAGCTTTGCCCCCATCATTTTCTCAAGTTCGATAATCGCATTTGCAGAGACTGGTGAGATATCCTCTATTTGCGTTTGGGCCCAATAGTCTTCGTTCATTTTTCTCTCATAAGTTGGTAATTTGGCCAACTCATCCAGCTACGCGCACCGACATGACGTGGCCCGCCTGATTCAACGTTGTGGAGATTTCGGGGTACAAGCTGCATTCCTTGCTCCTTATGATGCCAGGTCTGCGGCTTTCGTAACGCGCTTTTTGCGATCCTGACAAACTCTGGCCATTCACATCCATCATATCATAATATTGGCTCGACAACCGATCTATGTCACGATTACTTCCGTGTCCGTCGTTGGATAATCTGGGACATTTGAGTATGTTTTGATTGGAGGTTCCGGCTCATCCTTTGACTGAGTTTATGCGTTATCCGTTTTGTGGCGGAATCGCCGTTTATTCATGGTTTTTCGTTTGATCTCCTCTCGTTGTTTCAGGATTTGTTCTGCCCGTCCGAAGTAGACATCGGCGGGCGTCAGGTTGCCCATCTATTACCCGGCAGGGCATTGCTTCGCGATGTCCCGAGAAGGCGCGCGCATGCTTTTTTTGAGCAACCGGCTTTCCAGCGTCAGATCAGCAACCACTTTCTTCAAGGCGGAAGATTCAAATCGAAGTTCTTGACCTCAGGACTGGTCGCCTGTCGCGCCGTATCACCCACCAGGCATTGCTTGCCTGCTTCAAGAAATTCGAGGAGCAGGTGCCATGATCCACCGAGATTTTGAGGGCTGGGACGAATACCGCCGCCGTCTTGCCGCCGCCGCAGAAGCCGGGTCGCCCGATTGGGCGTGCCTGCCGCAAAGCCGCGATGTGATGCTTGAGGAAGGCGGTAAGCTTTACTTCACGGGCATCCCCTGCAAGAACGGGCATGTCTCACCGCGCGATGTCCATCGCAACTGCACCCAATGCAGCGTCGCCAACATGCGCGCCTACTACGAGCGACAGAAGAATGCGGTTTGATGCCCTACATGACTGGTGCGTGGGCCTCGAACGTGACCTCGATCCCTTCGCGCGACTGAGCCATTGGATCGGCCATGCGCCGGATCTGTGGCGGGTCGAGGCATTCACCACGCAGGCATCCGAGATTGCCCTGCGCGCGGGCTGTTGAGGAATTGCAGGTTCCTGAAAGCCTGACCATCCGCGCCTGCTCCCTTGATATACCGCGCAGGGCGAAGCTGGTCGCGCGTCAGCGAAAAGTGCTGTCCAAGTTCGAGTTCGACGTTGAACATGGTTTGAACTGGATCGGCTGGGGCCAGCAGTTATTCGATTCGGCGGCGATTACCGTTGCCTTCACAGACACCCCGCAACTCAAGCTAGGAGACCTTTATACAGGCCTTGGTTGAACAGGGCGAAGACTTGATCCTGCTCAACCCCGATCCGGCGGTTGAGATCGTCAAGGGTTATCGGCGGTTCCTCGTGGGCCTCGATATTGCACAGGCGCAAGACCGCAACGCCTATTCGATCCTGCTCGACGAGCGGGTGCCATACTACGATGCGAACGGGCGACAGGAACTGACCCAACGCCGCCGCGAGATCGTGCTGGCGGACCATCTGCCCGCCATGTCTTGTGCCGACCTCGCCATCGTGACCCGGAACCTGATGATGGACCCGTCCATCGCGGGCCGCGCCTGTCTTCGTCGTGGATTCCTCTGGCGTCGGGCGGGCCTTCTGCGATCTGCTTGACACGAAGTCGGTCCAGCACACCCGCGTTCAGATGGTGGCCGGGGAGAACAAGTCGGAAACCGCCGAACGCAGGCGCACCTTCAACAATGTGGGGCGCAGCCGACTCCTGTCGGCGCTGAACTCGGCCATCCACACGGGCGACCTGTCCATCGGCAACTTTGAAGCCCGCGGCCTCATGCGCCAAGAGCTTGAAAGCTTCGAAGCCGATGTGGGGTCAAGTGGGCGCGTAAAGATCAAAGGCGGCACAAAGTTCGGCCACGCGGACCTTGCCGTTTCCGCTGCGCTCGCCCTGTGGCTCTCGGATCACCGCAGCGTCGGCGCACATATCGGGCAAGTGCCGCTCAAAAGGGCTACTGGTGATCAGTAGTCGAAAGCGTCGAACAGCGATGAAACGTCGAATGAGGAGTCATATCCCGGTGCCTGCACGTCTTCCAATCCGAAGGTAAAGAAGTGCTTCCTCGCGGCTCGCCAACCGCGAACCAGGCTCGGAAAGGTGACCTCAACATCCTCGGCACTGTCGTTTTCGTCGCGCCACGCGGATTGGTTAAACCACGTTCCAAGAATCAACTCTTCGTTGGATGGTGTCGGGCAGTTTCTATGATACTTGGTTCGAAGAATGCGCCTGCGCTCCACGCACGCGCGACGCACAATATTGACAACCCAACCATCCAAATCCTTCAACACCTGCGGATCTTCGATCAGGCAATAGAAGCCCATCAGGCCGCGCATCGTTTTTAGCCTTCCTTGGTGGTATAAGAAATCTTGAATTTCCTGCTCTCTTAATCCACCATAAAATCCTCGACGAAGCTCATAAATCAGCCCCAGCAAGTCCCAATCGTATTTTTCCGGCCGGTTGGCGCGCTTCGTATTGAAGCCGTGCGAAAGGGAGTTGATGAGATAGATGTTAATGAGGCGGGAAACCTTTTGTTGAAGTTTGCGCTTGGTCTTGTCGGGCATTGTCAAGCCGGAATCCCTGAATCCGTAACCCAAGTAGGTGAAATCGGTTGCCGTTCGAATTTCATGGGGATAGTCGGATATAACCGCGATCCCCGGAGACTTTCGTCGATTGATGATTAATCCGCTATCCGAGCAATGCCGATCAAAACAACGCTCTAAGCGCTGCGCTTCCTCATAGCTTCCACAAATGGCAACTACATCGTCTGCAAATCTGACAAACTTCCCAGACTCTGCAGACAGCTTTCTGTCCAGGTCATGGTTGGCGAGGTTCGCCAGAAACAGAGATGCAGATGAACCTTGAGGTGTGCCTTTTACCTTTCTTTTGAACGTCGATGTTCGATGGGCTTCCGAATTTCCCAAGCGGTGGTGAAGAAATGCTTCGAAGATGTGGCGCTCATGAGGCGTAAGGCTCACTGTGGCGCGATCAGATATTTTTCGTTTGAGATAGCCAGCTGGAATGTTGTCGAAGTATTTCTCAAAGTCAATTTGAACCGCAAACAGCTTTCCATCCTTGTCAAAGTCACGAAGTGCAAGGATTGCATCGAAAACGTTCTTGTCTGGATGGTATGCGTAAGAATTTGGCGAAAGTCTCTTTTTGTTTCGTTTAAGAGTCCGGCGAAGTAGAACATTCGCTACCGCCGCGTCCGGTATCCCAAACGCAGTAACTTCGCGTTTTGACCCGTCTGGTTTCGGAAGTTCGAACAATACTGCGGGTTCGGGATCGTAATTTTTGTTGAGAATCTTGTGCCAAATTGCAGTAGCGATAACATTCGCATTGCGTTTGCAGTGTTTAGGATCGAAGTGTCGATGCAACGGTGTCCGCGCTCTCGTGGCAGGAATACCTGCCACACCGCCAGTCCTCTGCTCAAATTTCTCTCTGTACTTCTTTTCTTTTTCCGCCTGTTTGCGATCTTTGTCGAAGGCTTTTTTGCTTAGGCGCTTAATTTCAAATTTTATTTCGTTCCGTCTCTCAAACCACTGTCGCCAAATCAGTTTCCCGAAATGGACGTCATCGACCCCATAAGGGCCGGGTAGGTCGCGCCTCACCTAGGCTCCACGCCCTTCCAGCACCTAGATCAAAAGCTGCGAGGGGAGTCAATCACAGATTGCGGAGTCAAAAGTCAGGCGGCTCGCCCTAATCACCGAACTCGAGCGAAGCGGAATTAACCGCTTTCCCGTCGAACGTGGTGGTGAAACGCAAACTATCCGGCGTGATGGCGAACGCTGGCGACTGACCTTCCGCAACGCGTTCTTTTGAAACCATCGCCGCGCCTTCGGGCGCGGCCTTTGGCTCCGGCGGTAGGGATCGAACCTACGACCAATTGATTAACAGTCAACTGCTCTACCGCTGAGCTACGCCGGAACAACGAGGGCGGATGTAGCAAGGTGGGCGGGGGGGTGCAAGGGGGATTTTGTGGTTTTGGTGGATTTTTTTACTCCGCGCGCGAGAAGGTTGCGGTTGGGGTCAGGTGGGGATGGGCGGTGACTTTGCCTCGGGTGGTGAGGTCGATCAGGTGGGCGAAGAGGTTGCGTTCGGCGGCGGGGAGCATGGCGGGGTCGATGTCGGTATAGACCCGTGCGGTCAGCGCGCGGGCGGTGCCGGGTTTGGCAAGGGCTGCAAGGAGTTGCGCCTCGCGGGCGCGGCGGTGGTCCATCAGCCAGGTGAGGCGCGCCTGCGGGTCGTCGATTGGGTTTCCGTGCGCGGGCAGGAGGCATTTGGGCGCGCGCGCCAGTAGTTTCTCACAGCTTTGCATGAAGGCGGTCAGGTCGCCGTCGGGGGGCGAGATGAAGGTCGAGGCCCAGCCGAAGACGTGATCGCCGGTGAGGATGGTGTCGCCGCTCGCAAGGCAGATATGGGCGGCGGAATGGCCCGGCGTCCAGAGGGTTTCCAGCTCCAGTCCGCCCGCGTTGAAACGCTCCCCATCCGCGAGGCGCACGTCCGGCTGAAAGTCCAGATCCAGCCCTTCGCCTCCAGCGGCCAGCCCCTCGGCGGCGAGGCGTTGCATGGTCTCGGAGCGCCCGGTCAGCGCGTCGCCAAAGGCCAGCACCGGGGCGCCGGTGGTCTCAGACAGGGGGCGGGCGCCGGGGGAATGGTCGGTATGGGCATGGGTGACGACGATCTGTGCGATGCGCTCGCCCGGCGCGAGGGCGGCGATCAGGGCGGCGAGATGCACCGGGTCGTTCGGGCCGGGATCGACCAGCGTCACATCGCCCTCGCCGACGAGGAAGGAATTGGTGCCCCAATAGGTCAGCGGCGACGGGTTCGGCGCGAGGATGCGGCGAAAGCCGGGGGCGAGGGTCTCGGGCTGGCCGGGGGTTGGCATGTCGGTCATATTGTTCCTTACGAGCGGGGTTTGCGGAACGGCCAGAGCCGGGAGAGCCAGCCCTTGCGCTGCTCTGGCACTACAAGGTTGGAGCTAAGTCCCAGCTCCTGCCCCATCGCGGCGAAGGTCGAGGCCAGTTTACCGCCATGCAGCACGGTGTAAACGGTCGAATCCCCCGGCACATCGACGGTCAGCAGGAATTTCCCTTCGGCCCCCAGCTCCCAGAGTGCTTTCGACAGGTATGGCCCGGCGGGGGCATCGGGATCGTCTTCGCGCGGCAGGGCCGGTTTGTCCCATTTGCGCGCCGCAGCCACGGTTTCAATGCACCATTGCACGTCCTGCGCGCTGGCTTTCCAGTCGAGTTCGATCACGTAGAATTTTTTGGTGAAATAGCTGTCCTGACCATAGAGCAATTCGCGCCAGGAAAACTCGCGGCACTCGCGCCGGGCCATGGTGGCTAGCTTGTCGTGTTGTTGCAGGTAGCCGTGTGGGTTGTAGGCGGCGAAGAGCAGGTGGTCTTCGATATAGGCCTCGCTCTCGGCATCCCCGCCGCCCAGAATGCGGGCGTAATTGTGCAGCGTGTCGATATTGATGTCCTCGCGCCGCACGCAGGCGAGCTTTTCCTCATCCGTCAGGTCCAAAACGTAATTATCGAGGGCGATCTTTTCGACATGGCCGAATACTTCCAGCATTTCCTCGATTTGCTTCGGGTCGCGCAGGGGCGGCCAGAAGGCTTCGATTGCCGCCAGATCCGGGGTTTCGTCGGACAGCCACGGCGATTTCTTGTCGGATGGCTCGTGGATGCGGGCGTCGATGTCGTCGCCGATCAGGGTCAGCGTGTAGGTCGGGTTGTCTCGCCCGGCCCAGTGGAAGGAAATGGCGGGCGGCACGTAAAAGCCCTTGTGTTCCGTGGGGCGGGCCCGGTCGATGCTCAGGTTGACGCTCGGCCACAGGCTGGTGCCGAAGCCCCAGACTGACATGCGAAACAGGCGTTCGACCCGCTTGCGGTCGAGCAGGTCGGGCGACAGAGGCGCAAGGGCGGTTTTTTCAAGGTAATAAGGCATTTGCTCCTCCCAAAGCAAAAGGCGCCCCGCAGGGCGCCTTGACAAGCTCAGTCCCGCGCGTGCGGCAGGATCAGGTTCAGCACCAGCCCCGCCACCGCCGACAGGCCGATCCCCGCCAGTGCGAACCCATCCGCAAAGCTGATGGTCAGCCCGCCGATGCCGATGACCAGCACGGTCGAGATGATCACCATATTGCGGCTTTCCTGCAGCGCATCGCCCAGCCGGGTCAGCACCGTCATGCCGACGACCGTGACCATGCCGAAGAGCAGGATCATGATGCCGCCCATGACCGGCATCGGGATGGTGCCCAAAGCGCCGGACAATTTGCCGATGAAGGAAAGCGCGATGGCGAAAATCGCGGCCCAGGTCATGATCGCCGGGTTGAAGGCGCGGGTCAGGGTCACGGCGCCGGTGACTTCGGAATAGGTCGTGTTGGGCGGGCCGCCGAGCAGACCGGCGGCGGTGGTGGCGAGACCATCGCCCAGCATGGTGTTCTCGATGCCGGGGTCTTTGACGTAATCCTTCTTCGTGACCGAACCGATGGCCAGAATATCACCGAAATGCTCGATGGCGGGGGCGATGGCGACCGGCAGGATGAAGAGGATCGCGGCGAGGTTGAATTCGGGCGCCACGAAGGGCGGCAGGGCGAGCCACGCGCTGTCTGCCAGCGGCGCGAAGTTGATCAGGCTCTCGCCGGTAATGGCGCCGAGGATCAGCGCGGTGACATAGCCTGCGACCACGCCGACGAGGATCGGCACGATGCGCATGATGCCGCGCCCGAGGATGGCGACGAGCATGGTGGACCCCAGCGAAACCGCTGCCAGGGTCAGCGCGATCCAGCGCGGCATGATCTGTGCCTCGCCCGCCAGCCCGGTCGCCATGTTGATCGCCACGGGGGCCAGCGACAGGCCGATGACCATGATCACCGGGCCAACCACGACCGGCGGCAGGAGCTTGTGCAAAAAGCCCGCGCCGAAGAAGCGGATGGCGAAGGAAAGGATGACATAGAGCAGACCCGCCGCCGCGAGGCCCCCCGTGGTCGCGGCCAGCCCCCATTCGGTGGTGGCGTAGATGATCGGGGCGATGAAGGCGAAGGAACTGGCGAGAAACACCGGCACCTTGCCGCGGGTCGTTACCTGAAAGATCAGCGTGCCCAGACCGGCGGTGAACAGCGCCACCGACGGGTTCAGCCCGGTCAGGATCGGCACCAGCACCAGCGCACCGAAGGCGACAAAGAGCATCTGCCCGCCAATCAGCGCCTGCCCGAGGCTGAATGAATATTCGGTCGAAGAAGCGGCGCCGGAAGCGCCCGGTGTTGGTGTATCTGTCATTCTTTCCCCCATCCGGGCGTTGCGGCCCCGGAATTGCCCGTGTTTGTTGCTGTGCTGGCCACCGGCACCCCGGCGCTGCCCCGGGCGGTGGGAATCGAAAGGTGGAATTTGGTAGGCCCGGCAGGACTTGAACCCGCAACCAAAGCGTTATGAGCGCTCTGCTCTAACCAATTGAGCTACAGGCCCACCGTGCCTGTGTGCCTAATCAGGTGCGCGCGCGGCGTCAAGATGGGCGCGCGCGTTGCTTTTTCTCCGCGCCTGTTTTATCGCTGCCTCAACTGCCTGAAACCTGCCAGACCGGAGGCGCACATGTCCAACAGTGAAACCAGGATCACCTATGCCGATGCGGGGGTGGATATTGATGCGGGGAATGCCCTGGTCGAGCGGATCAAGCCGGCGGCGCGGCGCACCAACCGGCCCGGTGTCATGGCGGGTCTCGGCGGGTTTGGCGCGCTGTTTGACCTGAAGGCGGCCGGGTATACGGATCCGGTTCTGGTTGCGGCGACCGATGGGGTGGGCACCAAGTTGCGCATCGCCATTGATACGGGCAACGTGGATACGATCGGCATTGATCTTGTTGCCATGTGCGTCAATGACCTCGTGTGTCAGGGGGCGGAGCCGTTGTTTTTCCTCGATTATTTCGCCACCGGCAAGCTTGAGGGCGATCAGGCGGCGCGCATTATCGAGGGCATTGCGGAAGGTTGCGCGGGGTCGGGCTGTGCGCTGATCGGCGGGGAAACGGCGGAGATGCCGGGCATGTATGGGGCCGGGGATTTCGACCTTGCGGGCTTTGCGGTCGGCGCGATG
>PDWJ01006452.1_pt1 | contig 11069 bp, 11 predicted proteins | sample 1430881 | NCBI WGS metagenome assembly PDWJ01 (sample SAMN01162460, study PRJNA174530) | Oral metagenome, whole genome shotgun sequencing project. | biome: Marine environment; feature: Marine mammal; material: Swab sample of the gingival sulcus; isolation source: swab sample of gingival sulcus... | reverse complement strand
TTCTTCACATGCTTACTACTTGACAGTTCCACCACAAATTGGATACAAAAATGTTTATGAATACAAAAAGAACTATCTATTGGGAACAGAATTAACCGCCGATTGGTATAGACGAAATATCTACATCTATTCTAAAATGATAAATCAGTTGGATTACAACGAAAAATCTATTTTTCTCATTATAGGGAATGACCACATTCCGATTATTAGACAAATGTTTGAAGGTAATCCATACTTTAAAGTAATGGATACCCAGCAATGGTTGAAGTAAAAAAATAAATTAAAATTATCACTTATGAATTCTAAAAGCCTATTATTTTGCATCTTGTTTTTTGCATTTACACAATTTATAAATGCACAGAAACCAACATTCTTTTTTACAAAAGGATACAACAATATCTCAATTATCACTATGGGGTCTCTTAGTGCTCCCCATTGCACGGTTATTGAATACCCTGATTTTTTAGTTATCCACGAAATTCCCAAAATTCCGGAAAGCAGAACAACAGATATTATAAACACAAACAAGAACGCCAATCCTTTAATAGCATTTATAGATAGCGTTTATACACACAAACCCATTAAATATGTCCTTAATTCTCATTCTCACGGACATAGCTTATCTACCATTGTACCTTTTTTAAAACAAGGAGCAAGCCTAGTAACTACAAAAGAAAGCTTAGAGGTCTATGATAAAAAAGGATTATTTGGAAATAAAACAAGCAAGGATTATACAAAATCTATTATTGAAATTACCTCTGATACTATTTTATTAGCAAATACTGATAATCCAATAAGAGTAATATTGCTCAAAAAATCGGTATATAAAAATATTCCTACATCAACCTATTTATTTTTCAATTTCCAAAAACAAAAATTATTGACAGCTTCGTGTATGTGTTCATTAAAAGAGTTTGATAAAAAGAAAGGATATAGAGGAATTGTTTACAGCGATAGATTACTTGATGTTAACAAGGTTATAAAAGATAAACAATTAGATATTGAGAATATTTCTCAAATGTATAACTTCAGGTATGACAATAAAGTTAGAAAACTACCAATTTATTCAGTATCATATCTTCGTAATGTATTAAGATATGGTTGGAGCAGAATTAAACTTTCCGAGCATTTTCAGCAAATGAGCTGCGAACAACTAAGTGTAAAAAAGGATAGTATATTACATTACCTTGCAGAAAACAATATTTATAGTGGTATTGTAAATCACGCTGTTTATGAATTGATTGAAAAAAAAGAATATCAAAAAGCTGTTGCTCTTGCACAAATATTAGTTATTTATTTACCCAATAAAATCAACTATTTGGATACTTTGGGCGAAGCATATTTCAATAATGGAAATATGGCAATGGCAAAACATTACAATAGATTAATTGAAAGAGCAAAGACAAAAACAAAAGAAAAATTTGGTCTAAAGCAATGGGAGAAGAACCAAAAAGAACGGCTGCAAAAAAAATTAAATTTCACACAGCAATAGATAATCTCCATACGGCGGTGGATAATCTTTAGTATTTATAAAATGCCGTTAGAAAATAATTAATAAATGTTTAATTAAATTGTATTAGCTATGAAAAAAGTAAAAAGTTTTAGTGTAGAAGAAATACTTTCTCAAATGAAAGTAGCATTTTCTAATGCCAAGGCACCGTTACTGAAGAAAAAATAAACAGCATAACCGAACAATTAAATGCTGTTGAAACGCTAAAAAAGGAACAGAAAAAGGAAATGGGCGAAGCCCAAAAAGCCACCGAAATCCGCGATAATGCTTTTGATGAACTCTATCCGTATTATTCTGAATTAATTGAATTAGCCAAGGTACTTATTGAAGATAAACAATTACTCGAAAGATATTATCGCAAATTATAGATATTCAAATACAAAAAATAGAATTAATAGATATTTTTAAAATCTTTAAGGGATTTTATTAGTAAACTCTTCTATTTTATCCTTACCGGAATACCTGCCACCACTAATGTAACTTTATCGGCTCGCTGAGCAATATATTGATTAATTGTACCTTGCAAATCGTTAAATCGGGCAGCTATTTCACTGGCAGGATAACCGCCCATTCCCAATTCGTTGGTTACAATAATTAAATTGCAGTTTTGAGAAAACAGTTTATCTAACTCCGTTTTGCACTGTCCTAATGTTAGTTGATCGTTATCGCCGTTATCGTAAAAAAAGTTGGTCAGCCAGAGGGTGATGCAATCTAACAGCACATAGCGGCTGGTAAAATCGTGCGAAGCAATATATTTTTCTTCCTCAATATTTGTCCATTGCCTGCCCCTGCGTTGTTGGTGGGCAGTAATACGCCGGCGGTGGTTTTCGTCCCACACCCTTGATGTTGCCAAATAGATAGGCTGTTCCGCTAATTCAAGAATTAAAGATTCTGCATATTCGCTTTTTCCTGATTTTTGTCCGCCGGTAATTAAATGAATCATATCTTATAAATTATTAATAATAAATTCTAAAGTAACAATAAGGAGTATGCTTACCGCACAAACAGTGTGATTAACATATGCCACTTTTTTAATTTCGCTATCGGAAATATCCCTGTCGTTATCGCCGATATAGGGTTTTTCTACCAATTTTCCGCCATAAAGGTGTGCTCCGCCAAATCTACAGTTTAAAATTCCTGCCAAAGCCGCTTCAGGATATCCGGCATTAGGGCTGGTGTGCGCTTTTCCGTATTTAAAGATAAATCGTAACGAGCGATAACTACATGTTACCAAAGCCATTAAAAGGGCGGTTATTCGTGCAGGAATAAAGTTGACAACATCATCTAAACGGGCGGCAAAACGCCCGAAATAGAGATATTTCTCATTTTTATAGCCTATCATTGAATCGTGGGTATTAATCATTTTGTAGCACATCATGGCAGGTACACCTCCAATGGCATAATAGAACAGCGGAGCTACCACGCCGTCGGATAAATTCTCTGAAAGAGTTTCAAATACCGCCAGACGTATCTCCTTTGCCGATAATTCCGATGTATCGCGTCCTACAATCCACGACAGGCGTTTTCTGCCGGCATCTATACCATTGTTATTCAATTCGTAAAAAACAGCTTGTCCCTCTTGTAAAAGGCTTCTGTTTGCCAATCCGTAAAACACAAATAGGCTGGTAAAAACCATATAGGCAGTGGTGTTTAACTGTAAAATTAAATTTCCAATGCTCCGAAATAGTAGAAATGTAGCAAAAGTTAAGAAGATGGTCATTAACATTCCTTTTAAGAAACGATGCTTACCTTTGTTCAGTTTTTTGGTAAAAAAAGCAATGCTGTTTCCAAAGCCAATAATGGGATGCGGCAATTTTCGGGGATCGCCCAAAATTAAATCCAACAAGTATCCGGCAACAAGAGGAATAATTACATATTTAATCTGCTCCATATTTTTAATGCATCAATTAAAAGTTGATTTTTTGCTTCGCTTAATGTAGCAATTCGAATAAACGAGTTATTTAATCCTCGAAAGTTGCTTGCATCGCGAATTAGGATTCCAAAATGCGAAATTAAGTAATTTTTCAGCTCTAAAGCTGTGCCTTGTTCTATTTCTATTAAAAAAAAGGACGTTTCAGAATTGTAAATTTTTAGTTTTGGAATTTGCTTTAGATTTTCTATAAATTTGTTTTTTGTTGATTTATAGCTATTTACATTTGGCAATATTTCGTTTTTGTTTTTTAAAAGGTATTTTCCTGCCTCAATTGCCAGCGCATTTACCGTCCATGGAGGCTTGTAGAATCGAATATTCTGTACCAGAGTCTTGTTTGCTGCCAAATATCCCAATCTCAGACCAGGTATGGCAAAATTTTTTGTCAGCGATTTTACAACTATCAAATTGTTGTATCGGTTTACCCAATTTACCACCGAAGCAATAGCATCGGTAAAATCGATATAAGCTTCATCAATTACAAAAACAGAATTACTGTTGTTTTGGAGCAGATGTTTCAAATCTTTTTCCACAATAACGCTTCCGGTAGGATTATTTGGATTGCATATCCAAACTAAATCGGTGAAAAAGCGGGTATTTGTAGTCAATTTATCCCATTCTATAAAGCTGATATTGTGATTGTTAACATTACAGGCGTCTTCATATTCTGCAAATGTAGGAATAATAATAGCAGAACTTTTATGTGCGTAATATTGGGCAATTAAATAAAATGCCTCGGTTGCTCCGTTAGTGGAAACTATTTGATTACTATTGATATTCAAATCATTAGATAATGCATCAACCAGGCTTTCCGCAGCACTTTCGGGATAATTATTAATAACATTCCAGTTTTTAATCAGATGCTGCTTTAATTTATCCGATTGACCGCCGTACCATATGTTGGTGCTGAAGTTTGCAACTATCTCTTTATCATATCTATAACCGTCATCTCCGTGTCCTTGAAGCATCTGTTTTAACTTTTATTTTTTACATCTGTAAACAGAGTTGATTTAAAGTCTATTAATTAAAGAAATATTTCGCTATTAATATGAGGGTAATAAAGAAATATTTCTTCATTCGGTCTTAATGTATTGATTTATTGGTTAAGAGCTCCAATAATATCATTAATATCATTAATTTTATGACGCTGGAGGTACGCCTCAATTCCTTTTACCACCTCTTCGGTAATCATTGGATTGATAAAATTAGCTGTTCCTATTTGAATTGCTGATGCTCCTGCCAACATAAATTCAATGGCATCGGTAGCGTTCATAATTCCTCCCATACCCACAACAGGTATATTAACTGCATTAAACACCTGCCAAACCATACGCAGAGCAACCGGTTTAACGCAGGGACCCGATAGTCCGCCGGTAATGGTCGAAAGAATTGGTTTGCGGGTTTCAGCGTTAATTGCCATTCCTAAAAGCGTATTAATTAACGATACCGAATCGGCACCGGCAGCTTCCACTGTTGTAGCTATTTCGGTTATATCAGTTACGTTGGGCGAAAGCTTTACCATTAAGTGCTTTTTGTACACTTTTCGCACCTCTTTTACCACCGATGCTGCAGAAAGACAGCTTGTTCCAAACGCCATTCCGCCCTCTTTTACATTGGGACACGATATATTAAGTTCAATTGCCGGAATATGATCCAGTTCATTGATCATTTCTGCGGTTTCCACATAATCTTGTATGACAGATCCCGAAACATTAACCAGAATATTAGTATCGTAGTGTTTAATCCGTGGATAAATATCAGAACAGAAGTATTCCACTCCTTTATTTTGCAGGCCAACAGCATTTAGCATTCCCGCCGGTGTTTCTGCCATTCTGGGATATGGATTTCCTTCCCGGTGATGTCTGGTGGTACCTTTTACTAAAATTCCGCCTAAATTATCTATATTAATAAAATCCTCGAACTCTTCGCCGAAACCAAACGTTCCCGATGCGGTCATTACCGGATTCTTTAATTCTAAACCGCCTAATTTTACTTTTAAATTTACCATTTTAATTCATTTATATTGAACACCGGTCCTTCGGTACAAGTACATCTATTTCCTGTTGTAGTATCGGTTACGCAGCACAAACATGCTCCGAATCCGCATGCCATTGTATTTTCCAATGACACTTCGCAGTTAATTTTATTCTTTTTTGCCAGATTGGCAACTGCTTTCATCATGGGTTCAGGACCGCAGGTGAAATAGTAATCAAACTTTTTACTGCTTAAAACAGAATGCTGTGTGGGGTAGCCTTTTTCGCCCATTGAACCGTCTTCAGTGGTGACCAATACTTCGCCGTAGGCTTTATAATTCTCAATCTCGAACAGCTGTTCTTTATTGCGCACACCAAGAATTGTAGTCACTTCAGTTCCCGCATCTTTAAGGTGTTTAGCCAGATACAGCATGGGAGCAATACCGCAGCCTCCGCCAAATAATACCGCTTTACTGCCGGCTGGAACGCTGTAGCTGTTTCCCAGCGGATATACAATGTTTAGGATGTCGTTTTCTTTTATATCCCACAGTTGACGGGTGCCTTTACCCATAATTTTTATAAATAAACTAATGCTGTTCTTTTCGTAATCAACAAAATGAATCGATAAAGGACGGCGCAGCAATGTATCTTTACTGTTTGGAACTAAAACATTAACAAATTGTCCCGGTAGAATTTCGGGCAGGGGAACAGGTGCTTGAGCTTCAATAATAAAACTATCACAGTTTAATTTATGATTACTCAGCACCCTGAAATCGTGTACTAATTTCTTCATGGTTTGTTTAGTATTTTTATTTTGCGCTTAATGGAATTCTAAAAAATAACCTTAAGTTATTTCTTTTTTAGAACTCTTGTTGATTAATTTGTGCAAAGGTAATTAAAAATACTTAGTAGGGTTTATACTCTTTCAAAGTTTTATCGGTAAAAAACACCACAACCCGCTCAATAATTTTAGTTCCATCATCATCAGAAAAAAATAACTCATGGGGAGCATGCGTATGCTGCTTTTCTCGTTTTGGAGCTTCTTCTTTTGAAAATTTTGTGCGGTTATGACGTTCTTGTGCATCAAAATCCAACTGTCCTCCATCACCATTATTATACATTTCTCCTTCTCCGGATATTAACCAATTCATATTTAACTCAGGAAATTTAGTTTTAATTTTTTCCATAAAATCGAAGCTGGGTTTGCTTCTTCCCGATACTACATGACTAATACTTGATGCCTGCACACCAATTGTTTCTGCAAATTTTACAGAAGACAAACCTTTGTCTTTTATCAGCTGCTCTATTCTGTTTTTCATCTATTTTAATGTTTACATTTGTTAAGATATAATGCAATCGCAAATATAGATATTTTTTTTCTTTTACAAAAACCAATACGGACATTAAATTAAAAATTGTAAATATCACATTACAAACATTCAGTGATGTAATCGAAATTTTAATTCCTTTGTTTCTTTGTAATTTGTAAAAATACCATTTTGTTTTACAATTCTAATACTGTCTGCACTCTCGTAGCAAGTTTTACATTACTAAATTATTATGGTTTACTTATGTAATTACGAGTTGTTTGCAAAAATTTAAAGTGCCTAATCTTTAAAGTCATATTCCTTTTGTTTTTGTTCCCAGAGTATTATATACTATAATAAATCTATAGGTGAGTTTATACCAACAAATACTACTCTTTTAAAAGGAGAGAAAGGGATATAATGCTGCAATAATATTCAATCATTAATCTTTTATCTGTTTACTGTACTTTATTGCTGCCAATACGCAGAATAAGTATAAAGTAATTCTTTTAAATAATTAATTAAATTTAATATGCCCAAAATAAACAATTAATCATATTTCTATATATCCCTATTTATTAAACAATTACTAGATTTACTTTTGTGAATCACATAAAATACAGCAGATAAAAAGAAATAAGTGTAAAATATAATTTGTCCTTAAAAAAAGAAAACACCCCCTTAATTTAACGTAAAGTAGTAATTTAGATGAACACCTTATAATACTGGTTATCAGCATCATTATAATATTGATTTATTGTTTTTTTACCTGTTATTTTACAAAAGCATAAAGGCTCTCTGAAATATGCTCAATAAATACTCTATATGATTGGTATTATCAACTGTTTTTCAGTGTATTACATACACTGAACGACTGCCCTTTAATTGGAGCTTCGGATAGATATTTCTAGTTACATTTGTAACTCTAAATATATCTGTTTACATAATTTATTCCTTGGGGCTTATCGTATTTTTTTATAATTATCGCATTCTGTATTTCTTGTAAATTACATTTTACAATTATATAATACAGTTATCAAACAATTAAAACTATTGTTATTACTTTTATTTTTTACAAGTCGCAATGATAATTGTGATAAAACCACCTGTGCTGTGTAGATGTGTAAAGCATGCCTAATTTACATCTGTAAGCAATCAATATCTAATTTTGGTTTCATGTTTTACTTTTGTAATTTTTCTAAACAGTGCTTAAAGTTATTATTACTTCTATCCCTATTTCACAATTGTATAGGAAAGTTCCGTCTGCTGTCAATTCAAAATATTACATTTTTTATTCATCATATGCCAAAATCTTTATTTTTATTAGAAAATTTTGTGTTTCTTTTTATTTAAAAGTCATTTCAGTACAATTAAAAAACTATGAAACCCCTTGTAAATATTAAGAAAAATGCAATTTTTCAATCCTTTTAAGGCGCTTAGATTGATTGAAAATACATTGATCAAGTTATGTTATTAAAATATGAGATCTATAAATGGCAAAATTTTTAGTAAAATAAAATTTCTTTAGTTACAACTAAACGCGCAGACTTCTAAAAAATACCTGCTGCACAACATACCTAAATCTACGTATCTATATTTTTAAATATATTAAAATATATATCTTTGTGGCGTAAACATTTTATAAAATGAAGACAATTGAATCTTCCAATAAAAAAATATATAAATGAAAAAGTATCTAATAGTAGGAGGTGTTGCCGGAGGAGCAACTACCGCTGCTCGATTACGCAGACTTGACGAATCAGCAGAAATAATCATGTTTGAACGGGGAGAGCATATCTCCTATGCAAATTGCGGCCTGCCCTACTATGTGGGCGGTGTAATAAAAGAACGAGAGAATTTATTACTGCAGACCCCCGAAAGTTTTAAAGCTCGTTTGAATGTTGATATACGAGTAAAAAATGAAGTAGTAAAAATTAATAGAGAGGAAAAAACGGTAGAAGTACTTGACTTAACAACGAATACTACTTATATAGAATCGTATGATAAACTGGTAGTTTCGCCCGGAGCTGAGCCGGTTCGTCCTCCAATTCCCGGTATCAACGAAGATATTATTTTTACGGTAAGAAACGTAAAAGATACCGACAAAATAAAAAATTACTGCAACGAACATAAACCTCAAAAAGCAGTGATTGTAGGTGCCGGGTTTATCGGCTTGGAGATGGCGGAAAATCTGCACCATTTAGGCATGATGGTAACTATTGTTGAGATGGCAGAGCAGGTTATGGCTCCTTTAGACTACGAGATGGCGGCTGTGGTACATCAGCATCTGAAATCAAAAGATGTAGAGTTTTTCTTGAAAGATGGCGTTAGCGAATTCAAAAGAGAAAATAATCTGGTAAATGTACGCTTACAGTCGGGAAGAAACATTCAAGCTGATATTGTAATTTTATCTATTGGTGTACGTCCCGAAACTAAATTGATACGAGAAGCAGGTGTTGAATTAGCTGAAAATGGAGGTATTAAAGTAAATGAATATCTGCAGACTTCTGACGAACATATTTTTGCACTGGGTGATGCTATGGCATTTCCACATCCTATAACCGGAAGATATACTAATACTTATCTTGCGGGACCTGCTAACAAACAAGCTCGATTATTGGCAAATAATCTGGTACTTGGGAATAAACAAACCTATAAAGGTGCCATTGCAACTGCCATAGCCAAGGTGTTTGATTTAACTGTTGCATCAACAGGAATGGCAGAAAAAATACTGAAAAAAGAGAACATCAAATTTATATCAAACATTATTCATGGCGGCGAACATGCAGGTTATTATCCCGGAGCATTACCCAATACCATAAAATTGATATTTGATCCAGAAAATGGAAAACTTTTTGGTGCTCAAATTATTGGTTACAACGGTGTTGATAAGCGTATTGATATGATTGCTACCGTAATACAAAAAGGTGGTACAATCTACGATTTACAGGATATTGAACATGCCTATGCCCCACCATATTCATCAGCTAAAGATCCTGTAAATCAAGCAGGCTTCTCAGCTGGAAATATTATTGAAGGATTGGTAAAAATTATTCATTGGGATGAATTATACAATTCTCATGCCTCAAATAACTTTATTTTAGATGTAAGAACTCCTGATGAATTTGAGCTGGGAGGTATCGAAGGAGCTGTAAATATTGAATTAGATGCCCTTCGCAAACGTATTGATGAAGTACCCAAAAACAAGCGTATTATTATTTACTGCGGTGTTGGTTTGCGAGGTTATTTTGCAGCTCGTATTTTAATGCAGAAAGGTTATTCTGATGTTTATAACTTGAGCGGCGGATATAAGATTTATGAATATGCCACCGGAAAACAGAGTAACGAAGATATTTTTGAATCGAGTTACATTGCTCAAGACGGATATATTTACCGAGGAACAATGAAGAAAGAGCAAAAAGCAGAAACAGAAGATCCTGCTATTGCTGTTAAAACCATTGAAATTGATGCTTGTGGCTTACAGTGTCCGGGGCCTATTATCAAGCTGAAACAAGAGATGGATAAGCTGGAGCCTGGTCAGCGGTTAAAGCAGACTGTTACTGATGCCGGTTTTGTGAAAGATGCCGAGGCCTGGTGCAAGATGACTGGCAATAAGCTGATTTCTATCGATTCGAATAAAGGAATATATACCGCCATTATTGAAAAGAAACAGGCAGAAGAAACGTCAAAAACAACTGCAGGTGCAGCCAATATTCAATTGCCGAAAAATAAAACTCTGGTAGTATTTTCCGATGATATGGACAGAGCTTTAGCATCGATGGTAATTGCCAACGGAGCTGCTGCCACCGGACATAAAGTGACCTTGTTCTTTACTTTCTGGGGATTGAATATTATTAAAAAATCGAACAAACCAAAAGTGGAAAAAGACTTTATGGGCAAAATGTTCGGAAAAATGATGGCAGGCAGTGCAAGTGACTTAAAACTATCGAAAATGAATATGCTGGGATTAGGTTCCAAAATGATGAAAAAGCGTATGTTGTCGAAAAAGGTAGATTCTTTAGAAGATTTAATTCAGACTGCTATGGATAATGGGATTGAAATGATTGCCTGCCAAATGTCAATGGATGTGATGGGCGTAACTGCAGAAGAGTTACTCGATGGTGTTAAAATTGGTGGCGTTGCAACCTATTTGGCTGAGGCGGAAGAATCGAATTTAAATTTATTTATTTAAGATAAATTTAGGAATATCGAAAACAAGATAAGAAAATTTAAAGTTCTTTTAAAAAAATGGACACTATCCCCCAAAGTGTGTAAGTTCTACAAACAGGGTTCAAGTTTTATACTTGAATTCTGTTTTCAAAAATAGTTAAAAATTGATTTAGAATCAC
>PDWJ01005069.1_pt1 | contig 11070 bp, 2 predicted proteins | sample 1430881 | NCBI WGS metagenome assembly PDWJ01 (sample SAMN01162460, study PRJNA174530) | Oral metagenome, whole genome shotgun sequencing project. | biome: Marine environment; feature: Marine mammal; material: Swab sample of the gingival sulcus; isolation source: swab sample of gingival sulcus... | reverse complement strand
TTTAGAAAGTATTAAAAAAGAATTATTGGTTACGCTGAATGCAGCGGAAAGCCGCGTGGTTGATATATTTGAGTTTGGGGAAACCCACGGCTCAGAAGAGACCTTGAATTTATTGCGTTCAGCACAAAATACGCTGACGATGATTGGTGAGCAGGCTGCTGCGGCGTTGTGTGAAGTCATTTTGGTAACCATTGAGCAATCATTGACTGCTGATAACAGCGAGGTGCAGGGGGAGTTAGCCGATTCTTTCTTAACGCTGACTCAGTATATCCAGCGCTTATCGGTAGATGGCGAGCAGCATGACGCGCAACTAAAAGCCCGGTTGCTTGATGAAGCTAAGCGTAATTTGCTTGACGAAACTTCGTCTGCAGCAGCGGCATCACCGCTGGCTTATACGTTGACGGACAAGCAGCGCCAAACACTGACAAAAGTGCGACAATTTTTGGCGAACTTGCCAGAGGCGGCAGCAAATAATCCGCAAAATTTTTGGCAAGGACTTTACAAAGCGGCCAAGGCCGTGTTGCCACAGTTGCAAACACGGGAAAATTACGAATATATCTGGCTGCTGGAGCAGATTGCTGTTGTTAATATCAAAGGTGCTGTTGCCACGGCGGATGATTTACAGCAGCAACTTTATACCACTTTTGTTGCTTATTGTGATGCCTTAGTTCAACAAGGAGAAAGCTTAAGCCTTTATCAACAACACGGCGAAGATGCCGTTGCCCTTATTAAACAACTTATCGGCAGTGCCGATGTGATGCGTAACGATTATACGCCACCGACTAAACGACTACAGCAGCATGACAGTGATGATTTAGGGATTAGCATTGTTTTTCCGGTTTCTGCCGAGACGATTGAATCGATTGCTTTTTTAATTAAAAAAGAGTTGGCGACCACCAAGAATATTTTCGAAAAAGCCTTACAAAATAATACGCTGGATACGCAGGCTGTGCGACAGCAGCTTAGCGATAGCTTGGCATCGTCGAAAGCAACGTTTAAATTGCTGGGCTTTGCAACAGGCTCGGCGTTAATTGATGAAGCAGAAAACCATCTGCAACAAACCGCAGGCGATGATAGCTGGCAACAGGCGTTTGCCGAATGTGTGATTTTAATCGAGGACGCATTGTGGGAGCTGGACTACCTGGAAAGTGGTAACATGGTCAACCCTTATGATGCCTATCATAAACAGACAGCGCACAGCACAAAAATGGCGGTTATCGCTGCCAAGTTGATTACTGCACAAGGCGGTCATGCTTTTTTTAAATCGGCACGTGAGCGGCTGATTGAGTCTTTTGCCGAAACGAATCAACTGGATTTAATGCACGATGCCAAAGCGGTGCATGATTTGCGTTCTGCCATGTCGCTTTTTGACGAAGAGCCTCTAGCCGAGCAATTAGGCAAAACCGAAAGAGCTCAATTATTTCTGATTAATAATCCGCAAGTACTGGCCGAGACCAGCAATACCAATGCCTATTTGGATGTGCTGGTGGGTTATGAAATTATTTTTGAGCAATTGCGCCACAGTAAAACCGTTGATGCGCGTGCCTTGGCGTTGCTGGATAGTGAAATACAAAAGCTATTGGCCGGTATTCATTTCAATATGGAGCAGATGGCCACACCAGATTATGGTGCTTTTGCAGCAATGGATGCAGATGGTCATGACGTACCGCAGGCGGCGTTGGAAAGTCTTGATACCTTGCCTGATTTGCCGGAAGAGAGCAGCGAAGCCGCTGATTCAGAGGCAGCTGCAGACACCTTATCCGACGCTGGTGTTGCATCAAGTTATGCGGCTCAGCAACCGTTAGCGCCTCAATCGACTGGCGGTGCTGCGAGTAGGGCAGGTGGCGCTATCGCTAATAAGGAGGGTAGCGTTAATCAGTCGGCCGGCAGTGGCGCCGAACAAACAGGTGCAGCGGATAGTCTGGCAGCAGCACTCAGCCAGGCAAGCATTAATACCGAGGTTGAGTCCGTTCCTGACAGTGAAATAGACGAAGAGATTTTGGAAATCTTTTTGCAAGAGGCAAAGGAAATTTCCGCACAATTGGAAAACGATATCCGACAGTTAAAAGGCCATTACTTTAATGAAGAACTGTTGGCTAATCTTCGCCGTGCTTTTCATACACTCAAAGGTTCCGGGCGCATGGTGGGACTAAATGTTTTTGGTGAATTTGCCTGGCAACACGAAAAACTCTTTAATAAAGCCGTTAACAATGAATTGCAGTTAAATGATATCGCACAGCAATGGCTGGAAACATCACAGGCTTTGGTGGCTGACGTTGTTAATAGTCAGCCGTTTGTTGAGGATAAAGACGCTTTGTTACAGGCGGCCGCTAATGCCGAAGCCATTTGTAAAGCGCTGACAGACGGTGAGCTTGATGAAATTGCACCGGCAGTAAGTGCCGGTGACATTGGTGTGGGGGCTGGCGGTGAAGTACGTACCGGTGAAGCCGCTGCTGATGATTTAGCGAATTTAAGTGATGCCGAAATTGATGCCCTGGCAGAGCGTCTCAGTGCGCGCCAGGCTCAGGCTAGCGAAGCGCTTGCTGATGTTGCCGGACACCCGGCGCTGGGTGATGCACAAGCGAAGACAAGTGAAGTCGGACAAGCGTTAGAAAAAATTGCTCAAGTCGCCTCATTGCTGAATGAAATGGGTGATGTTAAGCGTGAAGACATCAGTCCGGTGTTCCATGCTATAGGGCAGATTGAGCGAGATACCTTAAATGAAGCGCAACAGGCGGTTGCAGCGCAGTTAGCTGAAATTGCCGAGACCTCTAAAGGGCTTGCCGATAATACCCTTAATAACACGCATATTGAACAAATTAGTGCCGCTGTTGGGGCGATGAACTCGGCCGATTTACCAGCGCAACTGTCAGACATTATGAATGGCTTGCAAGCCATCCAAGATGACCTGGCTGCGCAAGCCAGCGATACTAATTTGCCATTTGCTGATGTCAGCTGGGTGCTGGATTATGCCCAGACAACGAACGTTTTATATTCGCAATGGGCTGAAGAAGATTTTAAGAAAGGTTCAGCCTTTAACGGCTTGCACCAAAACAGCATTACTTTGGAGCAAATGTTGCTCAATAATCGGTTGCATCAGCCGATTGCCATTAGTAATAAGTTGCGCCAGCTATTAGATGAAATTAACCGTCGCCGCATACAAAAAATCGGCCTGACTGAGGCAGTAACACAGTCGATTGGCGATGGTATTGACGAAGTGGTGCGCTTATTATCGGCAATGGCAGAGCAGCAAACCGAGGTGGTAGCATCAGCGGAGGTGCTGACGGCGCTGGATAATGCGTTGGCGACAGTACAGGCGAATTACCCAGCCTATGACCTGCTTTCCGGTGATGAGGCGGTTACAGGCAGTAGCGGCATGGTTAATTTGGCGCAACAAATGGAGGCGCAGCGTTCAGCCGGCCAGGCCGATAGGTTTGCACAGCAGGGTAATGAAGACGAGTTGTCAGCCTATTTCGAAGACTCGGCCGCCACGCTGAAAGTGGCAAAAGCTGATTTTGCAGCGTGGCAAGATGCTGATTTTGCAAAAAACGATGCCTTGCGCCAATTGCGAGAGCATGTTAAACAATTACGTGATGGTGCGTTTGAGGTCAATCACCTTGATAGTCGGTTTGTAACGCAAGCCATTTATGACACACTGGGTAATGTCAATCGCAGCGAAAAACGCCCAACAGCCAACGAAGCAGCAGCAATTAAATTGGCGCTGGATGAGCTTTCGCGTATCCACAACGAAGTCATATCGGGTGAAATTGGTGAGGCCAATCCGCTGATTTTAAATAATTTGGCAGAGGCCGGTAACAGTGTCTTGGATTCCTCTCCGACTGAAGTGCAGCCGGTTGCACCTGTGCAGGGTGTATCCAGTATAGCGATGGCAGAAGCTGATGCCGTTGACGATAGTGTGGCCAAGCAAGGGATGGCAACGGCTTATCTGGGGCAGGCAGGTGATTTGCAAGCACAAATTGAAGCGGCAAAGCGCGAATTTACGCCAGCCAACTTTATTACCGGTGCCGCTGAGCATAGCAAACTTATTGATGCCTTATATGATGTAGAAGCCTCGTTAGATGAGCAAGACAGTTCGACGTGGGCTTGGGAAATGCTGTCTAATATAGAAGGCATTATCACCAATATGCAATCGAAGTCGCTGTTTCCGTCACCCGATGACTATCAAGCGATTAGTAAAGCGCTGGATGCCATTTCAGACAATAAAGCGGTTGATGCTAAAGACGCTAAGAAAATCAATAACAGTTTGATGGGTATTCGTGCCGGTTTGACCGGCCGTGAACTGACGCGGGCTTTGGCCGGTAAATTTGCCAGCGCCGCCAAGGAAGAATTGCAGGCAACCGATGAGTCGTTTGATGCATGGAAAATCTCCGGATTTGAGCCGCGTGGTGAATTGGCTGATTTAATTGGGGATGTTGACGAAGTCGATGTCAAAGCCGAGCAGATGGAATATTCGGACGCCAGTGAATTAAGTAGCTTGCTGAATACCGTTTTGAAGCGTCTACAAAATGAAAATTTGATTCCGTATGACATGGTCAGTGAAACGGTGGAAAAAGCCATTGAAGAAATCACGGCTGTCACACCGCAGGTTCATGGTGGTCACTTAGCCAGTCCGGAGCTGCGCGGTATGCTGGATGATCACGCCATTGAGACCTCCGTAGGCGTGAAATATGTGCCACTCAATGATATTGACCAGCTGACGGATGAGCCTATCGAAGATATCAGTTCTGTTGATACTGTTGTTACTCGTGGTGTTGCAAACAAACCGCGTGCGGCAGCGGGTGAGGTGCCAGAGGATGTTAATATTCCTGATTTAACTGCTTTAGCAACTGACTTAAGCGATGATGATATCAGCGCAGTGACTGGAGCTGAAACCACCGCACAAGATGCCAAGGCAGCGGCTGGCACCGGTGCAGTGGCTGAAATTGAAACTACCTCACAAGACACCAGTGCAGCAGCTGCTAACGGCGAAGCCAGCAGTGCCGAGGCATCAGACTTGGTGGTTGATAAGCAGGGCTTTGCCGAAGCAGCCTCGCCGCATATTCGTCAATCACGTTCGCATTTTGATGCCTGGGAATCCGGTGGTTTTACCGATAAACAGCCGCTGGCATCTTTATCCAGCAGCTTTAAAGATATCTCTGAAATTTCTGAATCGCATCACTTCCAAGACGCTTATGATTTGGCATCAACCGTTAATGATGTGCTGGATCGGGTACACGAAGAAGTTACTGTCCCTAACGAAGTAACCACTGAATCCGTTAATGAGGCCATTAACGAATTTGATTCAACCACACAAGCCATTCGCCGTAATGATAACAGTGAGGGTGCGCAAAGTATTAGCAGTGATTTACTGGTCAAAATGCGTGCTGTTGCTGCCATGCCAAACTTGGGCAAGCCTGTTGATGCGGCAGCAAGAAGCGATATGCCAGATGGTGCGGCATCATCAGCTATCGATGCACCGTCAGCAATGGCTGAATCGGTACAAGCGTCAGCTGCAGACATGCCAAGCCTAGATACGCCTGCTGAGGCAGCAGTAAGTGATGAGATGCTTAATGGTGTAGCATCATCAGCTACCGATGTACCGTCAGCGATAGCTGATAATGTTGCTGCAGCGACAGCAAAAACCAGCGCTGAATCTGTACAGACGTCAGCCACTGGCATGCCGGTGGATGCCTTACCTGAACTTGATGCTGACACGGTGTCTTCGTTACAAGCATTTGCCCGTCATGCACAGCCGCATATTTCGGCCTCTAAGTCGCACTTTTCTCGTTGGCAAGCATCTGATTTCATGGAGAGCTACCCGCGTCAACAGCTATTGGATAGCGTTCAGGAAATTACCGATTTATCCGAACAACATGCCGTAGAAGACTCAGCCAATCTGGGGCATGCCGTGAATGAAGTCTTACAACGACTAGCGGCAAAAGATTTGCGGCCTAATGATGCAGTGGCGACTCAGTTAGATTCGGCATTGACAGAATTTGAGCGTACGACACAGGCGATTCAACAGGATGCCCCCGAACAAACGATTCGTCCGGATGTCTTAAATGACACCCAGGCGGTTGCCACAGCGGCGTTAAGTCAACTCGGGCAGCCGGCTGCTGATTACCAGCCTGCCCCGGTAGTTGCAGCGACAGCGGCGGGTTTGGCGGCAGGAGATAGCCAGAGTGGGGATGCCGGTGCACCAATTACTGCCAGCATGCATGTTGCAGAAGGTGGCCAAGAAAGGGATACCGGCGCATCGATTAGCGCCACCATGCAGGCTGCAGAAGCAGATAAAATGGCACCTCAAGCCTCAGCGACAGATAGTGTGTATTTGCCGTTTGTTAAGGAAGCCAAACCGGCTATTGATGCCTCAAAAGATAGCTTTGAGCGTTGGCGTGCAACGGATTTCTCGTTAGACGAGCCTTTGGATTCACTGTCTAACGATGTTAAAGATATTACCGATATTTCTGCAAAGCATGACTTTAGCAGTGGTGCCCGTCTGGGCCAAACCGTCAGCGAAATTTTAGAACGTATCAGCGAAGCCGGCACTCGACCAGCTTTAGAGACAACCGAACAGGTTGAGTCGGCGATTAACGAATTTTCGCGTTCTGCACAAGCGATTTCAGACAATGCGCCCTATCAGGATATTCACGAACAAGTTATTAGCCAAATTGCCCGCGTCTCGCAAATGATTGCCGATGATTCGACAACATCACTGACCAGTAGTGTCGCAGCGCACGAAATTTTTACGGCGACACCGACACCGCAACCAGCGGCTGAGCAAACGCAACAGGCATTCTCTCAGGGTTTGGAATCGGTGATGTCAGGTAGCGGTGCGGTAAGTATTGGCGACTCGAGCACAGAGAGGTCCGAGGTGTCGTCGATGTCAGCGCAGTTGGGTGATAAAGGACAAAAAACCGGCATGGGCAATGCTTCTGAGCAGGTGCCTTTTGGTGGCTTGAAGTTTAATGATCCTGAAGAGTTGGATGAAACCATCCTCGATATTTTCCTTAATGAAGCGCGTGATATTGTTAAAAATAATGATAAAAGTTTAAACGATTGGCAGGCAGATTACGGTGACCTGAGTGCCTTACAGGAAATGCAGCGTGGCCTACACACCCTAAAAGGCGGGGCGCGTATGGCAGAGTTAACGGTGCTGGGTGACCTGTCACACAATATTGAAACACTGTTGGATGCGGTGGTTGATGGTGATGTCAGCGATAAGGATGGTGCTTCCGAGCTCCTGAGCGCCGGGTTACAGCTGTCTGATAATATGGTTATGTTGGCCAGTAACCGCCAAGCGGTGGTTGAGTCGCCGGATTACTATGCTGCATTAAGTGCCTTTTTACGCTCAGAGACCGGTAGTATTGCCGAACTGGTTGCACCAAGACCGCAAGTTGCACCGAGTATGGTGGATGATGACGAAGATGATAGCCGTGTAGAGCAGGCACAAGCGCATAGCTCCACCGTAACGGCAATGGCACAAGCGCCGGTCGCTGCACCCACCGCACCAAGTAAAGTCGCTGGTCGGGCGAAGCGGCGTTCTTCTTATATGATGCGTGTCAGTTCTGAACTGGTGGATAAATTAACCGGTTTGGTGGGTGAAGAGTTGATTTTACGCTCGCGTCAAGAGCGCCAATTGGCCGAGCATGGTTTCCAAATTGACGAGTTGTCGCGAACGGTTGACCGGGTTTCGGAGCAATTACGCCGACTGGAAAACGAAACGGAAGCACAGATTTTATTCCGCCATGAAACCAGCACAATTTTTGACGAAGATTTTGACCCGCTAGAACTAGACCGTTTCTCTGAAATCCAGCAGCTGTCACGGTTATTGGCAGAGTCAATGCACGATTTACAAAGTATTCGTACGACATTAACCAATTATGTTGATGAAACTCGACAAATTTTGATTGATCAAAATAATATTCAGCGCGGTTTGCAAGATGGTATTTTATCGGCTTCGATGGTGCGTTTTGACTCGGTTGAGGCACGTATTGAGCGTTTGGTACAGCAAGTTGCTGACGAACTGAATAAAGAAGTCGAAGTGCAAATTTACGGTGGGCAAAACGATATTGAACGCAATATGCTGGAAGATTTGATTCCGGGCTTTGAGCATACCATTCGTAACTCGTTGACACATGGTATTGAAACACCCGATGTGCGTGAAAAGGCAGGTAAGCCCAGAAAAGGCCGCATCCGTATCGGTGTGCGCCGTGAGGGTGCGGAAATCGGTTTCGTGATTGCTGATGATGGGCGTGGTGCCAATCTGGATGAGATTCGCCAAAAAGCCCGGCGCCTGAATATGCTGGATGAGTCGCGCGCAAATGATAAAAACTACTTGCTACAGTTATTGTTTGAGCCGGGTTTTTCCACCCAGGAGCAAACCACGCAGCTTTCTGGCCGCGGTATTGGTATGGATGTCTTAAAAGACGTGGTCAATGCCCGCCAAGGTACCATAGAAATTGAAACCGAAGATAATAAAGGTATGGCAACCTTTATCCGTATGCCATTTACCATGTCGATTACCGAAGCGTTGTCGGTTAAGATTGGCCAATACCGATATGCGGTACCGGTCGTGTCAGTCGAAGGTATTGCCCGGATTCCACATGACTTGTACAAGTCGTTTGAACTGGGGCAAGACACTTACTATACCTATGGTCAAAACCGCTATAAACTGGAAAGTCTGATAGACTTTATTGATCCGTATGCTGATAGAGTGATTTCGGCGCAAGGTATTCCCGCCCTGCTGGTGCGTATCGGTTCGAAGCGTATTGCCTTTGAAGTCGAAGACATTGAAAACCGGCAAGAGGTTATCATCAAGTCGGTGAATGCTCAGTTTACTTCATTGCCGGGTATTATCGGGGCGGCGGTTCTGGACAGTGGCCAACCGGTACCGGTGTTAGAGGCTTCGGCTTTAGGTCGTCATTTCATGAGCTTCCAGTCGCAAGCAGGTGAAATCCGCGATTTGATTGTGCCGGAAGTGATACCCGAAGTGGCACAGTTACCACGTATTTTGGTGGTTGATGACTCGATTACCATGCGTAAAGTGACCACCAAAATTTTGTCGAAATACGAGGTCGAAATCCAGACGGCCAAAGACGGTCTGGACGCTGTAGATATTGTCAATGACTGGATGCCGGATGCTATCTTGTTAGATATTGAAATGCCGCGTATGGATGGGTTTGAATTTGCTACGCATGTGCGCAATGACAGCATTTTGGCGCAGGTACCCATTATTATGATTACCTCGCGTACCGGTGAAAAACACCGTGAACGGGCAAAAGCCATCGGGGTCAATGACTATCTCGGCAAACCGTACAGTGAAGAAACATTGATTACCAGCTTACAAAATGTTTTAGGAAAAACGCTGAAAAAATAAATAACCAGAGCCCTTTATGAGTGAACTATTAAATGTAATGATTGTGCCGTTTCAGCAAAAGCGTGCAGTGGTATTACCGCGAGAGGTGGTGGGTTATGTGTTGCCTTATGCGCCGCCGTTGCCTTCCAGTTATTCGCAGGCTGCACTGGTTGGCTCACTAATTTATCAAAGTGAAAAAGTACCGGTGCTGGATATGTCAGTGTTGTTTAATCAACAACCCACCGCGTTAAGCGAAATCGACGGAAAACGTCGGATTGTTATCGTCTCTTGTTTGCATAAACACCCTGATTTTAATAGTTATGCGCTCTTGGCCAGCGAAGCACCACGCATGATTGAGCTACAGGAAAATGACGTGCATGATATTGACAGTGAAGTGCCTGATTTGTTTTATAGCCACATTGACTTGGCAGAAGATAAAACGGATCATATGTTATATGTCCCCGATCTTAAGGCCTTAGAAGCCACTTTATTCGATTAATCACGATTTGGCCGCTACACCTATGGGGTAGCGGCCAAATGCTGATTATAACTACTTAATTTTTGTAAAATCTACACCATGATAACACCAGAATATATTGATATTGAACAACCTATTGTTGAGCTGCAAGAAAAAATCAACGAGTTGCGAAAATTGTCAGAAAATACCGCGATTGGCATTGATATTGGTGATGAAATGCAGCATTTACAAGAAAAATCCGAAGCGCTGACCAAAGAAATTTTTGCCAAATTGACCCCGTGGCAAACGGCCAAAGTGGCACGCCACCCGGCCAGGCCTTACACGTTAGAATATATCGATGAAATTTTCACCGATTTTCACGAGCTTCACGGTGACCGTGCCTTTGCCGATGATAACGCCATTGTCGGCGGGATTGCCAGATTAGATGGCCGCCCGGTAATGGTGATTGGTCACCAAAAAGGTCGCGGTACCAAAGAAAAAGTCTTTCGTAATTTCGGTATGCCGCGCCCGGAGGGTTATCGTAAAGCCAAACGCCTGATGCACTTGGCTGAAAAGTTTGCGCTACCGATTATTACCTTTATCGACACACCGGGGGCTTACCCCGGCATTGGTGCCGAAGAGCGCGGGCAAAGCGAAGCCATTGCCCGCAATTTATATGAAATGACCACCTTAAACACACCGGTTATTTGCACGGTAATTGGTGAAGGGGGTTCCGGTGGTGCGCTGGCGATTGGCGTCGGTGACCGGGTGTTTATGCTCCAACATGCCGTGTATTCGGTGATATCACCGGAAGGCTGTGCTTCGATTTTATGGCGCAGTGCCGAACGCGCCGAAGACGCCGCCGATGCCATGAATATCACCGCTGATAAGCTGCTGGAACTGGGGCTTATCAATGCGATTATCCCAGAGCCTTTGGGTGGTGCGCACCGTGATGTCGAGCAAATGGCGGCAAATATTAAAGCCCAGCTAAAAGAAACACTGGCAGAAATGGATGCCTTAGAGCCGCAAGACAGGTTGGATAAGCGCTATCAACGCATTCGTGATTTTGGTTTTTTTGAGGCTCCTGCTCATTAAGTTTTTATCACAACCTTAGCGAAACGTTAGGTATTTGTGCCCAATGTAGCTGCTAAAAACCGGCACCATAACGCCGATTGCATGTGAAATCTCTTTGACATAGTGGCTCACCCCCAGCCAGGGCAAGACGTAATAGGCCAGCCCCACACTGATTAGCCAG
>PDWJ01010075.1_pt1 | contig 11071 bp, 7 predicted proteins | sample 1430881 | NCBI WGS metagenome assembly PDWJ01 (sample SAMN01162460, study PRJNA174530) | Oral metagenome, whole genome shotgun sequencing project. | biome: Marine environment; feature: Marine mammal; material: Swab sample of the gingival sulcus; isolation source: swab sample of gingival sulcus... | reverse complement strand
ATTTGACCGGTGAAGGCAGTTATCAAATTCACACCACTTCAGTGACACCAACCGATAAGCCGCAAACCTTTGCGCAAAATGGCATTCGCTTTCGGGCTATTGATGCCGAACACGGCCCGTTGCCGTCACTGGCTTGGTCAGTAGAAATACATGGCAAATCAGTGACGTTTTCAGGCGACAACGGCGGGCATTCCGATTATTTAGCGCAGTTGGCAAAAAACACCCATTTGCTGGTTGCACACAACGCCGTGCCTGAAAGCATATCTGGGGTGGCAAGACGATTGCATATGCCGCCTTCGCGCATCGGCGAAATTGCCAAGGCCGCAAAAGCCAAAAAATTATTATTAAGCCACTTTATGAACCGCACCCGCAATAGTAAAGCCGCGACCCTTGCAACCATTAAACAATATTACCACGGCAGCGTTATCATATCCGAAGAATTCGCTTGTTATCGGCTATGACAGATGAACCATTCTCAAAGATTTCTGAGCCTTTCCTAATTGAACTTGGCTCATACCCAATAGCTTCAATAAGTTCGTCAGCATCAATTCTAAACCATATTGGTTCTCCGCAATTATTTTCCCTGACGAGTAAGTAGTCATCCGGTGGACCCATTATCAAATCTGTACCAGGTGGCCAGTGCTCTAACCAGACAACCTGTAAATCCGGTCTTAGCTGATACAGATGATACGCGTCCCTAGAAAGGCATGCGGCCAATTTACTTAATCCCCAAAGGATGACACCTGTAAACAGTCTTTTGCTGTTTTTTATCTCATCGATTAGTCGTATTACTTCTTCTTTTCTAGTCTGGTTTTCCTTATAGCCGAGTCTTATTTTAAATATCGGATTCAAATGCTTCCTAAGAATTTTATATGCATTTTGAACTGATGTGCCAGCACCATATAGCGGCTGGGAGCAAACCACGATTAATGGCTTTTCTTTTTCGTGAACAATACGTATATGAACTCTGGAAGGTACGTTATTCCATCCACAAAAATCCCAAAAATAGTCTTTACGGTACGTTTTATCCATTTATCCTCCGTGTCTTAAGGCCTAACGCTCGCATTTGCGTCTGGTTTGGAGTACAGCGGAAAACCGGTCCGACAACATGTGCTAATTATCAAGGTGCACAGCAAGAAAATTCTCTACAGAAGGAAGCATTTGTTCAACATCTTGCTGTGTAAATTCAGATTGGTTTCCATGTGCAGCACTATTTCTAAGCCCAGCATGAGCTGTAATTTGCTTTTGTACGATTTTGTTATAGACGCCAGCCTTAGCTAAATCTGAATTCATTTTATCCATTTTTCCATAAGGTATCCCTTGCTGATCGCAAAGTTCTCTTAGAGCGGTTTCCAAAACCACACCACATATTACAGTCGCCGCCACGTAATAGCCGCTTTTAAGCAATTCATAGGCCTGCTCAAGCTCACTATCGAATACCTCAGCTTGCACAATGGACTTGTAAGAGGACAAATATCCTCCGTCAAAATCATCTTTTGTAGCCTTAAATACAGCTTTAAGCTCTTTGAATTTAGTGAGGCTAGATGTATACGCCCTATCCTTTTCTTTCTCTTTAAATGCTTGATAGTGCTCAGACTCATTTCCACACACTTTAACTATCAAATTTTTTACTTTAACACGCCATTCCAGAAGAGCTTCTGCATCAACATGCTCGGAGTGCCCGAATATTGCATCGTGTGTAGTATATTGGCTTTCACCAACTTTATTCATCTCTTCTTCAAGTTCTTCGAAGCGCTTAGAAAATTTGTTATTCACTCATACTCCTTATGGGCCTAACACTTTTTGCCGTCTGAGTGTATGTGATTGTTAGGCAATTTTATTCACTCCACTTGGCTTTAATATGTTTGCCTGAACCTTTTTGTAAGCTCTTTCGATCAAGCATTTTTGCGTTAAACTCGAAATCTTCGCCAATCTTCACGATAAGAAGTTTACTGAAATTACCAGTTCGTTTTACTAGCACGGTACTGTCAGACTTAAGTGGACTAATTGTTTTTATTTCGACGAAATCGTTACCTAATTTGCCATCGGAGCCTTGCGAAAACGGCTTATGCCTTTTGATTCCGTATTTAGCTTCACCGTAAAGCTCACCAAGCTCTCCGTAAATTGGTAGATGTCGCCCTGTCACTTCAACGTAATTTCGGGCGGTTTCAACCAATTCATATAACAACTCCCAAAGCTCTAGAGTTGCTGGGCTCTTTGGCTCATTATCAGAGTCCCAGCCCCCTTCATCATCAATAAAATCCTCGATATTTTCCCAACTACCATGCTCCCAAGGGTTATAGCCACAGGCTGCAGCATCGGCTATTTGCTCTGGGCTATAGCCGTCATTCTGCATATCGTATAGAAAATCCCAATCGCTCATATTTTTCCTTACCTAACGCCACATTCAGCAGCTTGTTCGCTGCAATGCCTTGTTAACTTATCTTTGTGTAATGTTTATCGAACTCTTTCTGGATGTTCGGGTTATAAAATGTCTTTTTCCCACCATTTGGATTCTTCGGGTTCAGAAGCCGCTCGTACGCAAACTTCTTATTTCCTTCCAATTTTTTTCTGATTCTGTGATATTTTGCGTTCATCTTGAAATCAGAATATCGCTTGGACAACCGCGTACTAAGAATATCGTAATCCCACGGATACTTATCCGCAAAATCTTCTTCTGATAGATAAACTGCGGTGGCACTTGGATCATTTGTGATCTGAACAGGTAAGCCAGACGTGCTCTTAACTTTCTGGAATTTAACATCAATTCTCAGAGTCAAATTGTAATCACCAACATCTTCGCTGCTATCATACCCCTCTTCTGACTTTTTTATGTACTCTAGAACTTTACGTTCATTTGAGTTGAGCGAAACGCCGGGGGCTTCATTGAAGTCTCGAAAGAAAGATAGTGGCATTAGGTAAAAATTATATCCTGATAGGACATCACCAAACCAACTAGATACAAGGTGAAGGTAGTTTTGCAGTGATGCACTGCCTAGCTCTTGAATCTTCAGGGACAAGAGCAAGTCATCATTCACAAAATGTATTGAATTATCCCTAATTTCAGTAAGCGCGACCAAATTGTCATATACCGCTTTATCTATCTTAACGCCATAATCTTCGGTAGCGATTCGATAGGCTTCAAAGAGATTAATTGAAAGAGGATTTTTGGATCGATTAGTTTTTGGCCTCTTAACGGTAGATTTCTTTCCACTTTTTAGTGTCCTGTACTCCATTGCATAAAGTGAAGCCACTTTATTACTGGCCAAATTGAGAACCTTCGCTTTTAACAGCAACTCCCAAGAGTTAATGCACAGAACAGAGAAAGTCTCCTCACGATACTTGAAGTCGGGTTTATTGTATATCTCTATTGCAGAAAGCATTGCCGCGATAGATTTTTCAAGCATTAATCGAGATCGTGACTTCATGAAGCTCCCTTGCGTAAGTTAACAGTTATATTCTACGACAGAAGTCGTATAAATGTGTATTTTAGTCTGATTGTACTTGTCTCAGTCATTCAAATCAACCCAAAGTAAAAGCCCCGCAGCATTAGCTAGAATACCGATTTACACATACTATAATTTCCTTGCTTCTTGCCATAATTTGCTAGATTCGATAGTTTTATACCACTTGCTAAATGTCTTTCTATGAGATTCCCATGGTTCAGGAAGGGGGTCTCTCGGATCTTGACTAAGACTATATGCCATACCCTCAATAAACCAAGTGGGTAAGGAAACAAACTTTACTGTGCCTAGCTGTTCATTTTGTACGTGATGAATCATTTCATGAGCAATAATATGGTGCTTCCAACCTTTTGGACCAACAACGGTAGTAATGGTGCCAAATGATTGTGCACTTGCTTTGCTTAACCCAAAACCCTCGAAACAAGATTGGCTCGCGCAAAATATAAAATGCGGATCATTTACGAAATCAGTAACAGCAGACTGAACATGTATTTTTGCATTGGAGTAAAGATTTTTAGCTATTTCGAGCTGTTCCGGATTTTCAATACAGATATTTTCATGTACACATTCGACGCCGGCCATGCTTGGCCAAAATATACGAACAGGCTTGTAAACATACCAAGCAACTATCGGTGTTAGAAGAATACAAATACTCAGAATAATTAAGATACGAACTACCATTTAGCATTAACCTTTTACGCATAACGCAGAGTTCACCGGCAAATGCAACGAACCCGGTGCAACGACTTGTTAAACTCTATTTTATTGATTATTTGCGATAAGTTTTATTTCAAGCTGACAACCTAATGCATTAGCATATTTTTTTAATGTTGCAAGGGACGGAGAGTGTTTGCCAACAATCCTTCAGAGAGGCTTAAGATTTCATGCTCAACTTTTTGATTGTATTAGATGATTTGTCTGTCATGTATAATCTATGTCGCATCACCACATTTACTGACACTCATCAAACGACTGATAACCAGCCACCATATCAATATCCGCCTCTAAATCGATGCTATTATCTTTATCTTGCATCTGGGCTTTAACAGTTGCCGCAAAGCGCTCCCCCTCCTTAGTCGGTATCGCACTAATATTGAAGGTTCCCTTTCCATGACTATAACGTGCTCCACTTTCTTGATAAATAATGGTTATCGCATTGAGTGGCGATTTGTACTGTTCTTCTTCGTACTTATGTTCTCCAATGGCAATATCTCGCGGAAAGTCCATATCGAATATTTTCTTATCCCCACCTAAATGAAGTGAAAACCCATTTCTAGTACAAAAAATCATAGCATTACCACTTAGCGTGCCATTTAACGCGCCGGTGACTTTAACGTTTGCATTTATTTTCTGCGACACTTTTTGCTTTTCCGTTTGAGTGGTATTTTCAGCATCGCCGCAGGCAACAAAACTAAATAGACACAAAACCACCGCGAGCCTTTGATAATTTTTATTTTTCATTGTTTTATTCCTCTTAGATTCAACATTGAAGTGCAATATTTAAAAATAGCGATTGAGCGGTAAAATGGGTAGAATTTACTGCACATCTATAATACCTCTTTATGAGAATTTCTTATTTTTAATATATCATCATTTTTTCATCAATGATAGTTTTTGATAACAAACTAAAGAGTAATTAATGAAAAATTAACTATTTATAAGTGACAAATAGCACCCGACCCCTTTCCCGGTCAGGGAAAGGGCTTTTAATCTAATTAAATGTTTTATAATGATAAATATAGGATTTTTGTAAAAAAAGAAAGTCATGGTTTTACAGCGCTTCCCAGAAGCTATACAATGCAAATTCAATGATGAATTTTTAATAGGCAATACAATGAACTTTCCAATTACAGCTGCTTGTCAATGCGGGCAAGTGACCTACCGACTGTTTAAACAACCTAAAGCAGTATATGCCTGTCACTGTACGGAGTGTCAAAAACTATCGACCGCCCCGTTTAGTGTGACAGCCATGGTTGATGCTGATGCCATTGAGTTTCAGGGGCAATTGCATGAATGGTGCCGATCTTCTGACAGCGGCAACCCCAATCATGCAAAATTTTGCCCAACTTGTGGCAATAGAATCTATCACTACAACCCCAATGATGCGAGCACCATCAAATTAAAGCTCAAACCGGTCAACTTTTCTGAATCACAACTCTTTGAGCCCACGGCACATGTTTGGCTGTGTGAAAAACTCAGTTGGTTTGAGATTCCCGAGGGTGTACAACAATTTCAAGGGCAACCTTAGGTAGTGTAGTCACGAGCTATACTTGCTACCTCCCCCTTTTTAAACCCTTACCACTCGTGAGTGGTCGGGTAAAAGGGTGATGTTATCTCAAGGCAATTCTCTGCCTAACTCAGTTGACCGCCAGGGCAATCGCAATTATTGCCTTACCGCATCAGTGGTATTTTTTTAAGGCTAACTTTAGCATTGACAACCGCACTTGAAGCTTGTATAAATGTTAAAATTAATATGAAAATTGTGTTATTTTTAACATATTGCACAGTTAAACTCGGTGCAAGCAAACGAATTAAATTAAATCAATGAGGAAGATAACGTCATGACCAAGGCATTCCATAAGATAAAGTACGGCCTGCTGTGCAGTGCGATGGCCTGTGCCATACCGCTGGCGCAAGCTGCCAACCCGGTCGTCAATACGACGATCGCTGTCGATAAGACGGGGACAGAACCGTTTACTTCTGGTAGCACATGGACTCCCGGCGATCCTAACACCGCCGGCACCGATGAAAACGCTGACAACGATGTGGTGCGTATGCAAGACACCATTATTTATAAAGTTGAGGTTTCGGTTAACGACAGTGCGGTTGACGATTTAATTGCCACCGTACACGCCGTTAATGGCCAGGTCTGGCAGGGCATTCCCAGCGGCTGTCAAACCGATGCCGCTGATGTCACCAGTCAACCGGTGTCCAGTATTTCCGCTGACGGCACCGAACTGTTCTGTAATATGGGTCCGGCGATTGAAGGTACCACCAAGGTTTTCAGACCGGCGGCACTGACCACCGGCCTGGATCCCGAGACCGGCGATGTGATCTTTAACGACACCACGGTAGCAGCAGAAGTCACCGCCGGTGCCGATGGCAATAACAATATGGCATCGGCCGGCCCGGTAGAAACCATTGTTACCGCTAACTTTAAGGTGGACTTGATTAAGGAATTAAAAGTCACCGCAGTGGATCCCAATACCGGTGACCCATTATATTCCGCACCGCGAAAAACCGGCCCGGCCAATGAACAAGGTGTGATTATCGAATATGTGATCAAAGCCAAATACGCCAAAGGTTCGATGATTGCCGATGGCGCCGATGAAGCAAACGGTGATTTTACCGCCGACTATACTCTGGTCGATGTCTATACCGATAACAACGACAATAACAACCCTCCTGGCAGTCCGCTATCAACCGGCGGTATACTCTACACTTGGGACGCTGCTTTACCCGCCTGTGAACTGGTTGGTGATCACGGTGCCGGTGCAGCAGTCAACTGTAGCCAGCTGGCAGCCACCATCGATGAAATGGGGCCGATTGGCGGCGCGGCTGACGGCTTGCAGGACGGTACCATTCAAATTGACCTGACCGATATCGATGTTCGCGATCCCGATGCCGACAGCAATTTATTTGAAATCCGTTTAAACATCTGGTTTAACCGCGCCACCGAGATCAGCAACCACCAAACTTGTGCCGGTGGTAATACCTGTACCAATACGGTCACCAACCGCGTGGGCCTTTTACCTACCGGCGCCACTGCGTTAACACCATTTGATGAAGACAACGACCCCAATATTGTCTCGACCGAAGACGCCGGTGGCAATAATTTAAACAACTACAATGCCGGTAACGAGCCGTACCCCAATGAAATCTCTTATCCATTGATTTATCCTGTAGGTAGCAGCTATTCTGTACACAAATCATTTGATGGCATTTTCCCTTTTAATACACGAAAGTTGCCCGACCAAAATATGGCACCCGGAGAAACCCGACCATTTTTAATTGATATCTTTGATTATCGCCTAATCGATGGCGCCCAAACACATACCTGTGACAAAATTGATACCGAGGTTTTTGAATATCAAGGTATAGCACCACCTAACCAAATCACCAGTCCTCCAATGTATTTTTGGAATAATGATCAGCCTTATAACCCAGGCCTGTATCTGACTGGCCCTGCTGGTGCTAATGCCATGCTTTTGGACGGTAGTGACTATGTGAGTCTTTACTATAGCAATCAAGCCCATGCGCCGGTCGGTGCCACCCAGGCGCAATATCTAGAGGCCTTGCGCACCAATGAATGTAATGATGACCTTGATGGCGATGGCGTGGTCAATATTGTCGATAAAGATGGTAACGAGTCCAATCCGGGCAACCCGATTGACTGGTGGCAAAACCCCAGCGATGTCCCCGGTGGTATGGCCGCCATTACCTTAATGCGTCAAGATACGCGTTACGATGCAGCAACGACCAGTGCCCTAAACCCGGGACATGAACGCTTCGGCATTATGGTGAACCATTTAATCAAGGCTAAAGATGGCCAGATTACCGGCCCCTACGGTAGCAATAATCGGCTGCCTAATTTTGCCTCCCGCCGCTCAGATAGGGGTGATGGTAATTTTACCAATTGGATACACGTAGCCGCCAATACCACTGATCCCAGTGATGACGCCAACTTTTCTATAGTTCAGGGAACGGCTGATCGCATGACCTTAATCGCCTCTTCGCATTCGCTGCAAAAGTATACCGACCCACTGAATATTGATGTGGTTCGAGGTGGTGATCAGGTGGACTTTATCCTTAAACCGCAGGTATTGGGTCAATGGGACAGTAATGTGGTGGATACCGCCACCTTGGCCGATAATCTACCTGCCGGCACCACTTATATCGCCGGTTCGGAACAGTTCAGTACCGATGGTGGCGCCACCTGGCTGGGTCGCGCTGCTTATGATGCCTCCAGTCCGGCAATTACCATTACCAGTGCGCCCCATGTGGGCGGTGCTGACCCACTCACCTGGAACTTTGATTCGGTCGATAGTGGCGAACAGTTACCACTGGTTAAATACACCGTACTGGTCGATCCCACGGCAGTATCAGGAACATTTAAAAATACTGCCACGCTGAATTCCGGTTCTATCGGCAACGATCAAACCGCCACTGCACCTTATCAAATTCGTATCCTGCCGCAAAGTGGCCTGGATGTGAAGAAAACGGTCGATCAGCCGATTTACGGTGTCAATACGCCGTTCACCTATAACCTGATTTATAAAAATCTCGGTGGTGAGGATTATTCGGCCGGTGAATTTATCGACATCTTGCCGTTTAACGGCGATGGCAGCGGTAACACCGGTGGTTTAGCCAGTGCTCGCGAGCCGGCAACCACCTTCAACGGCAGTTACCAGCTAACCGGCATTACCGCAGCCAATGGCGAGGCTTTCTGGGCTACGGATGCAGCACCTGCCAGCATTCCGCAAGATGTTTGTCACGAAGACAATCAGGCGTCAGGCTATGTCCCAGTAGCCGGTGATTTGTGTTATGCCATGTACACCAACAACGGCAATAAGTTTGCCGGTGGTAGCACTGCCGGTACGGGTATAATTGCTTGGACGGCTTGTAGTAACAATAACTGCCCAGGTAACTCCACCGCAGTGCGCTTTACCACCCCGGCCATTCCTAAAGCTGGCGGCGGTAAAACCGTGAAAATAGAACTTGACCCCATCGGCAACCGTGGCGGCACCCCGGATCTGGATGCTGATGGTAACGTCACCGATGATTCTACTGGTGATATTTACACCAATAACTTTGGTGGCCGGGTGCCGGAAATTTCCTTGCCGGTGATTTCCAACGATGTCAGTGTCACCATGGTGGCCGGCAGCATTGGCGACTATGTGTGGTTGGATGCCAATGGCGACGGTGTACAAGATCCGGGCGAAGCCCCGATTCCGGGAACCGAACTGGCGTTGTTAGACGTTGCCGGCAACGCAATTTATGTCGATGCCAATGGTAATGTGGTACCAGCGGGTACAGCGGGTGCGATTCCCTACACCACCACTACTGGTTCCGACGGCAAGTATTTATTTGATAATTTACCGGCCGGTGATTATCGGGTTCAGGTGACCAATTTACCACTGCCCAGCCTGAAGCAAACCTACGATGCCGATGGTATTGGCACCGGTAATATTTCTGCCGTAACCCTGGCGCCAATTACCGATCCGTTAACCGGTGCGATTACCGACATCGAAGATAACCTCGATCAGGACTTCGGTTATCAGCAACTGGGTTCGATTGGTGACACCATTTATCACGATATGGATAACGATGGTGAGATTGATCAGGATGAAGGTCTTGATAATGTAACGGTTACGTTGACCCCACCTCCGGGCGTTGATCTGGGTAATGGTCCCGGTCAACCAATCAGCACCACTACCGATGCCAATGGTAACTACCTGTTTGAAAACCTGCCGGAAGGTAACTACACCGTGACGGTTGATAAAAATGACTTACCAACAGGACTGGCGGGGCACAATACCCAGGATCCTGACGGTGGCAATGACTCAACCTCATCAATCAACTTGGGTGCGGGTGAACAAAACCTCGATCAGGACTTTGGTTATTACGCCCCCGGCAGTATTGGTGACACCATTTATCATGACCTCAATAACGATGGTGTGGCTGATCCGGGCGAGGGTATTGACGGTGTAACGGTCACTTTGACCCCACCTGCGGGCGTTGATATTGGTGCAGGTCCGGGTAATCCGATTACCACCACCACCGATACCAATGGTAATTACCTGTTCCCTGGCTTGCCTGCAGGTGACTACACCGTAACGGTTGACGAAAGCACCTTGCCAGCGGCCTTGCAGGGTAACAATACCCAGGATCCGGATGGCGGTACCGCCTCTGAATCATCAGTTAGCCTCGGTATTGGTGAGGATAACCTTGATCAGGACTTTGGCTATTACGCCCCCGGCACCATTGGTGATACCATTTATCATGATGCTAACAATGACGGTGTAATTGATCCGGGTGAAGGCCTGTACGGCGTGGACGTGACTTTAACACCTCCTCCGGGTGTTGATATTGGTGCAGGCCCTGGTAATCCGATTACCACCACCACTGATACCAACGGTAATTACTTATTCACTGACTTACCACCGGGTGATTACACCGTAACGGTTGATGAGAATGACTTGCCAGCGGCCTTACGGGGTAACAACACCCAAGACCCGGATGGCGGTACGGCTTCTGAGTCCACCGTCAGCCTCGGTGCCGGTGAAAGCAACCTGGAACAGGACTTTGGTTACTTCGCCCCGGGCATTATTGGTGACACCATTTATCATGATATGGACAATGACGGCGTGATTGATGCCGGTGAAGGTCTGGAGAGAGTGACCGTCACCTTAACTCCGCCTGCCGGTGTTGACATTGGTGCAGGTCCGGGTAATCCAATCACCACCACTACCAATGCCAACGGTCAATACCTGTTTGATGGTTTACCGGCAGCAACGGGTTACATCGTAACCGTTGATGAAAACACTTTGCCAGCGGCCTTACAGGGTAACAACACCCAGGATCCGGATGGTGGCAATAATTCAACC
>PDWJ01005067.1_pt1 | contig 11076 bp, 7 predicted proteins | sample 1430881 | NCBI WGS metagenome assembly PDWJ01 (sample SAMN01162460, study PRJNA174530) | Oral metagenome, whole genome shotgun sequencing project. | biome: Marine environment; feature: Marine mammal; material: Swab sample of the gingival sulcus; isolation source: swab sample of gingival sulcus... | reverse complement strand
TGCTCTATGGCGGCAGGGAAATAGTCCCGTTTGGAGACCGCCTGTTTGCAGTACCTCTCAGTGTATTATGGGCCTGAAAAGCGTATCAATACAAGAAAGTCGCCGCCTACTATACATCATCTGCAATCCAGCTGAGAAACAAGCCGACGCATAAGGTAAAATACCCCACCGCATAGAGATGGGACGTGCCTGAAGAAAGCCAGGTCATGGGCTGCCCCATAACCGGAAGCAGATTCAGGCTGTTACTCCAGGAAATGCCCCATTGCAGGAGATGAATGATAATAAGGTTACCAAGGAGGCTGTACCAGAAGATACCTATCCTGCCTTGCCACCAATTATTCGAAAAACCGGCAAAAAATCGTTCCCGAATATGCAGCAGTAAAAACAGATAGAAAAATTGCGCGACGAGAAGTGCCACGGCAGCGATTAAACCAAAACGGTAAACAAAAAAGCCTGGCAAAAAATCATCCTGTACAGCTGGAAGAGCATTTCCGCCCAAATTATCGCCAGTCCACGATCTATTTTTTCCGAAGAATCCACCCTCACGAATCAGTGACATTGCCATTCGTACCTGCTCGCTGCTATGTGGATTGGCGGCAGGGTTACTCCATGCCCTGATCCGGTCATTCTGCGGCCAGCTATCGAAGTCTTCTGGAGAGGTATGGGCCAGAATGCCAAGCAGGAGTATGCCCGTAAAAATGGACAGTAAACAATATTTCATATTGACAGCATTTTTATATGTCTTTTGAAAGGAAGGGTCAAAACAGTTGCTGAGCTGATACAACCAGCCGCCGAGAAAGCCGACAACAATAATCAAAGGGGAAAAATCGCTCAACGATACGAAACATACCATTGCCGAGAATAAAAGGAAAAAAGAGAAGGAAAAAATGTAAAAGTAGGATTGCAGCCGGTTTTTGGGGCTGCCTGATCCGACAATATCACATCTATAGGAGTAAAAATTTGTCAATACCAGCGCTGCTATTATTGCAATTAACAATTTGATCAACTCGGACGGTTGGAATCCAAAAACTCCCTTTTCCGTGCCGAAAAGAAAGTTGATACCAAGAAGCGCGAGCAGAACTGCATAGCAGAACAACAGGCTCCATTCGAATAACCTGCGATTATTTTTCGGGGACAATCTCAGATGCCCCCATGTCCTCAACGCCTTTTTTGCTTCATCGGTAGACATGTTTGCAAATATGCCGAGACCAAGGGCCGCCAGGGTAATATACCAGATCTGTTTTACAGCATAACTCTGAAACAGGGTATTCCCTGCCCCTGCGTACAGCTGCAGCAGAGTAAGGATACTGCTGCCGGCCAGAAAAATGGATACCGCCCACAGCCAGCCGCCTGTACCTCGCATTTTGTTTGCACGGAAAAGTCTTATGCTCGTCCAGCAGAATGCAGACCAACATAAGACAAGAAGCGGTGTTATTCCTAATTGGCTGATATTGTTATAAAATAAAAAAGAGAAAAACAGGAGGACAAAAAAGATAGGTGAAAAATCGGTAAAAGAGATCAGCCTTTGCAACCGTAGAAAAAAGAAGAAAAAAAGAAGAATGAACAGAGCAAAACAGACAACAATAACGGCAGGCATTATTAATGCTTTGGGCTGCTGGAGGACAAGTGTCCAGGGCTGAATTGTCCCGCCGCCAATCCAGCTTCGTTTACGTACATTCTGTTGTACATCTTTCGTCTGCAGCCATTGTTTATGTTCAGCAAAGACATCTATCTTTTTTTGGGGAATAAGGTACAAACCTTTACGCGATTCTTTAACGCTATAGCTTGTTCGGCCGGCTATAATGGTTGCCGCCTGGTCAAGAGGATACCACTGATTGTAAAAGGTTTGAGGTTCTTCTGTTTTACTGTTTTTCTCCAGATAAACAAGGGGTTCCCGTCCGGGAGCAAGAGAAAAAACACCATTTTTGAAGACAATACTTGCTGAATTATAGGCAATCCCCGGTACAGGCCATTGTTTTTCCAATAACATTGTGCCGCCTATACGAAAAAGGAATTGCTCCCTCTGGTTCCTCGTAAGGCCGCGAAGAATTCTTTTAGGATTGAAGCTGGAAGGCGCCTCTTTGCCGTTAACTACAAGTCTCTTTTGAAAAGCGGCCACAGAGTGGCTTTCTTGCTCTTCCAGTATAAGAGAATCATTTGTTACTGCGTTTACATTGATAATCGTATCGCCCAGATGAATACGATCCCCCTGCTCCAGGGGAATGCGTTTGGCATAAAAGAATTTTTTATCCAAAGTGGTGGCATATATTCTCTTGCGCGGAGAAAAGTTGGCAAACCACCAGCCGTCTTCTCGTTGCTGTAAGGCAAGATGTCTAAAACGGCCGGCTGATCTGACATCGTTGTCTGATTGGCCGAGCTCCGTTCTTCCCAAGACAACTGTCTGGCTGTTTTGTGAAGAAATAAAAAGCGATTCAAGCAGTTCAACTTCGGGGGCATTCCTGACAATAATGACCCCTGTTATCCCCAAAAAAGATAACAGTAAGATGGTCAATAATACCGAACGGCTCAAGATCTTATACATAAACTCCCATTAATGATATTGTGCTTTTTCTTCATAGCAGAAGGCCAGCGCTTTAGAATGGCAGCCGGCCGGATCATACGTCTGTTTACAATGGCAAACACTACTCGGCAGGAGGGATAGAGCAGTGCTCAAAATCTGCCAGATAGACAGTCCCGCTTGCTCCCTGCAAGCCGATTCTAACCTCCATGATCTGCCCTTTTTTTACATCGTCGACAGAGAACATCATGGTCTCCCATGAATCATCGGTCAAATTAAAGTCTGCGTTTGGGTAGTAATTTCGCTTGGCACTGAGATTCCGGCCATATTGGTCAAAGAGACGAACCTGGAATTTACCCCGCTCGTAATGTTTTGTCCCTGGTACAATATCAACCGCCTTGATAACTGCCGCATAGCTGTAATCACCAGTGAATTCAGCTCTAATCTTTTTGGTGATAAAAGAGGTGCCCTTACTGGAACGGTGGATTCTGACAACATCCCTACCCTCATATTTCCCCAGTTCAATAGCACCATTGCCTGTATTCTGAGACCAGAATGCAAGGCTATCTTTTTCGTTCCAGCGCATACATAACGGCTCACGGCCATCGGCGCAGGCAGAGGAAACAGAGAGAACGATAAAAAGGCCTGCGACTAAAATATTGATTTTATTTGTCATAATGACTCTCCCAACATATATTATCTAATTTGCTCAGACCTCAATTTGGGTCATGAGCTCTTCTACTACTGTGCTGCAAGATTCAAACTTCAGGTGCGACCCTTGGGTGTATTGCGGAGAACTACCAATCTTCAGACTCGGATATTGCTTGAAGTCGGAAGATGAGCTCCCTCTCTTCTCTAGTGGCTTCTTCGGTTGAAATTGAGGAATTTTTTTTGTCTTTTTGCTGGTATTCTTTGGTGTAAAGATGAATTCATCCTTCTTCTTTGAATCTATTTTGGGGATAAAATCAGAGCGAGTCTTGGCAGTAGCCTCTGGGGCTAACGCTGATGCAGGTTCGGGGGCAGGTTTAGAACCAGCTTTCGGGGTTACTTCAGAGACAGGTTCCATGTGGGTTTTGGAAACAGTCTTCAGGTCTGCTTTTGGGAAAAAAGCCGATCCAGTCTTTACCGCAGAAGGAGCCTTTTTCGGAACAAAAACAGGGTTGTTTCCTAAATCAGTCTTTTGGTCCAATGTTTGTCCAGACTCAGGGACAGTCTTTGCAGAAGGCTCCAGAACTATTGGGGGAACAGGTTTCACGGTTACTTCGGGGGCAGACTCCTGGCTAATTGACTGACGAGCCTCTGGATTTACCGGTAGGGGAGTTTCAGAGGCAATCTCAGAATCCTCCTCTTGTTTCTCTATGGCCTCTTCCCGGGCTGCTGCTGCGGCAAAACCTGAATCACTCTCTGGAGCAGTCTTTGTTTTTCCTGTCAGGACAGGCACCGTGGCGTCTTTATCATCTCGAGATTCCTCTTTAGGAGCAGACGACCCGGTATCTAAGGGAGCCTCAGGCCTTGCAATGTCTTGCTGGCTAGTTGAATCATCAGTAAGATACCTCGTTCCAACGAAAATAGATAAAATAGCTGCCACACCGATTACGGGTAGTATAAAATTCCGTTTACTGCCCGAGCCGCCTTTTCTTCCTTCGTCTGGGGAAATGCTCGGGCAATTCTCTGGCTTATCAGAGAGTTTGTTTTCCCTGGCGACCTCCGAGCCCCTCAAATCAGATTCTTGTTGTTTGATCCTGACAGTTTTCGGGTAAATACATTTACTGTCACAACCGGATGCTGCTACTATCTTTTGGGAGTGCTCGAGTAACTTTTTTGCATCCCAGCGTACATTCCCTGTTATCTCTTTAAGTTCTTGTTTATATCTCAACAAAAAGACACCTGCAAAAAGTTCAAGCCATAGCTCTGTTATAGTCTGTATCTTTGTGGCCTTTCGCGGATCATCTGCATAGAAATAATGTAATAAACTGGTAAGCTTGTCCTCGAGAAATTGCCTATCATCATCATTCCAGCCATCGAGTGTCTGTAAAATTAACTGCTGTCCGGCTTTTGCAGGTTTATCGTTCCTGAATGGTTCCAGCTCTTGTTGCATTTTCGTGGGCAGTTTTCCTGTAACGAGCTTGTACAAAACCAGCCCTGCGGCATAAATATCAACCCATGCTCCGATATCCGGGGGATTGCCTGTCAACATCTCAGGTGACTTATATGAGCTGGTGCCAAGGCCGTCGATATTCTTACAATCGGAACTTGCTGAAATTCCAAAATCGATGACCATCAAATACCGATGGATATGATTCCCGGAATTTCTCTCCTCGACCAAGATATTACCAGGCTTGATATCTTTATGGATAAGCCCCTTCCGATGTATACTGTACAGGGCTTTGGCAAGCTGTCTTGCAAAATTGGCAAGCAAAAACGGCTCTATTACGCCAAAATCTGTCTCTGCTGGATCGTCCCACTTATAGTATTTATGATACTCATGTAAAGGACACAAACAGCGTTGCATCAGATAGGCATTGTACGTCTTTTTCGAGGCTTCTCCTTCACATACCCAACTCCCGTAAACCTCCATTGGCAGAAGGTTATTCTCTCTCATGCCATCTTTGCCGCCAAGCTTTCGTTCCAGATCCGACAAGGTCTTGATCTCATGCTGCAAATTCTGGTTATGATCGAGTGCCGTATTGCTCCCTTTACCGAATTTCAGCACAAACAACCTGTCAGTGTCATTCTCCTTTACCAGAATACGCGTAGAATTGGTATTTACTCCTCCAATGCTATCCGTATTTACTTGGTGATATAATGCGTTGAGTTGTGTTTTACTCACTGGCAAAATCCCCTTCTTGCATAATCTTGCTGATGATCGGGGCAGCGGCACTACCGCCGGAGTTTCCCGCCTTGCCATGAGCATGAGAGACCCATGACGCGAAGGCAACTCTTCGGGACGTCTTCTGTTCCGGATCCTTCCAGCCGATAAACCAGGTTGCATAGTATCTGCCTCCGGAGCCGGCAATTTCAGCAGTTCCGGTTTTACCATACACAAACTCTCTGCGAGGATTTCCCTTAAAGGCTTTATATGCTGTTCCGTATTGGCTCCGCACAACCTGGGCCATGCCTTCTCGCAGAAGCGTCATTGTTTTTTTGGCTAAATTGAGTTCTCTTACATCTTCGGTTTCAGTCTTCTTACCATCGATGGCAGCTACAAGAACGGGAGAGACAACCTTCCCTGCAGCAACTGCGGCAGCAACTCGTGCCATGTTTAACGGTGTCATGCTCACTCCCTGACCGATGGCATTCTGCTGGATGATCCAGCTTGCAGGGCGTGGTGCCGGTGGCCCCAAGATATCAAGATGCCCAGCAGCCCCGCAGGCGGCATCTCCCTCGCGGTTCGATGAACTGCCGCAAATTCTTTGTACATGGAGCCGTTTGTCATCAATATTTGCAAGCAGATCAACAGGGGTTACAAGACCAAGTTCTTTTACCATCTCACCAAGATGAGTTACCAAAGGTGCCGGTTCAGGAGCCCCCGCAAGGCGAGACTCCCAGGCCCCATCGTACTCCTGGCAAGCATCACCGTCAGTTACCCAGGCCAACTGGGTAAACCAGACATTCAGGGAATCCCTGACAGCTTGCCGCAGACCATACCGGCGATCAGATTTCCTCCAGAAATGTCCAAAAGGTATTTTCTTAAAATTTGTAATAGCGTCCCTTCTCTTATAACGGTAACAGGTACTATTCTGGGCATTAAAGGCAACGCAATTCTTGGTAAGTCCTGTCTTCCTGGCCATCTCGTCAGGTTTTCTATACCCGTTGATAAACTGCTTTATTGTTGCACTATTCTCCGCATTGTCCTGCATCGCCTGAAAGGCGCTCAGGGCAACAACCGGCTTGAAGGTAGAGCCCGGGCTGTTATCGTTGGTCAATCCATGCCATGGGAAGAAGGTTTGTGGGTTCTTATCAGGGTAATAAGTTCTGAATGCCGTGTAATCCCATGGATGCCCTCCCTTCTGCATTTGCGGCATTGAGGCCGCAGCAAGGATTTCTCCGCTGTCCGTATCAAGTAAGACGACACTGCCCCTTCTCTCATGCATATATCTGTCCCGGCCGTATTTCTGGATCTGCTCCTGCAATTTTTCTAAGGCAAGTTTTTGCAAAGTGCTGTCGATAGTCAAACGTATTTCCCCGACGTCTGAAGCTGAGAATATTGAGCCAAGAGAGCCAAACTCTCTGTTAACCCCGGTAAGCGGGACCAGTCCAAGCTCCCATGCGCTCTTCGTCGGTTCCCCATTTTCCAGAAGTTCTACACCATCTTTAGTGGTGACTTTGACTGATTTTGAGGAATCTTTTTTGCTATACTCTTCCTTAAGATCCTGCCACAAGAAGGGACGGGCAGGCGATGTCCCTCTGTTCCAGGTTATATGCAAGCCGGGAATAACATGCTCAAAAAAGAATTCTGTCGGAGAGACGATCAGCCGTAATTCATGATCTCCGGCAGGCAGCTTGAAGTTTACCTGTGCCGCAGCGGAAGGCTCAAATGCTTTCAATTTCCTAAAAGATGCAACTGTATCAGGAATGGCAATAGGCCGGATATCCCCTTTGGGTTGTACCTCGCTCACCTCTCCTATCACTTGCACCTGAACCGTTGCAGCCTTGTCCAGATGAATACGGGTCTTGTATCCAACCGTCCGTGATGTTGGTGATTTTACCCAGTCGTGGTAGCCGGGCCTGAATTTACCTTGGGTTACAAAGACGCAAAACTCCGGGACAGCCTTAAGTCCTGCCTGAAAGATGTTGGGGTTTGAAGGGTCAAATACCTCCCAGCTATAGGCTGATTTATCCTGCAATGGACGGTTATCCCGAACAGCGGAAAAGAGATGCTGCTGGTTCCACAGCTGGATCTCCTTTTTCACCGCCCTGCCCACCAGAGAAGAATTAAGTTCCTTCAGTAAGTTTTCCCTGTCCTTCTGCTTATTTTCCCGGTAAAAAATCTGCATATCCGGTTCGGGAAGAACCAGCAATTGTGATGACGGCGTTTTCCGGGAGATAAGGCCTTCTTCCATCAGGGCGTCAAACAGGAGCTTATCCTCTTTTACGACTTGATTTACCTGTGATTTTTGCGCCATCTGTACATACATTACACGAAAGGCAAACATCAGGAAAAGAAGACCTGTAAACAGAACGGTTATTTTTACATTTCTTTTAGTCATTTATCCCTCAGGTATCTGTTTTTTGTTCTGGCGGCCAAAAAGAATCACTGTGATATTATCCCTGGATCCGTTTTCAACAGCTTGATCTACCTGCAGGCAGAGTTCTCGCGCAGATAAAAATGTTTTTGTAAGTGGCCCTGGCCACTCAGCTCTTGCGTTGCCGTTCCAGAGGCCGTCTGTTGCCAGCATCAGGACATGGTCATCGGGCAGGATAAATTCTTTCACGTCGGCATGATTTTTCAAATATGCGGGTAAATCTTCAGCCAGATCCAGCCTGATTCGATTGTCATGTTGAAATGATCGAAACCCTTTATTATTGTAAAAAAGGCCTCTTGAGCCATTCCCTACTGCCTGAGCAATCCTATTGGCTGGTTGTGAGAACCGCTCTTCAAACTCAATTTTTGAAAGCTCTCCAGCACGATAGTCGAACTCAAAATCGGTATGATCGAAGGTAAGGCGTTCCACTTGGTCTTTATGGACAAGATATGCCCGGCTGTCACCGACATTGGCAAGAAGCAGCCGATTAGCAGCAGAACAATAGTCGGCAAGAAGCAAGGTGGTTCCGGGAGTTTTTCCCTTCTCGCAATACAACTTGGTATGAAGCTGTTGATGTACCTGCTCAACCAGTGCTTTCATCTCAGCAGCCGTTGTTGCAGGCACAGAAGAAAAAAGACCATGTATAGCCGCATGGGAGGCCTCTTTACCATTACCCAAGCCGCCAACGCCGTCGGCAACGGCAAGCCTGTAAAAATTTTCGGGCCAATCAGGCAAAAATGTTCTGGTAACTTTATCATTATGTAACCACTCAGCTGTACCTCCCTGCTCGCCGGGGGTAATAACCAGAAAGTTATCGTCATTGGCATTTCTTTTTCCGGCAATAGATTTGCTGTAAACGTGGTAATATGCTTTCATACTCAATATCCGCTTATTTTTTGTGAAATGACTGCTCTTACAGGCCATAATTCTTGTATTGAAAACAAACCCGGCCAAGGAAAATAAAATCAAAATTATGAATCTCTAATTCGGTGCTTTCTCGATCAGAAGGTTTACGCACGTCCTCTTCGTGTACAATAAAATCCCCGATTGAAGACAATCGAAAGATCGGGTGTCTTTCACTGGTAAGCTGCACAACAAAGCGATTGTTTACCATACTAAACGAGGCATGCTTCGTTGACATAAGATAGCTGGACAGGGATAAGGGCATGCCCTTGGAAGCCCCGTCCGTAACGAGTCCTTCAACCTGATCCCTGGGCAGTAACCCTCTCATCTCGATGCTTATTGTTTCATCCGGCAGACCTCTGCCAATGAAGCTTTCCTGAGTCTCGGGAATGTCGAATCTGCTTTTGCGGAAAGGGCAGCACATGAAACAGAGCGCCGGAAATGGCATCTTCTTCATCTGTTCATATATTTTCGCATTGAAATCCAACGACAGTAAATTCCCTTCTATTGACAGTAACTTATTGTTTTTCCTCAGCTCTGCTATAGAGTACTCTTCCTTGTCTTTGCCCTTTACCTCTATGACCAGCTCATCCTTGCTCACAGAGATTACCACATGACTTGAGTCATTAACGTACTCTTGCAGACAAAGAGAGTCATCAAATCCTATCTTGTACTCCACACCATCTCCTTTTGCCTCCGGAAGAAAAATACCTTCTGGACTTATATATGGTAGCGGCGCTAAAGATATTCCGGTTTCTTCCTCTTCCAGCGGACTCTCTTGGAATTCGGCCGTGAAATCAGGTGCCAGATCGTCAGCAATAAAATCGACACCCTGCTCTGGTATCCTGATACAGGAAAACTGAAAAAGACAATCCTTTCTACTTGGGTAGTAAATCACAGTTTTTACGTCAAACTCCTGACAAGCCTCCCAGTTGTCACTTCCCCGTAAAGTTATCCTGCTTTTACCGGTAGCAAGCTCCTCTAACTGGATGGTTACTGGTAGAGGAAAGTCCGTAACGTCTTTAAATTCGAGCGGAGACTCTTCATCACCAATGATAATGGCAGTTTTCTGACTACCATAGAATGGAATGTCAGTACCCATGCCGACGACCTCTACACTGGCTCCACTTTTATGTGTAATATTGATTCGCCATTTCTCGTCGTCTGCGGCGGTGGCGATAAATATACATGGCCCAAAAAAGACTTCTGCCTCTCCTACGCTCAACGTCGCAGATGGAAGCACCTTGCAGGCAGCCTCACGATTCTTGTAAAAAGATCCTTTAAGTACATTGTTGAGCCACGCTGTCATTCCACCCTCAAATGCTTCTATATGGTCTCCTGCAGCAAGATCAGTGTAAATATCTTCTGGCACCTTCACAATAAGCTGTGAGAAAAAAAGTTCCTCTCCATCAGGGTGAGATTGCATGTTTATGCAGTCCCTAATTGCTTCTCGCAGCAGTTCTTGTTTGTTAGACCATACCCTGACGACTTCTTGCCCCCAGTATGAGTCTGCAAGACGGTAATCAGAGTTAGTCAGGTTGGAAAAGCTCCAGCGATAAAAAAGGAGGTCCTTGCTTTTTTCCTGTCTCATCTCAATTGCCATTGATTATCCTCTTTACTCTTGTTATAGTTTAATGCTGATTTCTTATTGCTTATTCAATAAGCAACATCCATTGTTTTTCCCTTATAACCCTATAGTGGGCTTCAAACGCAAAAATGAGGAATTTTTTTATAAAAAAAATCCTGCCGGTTGCGAAAAAAACAAATTTATATGCTTTTTCAAAAAGATAAATTCAAGAAGAATACAAAGCTGCTAAAAGAACAATCCAGGAAAAACACAACACCGTACAGCCTGGCGTTTTTGTCCAACCGCGAAATATCTCTTTAACATATCTGTTTTGCACCGATCGCCATTCGATCGCAAACCCTTGTAAACCTTCCAAACTATTTCAGCTTGGCATATGACCTGTTTAAGGACTATATTTAGTTGTAAATGGAGAAGAAACATGAAATTATCGACTCAAATCAAACCGATCAGTTACCTGAAAGCCCATGCCGCTGAAATAATACGCGGTTTGGAGAAACAGGAAGATCCTCTCATCATAACGCAAAATGGAGAGGCTATTATGCAGGGGTTAGAAAGCTATGAAAAACGAAAGAGACTCTGGCTCTGTTACAAATCCTTGCGCTGAGCATGAATCAAATTGAACAGGGAAAGGTGCAGCCTGCCAGGGATATCATTCAATACCTTATTTCCCCAGACAGAACTGTTCGAATATAATATCGAGGACATCTTCAGTCGTTGTTTCCCCGACAATATCATCGAGCTGATCCAGACAGCCCTGGAGATCAACTGCGACGAGATCGGCAGCAAGGCCGGAATGCAGACCCATCAGCAGGTGCTGGGCA
>PDWJ01012832.1_pt1 | contig 11077 bp, 17 predicted proteins | sample 1430881 | NCBI WGS metagenome assembly PDWJ01 (sample SAMN01162460, study PRJNA174530) | Oral metagenome, whole genome shotgun sequencing project. | biome: Marine environment; feature: Marine mammal; material: Swab sample of the gingival sulcus; isolation source: swab sample of gingival sulcus... | reverse complement strand
TCTCTTTTCATTCTTCTATGCAGTTTTTAATTTTTAACTTTTAATTCTTACTTAATCTAAGATTGTGCTTTGTTCTTGGATATGGTGTTCTTGAAAGTCAAGGGTTTTTAAATACAATTCTATATTGTACCGTTGCAGTGCTTCAAAAATACCTTTCATTACACTTAAATACACTCCGAGAGTAACAGTATTGTTTTTGTTTCTCAATTCTATTTGTTTATTGTATTTATTAATAGTGTTGTCAATGCCTGCAATATCTTCTCTTATTTCTCTTTGCCTGTCGCTGTCGTTGCACGCTTTTAATTCTTTTGATAACTCTATTCTGTCGGCAACTAAATCATCTACAATTTGATATAAGTTTGAGAGTTGATTTTCTTTTGCTGCTATTGCTGTGTTTCTTACTTCTTTCCACTTGTATTTTGTTATCCAAGTACCGACTGTTTTTTCTGTAACACCTACTAATTGTGATACTTCTTTTGCAGTTTTCTTTTGTTCCACAAATAATATTCTTGCCGTCCGTCTTTCACTGTCTTTTGCCATGTTTTTGATTAATTTTATTTGAATACAAAGCAAAACCACTCCTTTACATTTTCAAAAAATCACACGCAAAATGCGGACTTTTGTCCTCATTTTGCGGACAAAAGTCCGCATTTTGCGGACTTTTTTTGGAAAATAAAAACTCCAGTTGAACCTTTGTGCTACAATTTTCATAAACAAAAAAATGAAGCATGAAAGCAATTTTTAGTACAGAAGATTTAAACAGTTACGGCTTTTGGGTAAAAACTTCGGGCATTAGTTTAAAAAGGTTTAAGAAAAACCCTGTATTAACATTTAATCACAGAACTTACAATATGTCGGTTGGTAAAGTTTCAGACTTGAGAATTGAAGACGGCAATTTAGTGGGAGATGTAGAATTTGACACGGGAGATGAAACAGGCAAAGACTTAGCACGAAAATACGAAAAAGGCTATATGTCGGTATGAAACCCGGACAAAACAGAATGACGGTATCCAAATCGGAACTTATAGAGATAGCGGCGGCAACGGTTCCTTCAAACCAAAACGCAGTAAGATTGTATGATGAAACAGGCAATACAATACAACTGAATTTAGAGGCAAACAATAGTATTATTCCATTAATAAATAAAACAATGAGTAAAGAATTAACAGAACAAACAAAAGAGCAAAAAACAAGCAATGAGCTTGAAAATAAGCAAGAATTAAACGACAATTCAGAGCTTAAACAAATGTTTATAGAACTTGGTGAGACCAAAGGTGTTATAAATCAAGAAAACAAACAGGATTACGAAAAACTGTTTGACTTAGACAGAGAGCTTGCGCGTAAATTTGTAAAACTTGGTGCAAAGCAGAATACCACAAAACAGCAAGTAAACGAACTTGCAGATACAAAGCAAAGTATTAAAACTGAAAGTGAAAGCATTAGCAAGTTTTTTATGGACGCAGTGTTAAACGCAGACAAAATTGGTGAAAAACAAAAAACATGGAGCGATTATTCAGAGGCAGAACTTGAAAACTTGCGAGACAATGATGCCGGAACTTACAAGAAGTTGTTTTTTGAAAATTACGGATTTGAACCTGAATTGTAAAAAATCAAGAGTTAAGAATTAAAAGTTAAAATAGTATTAATTAAATTTAAAACAAAAGAAGTATGAAAGTAAAATTATTAAAATCAGTGTTGTTATCGCTGTTATTCAGCATAATAAGTGGCAGTATGATCGTGAAGTATGGACAGGCGAAATGATAAAAGCATTTAATCTGACAGGAACATTTTTAGACAGGGTGCCTGATTACAGCAGGTATGTAGAAAACGATGTAATACACTTAACCGAAATAGGCGTACAACCAGATGTGTTGATTAATAATACAGTGTATCCCTTAACACCTAAGGCATTAGGCGACAAAGATATTCCAATTTCTTTGGATAAATTAGAGACAGACGCAACCGCAATAACAGACGACGAATTATATGCACTCAGCTACAATAAAATGCAGGCTGCAATTGGATTGCACAGAGATGCACTGGTAGAAACTGCTTTAAAAAGAGCTATTTACTCATTTGCACCAAATGCCGACAGTGAAAAAACTCCAATTGTAAAAACAACAGGAGGCGACAATGGCAGCTCTCGTAAAAAAATGACCATTGCTGACATTATAAGTTTAAAGAAGAAGTTTGATGAGCAAAAAATACCTGCCGATGGTAGAATGTTAGTTCTTTGTCCGCAACATGTAAACGATTTATTACTTGAAAATGAAGTATTTCAGAGACAATATCAAGACATTGCAAGCGTGCAATAACCGACAGGGAAGCATCGGTAGCATTTTTCGCAAAGCGAATGTTTAAGGCAAAAGGCAAATTAATGCCTTATTTGAGCGAGGCAAAGAAAGATGTGTTGAACAAACGAAACTTATTATCATTTACGCAAAGATTTATTGCAATACCTAAAACATCAGAGGCAATAGCTGCTATTGTAAGTGATAATGTGTAATGGTGATTGGCAAGGGATTGTATGCCCTTGCTGACATTTAATTAAAAGTTAAAAGTTAAGAATTTCAGGAAAATGGATAAAGTAAAACAAGAAGGTGAAGTAAATACAGCAAAAAATAAGTTTACAAAAGAGCAAAAAGAATTATTGCAGTCTGTATTTGCTGCAAATAAAAAAGAAAAAAAAGTGTTGCTTGTCGGTAGTGAGGTTTTCTTGCTTAAAGACAAGAACTACGCAATAAATCATTCGCTAAAAAACGGTAGAGTGAAACGAGATAAAGTTCTTGACATAATTGAGGTTTCAAGAACAGAGGTTGAATAATTAAAAGAAATAAAAAAAATGGCAGAACTACAAATATGGGTGTTCGGAGGAGAAAACGATGAAAGGCAACGAACTATTGAAAAAATAGAAACACGTTTGAGTGTCCTTGAACAAAATCAATATAAAAAATAAAAATATGTTACCGGGAGTAAAAATAAAAATATTAAACGGTGCGCTTGGTTCAGCACCCGGAACCGCAGACGGAATAGCAGCAATGTTATTATCAGGAGTTGCAGTTGCCGGCAAAATAGAACTAAACGAGCCTAAACAAATTTTCAGCCTTGCTGATGCAAAAGATTTGGGAATTACAGAAGATTATGACACAAACAATCAGACCGATGTTTATTTTCAAATTAAACAATTTTATGCCGAAGCCGGCGAAGGTAAGGAACTTTGGATTATGCTTTTTGATAAAAGCGTAACAATGGGGCAAATGACAGACATTGGCATTGCCGACAATGCAGTAAAATTACTTAATGCCGCAAAAGGCACAATAAGACTTCTGGGTGTAGGCAGAGTGCCTGATGCCTCTTATCTTCCTACCGTAAGCGGCGGTTTAGATGCTGATGTTTGGGACGCTCTTAACAACGCACAACAGTTGGCAAATAATTATGCTGAAAAAATGCGCCCTTTGCGTGTGATAATCGGCGGCAGAGCTTGGACGGGAAAAGCAGGAGATTTAACAGACCTTACGGGTTTTGACAAAAACAGATGCGCCATAACTCTTACGGGACAAGGTGCAGGCATGGAAGATGCAAACATCGGTATAGTACTCGGAAGGCTGGCAAAAGAGCCTGTACAAAGAAAAATCAGCCGTGTAAAATCGGGTTCATTGGCTTTGTCTAAGGCTTATCTTACAGACGGAGGTGATGTAGAAACACACGAAAATGCTTTGGATTCCATACATGATAAAGGCTATATTATTTTTAGAAGTTTTGAAACCAAAGCGGGTTGGTTTTTCAGCAGCGACCATACTGCAACAGCCAATACTGATGATTACAAGTTTATTGCAAGGGGCAGGGTTATAGATAAAGTTATGCTTATAGCTTATTCTATTTTTGTAAAGGAGGTTGATGATGATATAAGTCTAAATCCTGACGGCACTTTACCGGCAAGCTACATAAAAGCATTACAGGGTGAAATTGAAAGAAGCATTAACCTTTCTATGACGGCAAAGGGAGAATTAACTGCCGTAAGTTGTGAAATAGACCCAAAACAAAATATACTTGCAACAGACGAATTAAATGTAAAAATATCGCCAATTCCGACAGGCTATTCAAGTGCGATTAACATTGAAATAGGATTTAAGAACCCTTTAAATAAAAATTAAAAATGAGCAGTTTTAATACAGAAGAATACGCATGGGCAGATGTTGAAATTTTTATGCTCGGCAGAAAAGTAACAGGTGCAAGGGGTTTAAAATACAAAATCAGTCAAGAAAAAGAACCGATATATGCTGCCGGTGATGAGCCGAGAGGTATAGGCAGAGGCAATAAATCCTACGAAGGAACTTTAACTCTTTTAATGAGTGAACTTAATGCCTTAGAGCGTGCAGCAGGCAAAGGCAATGATATTACCGATTTAAGAAATTTAAGCATAACGGTTGCTTATGTTCCCAAAACGGGCGGAGTGATAACTACCGACATTATAGAATATCTTGAATTTACCGAAAGCGAAAAAGGTTTAGAGCAGGGCGATAAATACGGTGAGGTTTCTTTACCTTTTATTGCACTTGGAATTAAGAAGAACGTATAAACAATTGGATATGAAAGTGGACAGGGGCGGGTATTTGTTTTTATAAATTAAATAATGTTAAAATAAACTAAAGATGAAAGAAGTAACACAAACGCAAATAAACGAGTGGAAAAAGAAACACGGCAATGTATATCTGTTAGAAGTTGAAGGCAGAAAGGCTTATTTAAAAAGTCCTGACCGTAAAACACTTGGATATGCCGGCAGTGTGGGGCAAAAAAATCCCATGAAGTTCAATGAGATTATGTTGGAAAACTGCTGGCTCGGTGGAGATGAAGAAATAAAGACTAATGATAGTTTTTTCCTTGCTGCGGCAAGTAAATTAGCGGAGCTGATTGATGTAAAAAAAGCCTCGCTGGTAAAGATTTAGAGGCTGCCGAAATTAGCCCGGAGGATTGGCTTCGTAAACGTAACGCTCAATTGCGATATTATATGCACATAGCCAATCCCGACAGCCTTAGTGATGTGGAATGGGCTATGAGGGTTAAGGAGGTGGATTGGTTGATTAAAGATGAAATGCAATCTTTATCAAGGTGATACGCTTTTTAAAAAAACAACTACAGCTGTCAATACAAATAAAAACGATAATATTTGAATTACATCTTTTCGTTGTTTCGGTGTGCCTTTTATAAGTAAACTTACTATGTAAAAAGGCAAAGCTAATACAATTAGCAATGAACCTAAGCCTTTAAATACATTTGATGCGTATTTCAACAAGGCTACAACAATAATATAAACAAGAATATATCCTATCATGTCTGAAATATTTGAATACGTACTTTCTTTACAAGACAAGGTTTCTGCAAAATTACAAAAAATTGGCTTTAATAGCGAATTTGCATTAGAAAAATTTGCAAAAAGAAGTTAGAAAAGCAGATACATAAATTAGAGACTATTAACGGGAGTAAGCTGAAAACATGGACAAAAGATGCTTTTAACAGTATTCCGGGTGTGGGTGTAATCAACCCTGTAACAGCAGTAGGGGCGGCAATGGCTAAAAGCGGAAGCGTGGCACTGTCTTTTAGCGAGGGCATGGCTAAAATTAATACAACAGCTCAACTAAGTTCCGAACAGTTGGCAGGTTTAAAAAAGAACTTGATAGATATTGGTGTTGATGCCGGTGCGGATTTAGCCACTGTGCCTGATGCTTTTGAGAAAATACTATCACAAACGGGCGATGTGGCATTATCGCAAGATATATTAAAATCAGCATTAAAAGGTTCAAAAGCAGGCTTTACAGATACTACGGTGGTTGCTGATGCCTTGTCTCAATCATTATCTTTGATAGGCAAAGAAAATACTAATGCACAAGAAGTTTTAGATACTTTTTTTGCTGCTAAACGGGTTGGGGCAGGCGAATTTAAAGACTTTGCAAGATATATGCCCGGACTAATTGCTTCGGGGCAGGCTTTGGGTAAAGGTTTCAAGGAAACTGCGGGCTTGTTTTCATATATGACAGGAAAAGGACAAAGTGCCGAACGTGCAGCAGTTCTCATGGAAAATGCTTTTTCTGCTTTGGGCAAAAGCGACATAACCAAAAAATTACAAGAAGTAACTATTGATGTTGTGCAAAAAGACGGCTCGGTTGAAAAGAAAAAAATTGAGGTGTTTGATAAAAATGGTTCAATGCGCAGAATAGATGAAATATTTGCACAGCTACACACAAAACTTCAATCTTTTGGCAAAGATGATAAAGCAAAAATAAATTTTCTTGAAAAAATAGGACTTAAAGACAAAGAAGCAAGGCAAGCATTTATGATACTTGCAAGTGATGCAGGCAAACTTAAAAATACCATAAACGAGGTTTCAAACAGTGTTGGTGAAACTGACAAAGCATTTAAAAATGCTCAAACTCCCATGATGAAGTTGCAAAAATTGTGGAGCAAGGTACAAGAAGCAATGATAGCTGCCGGAGATACTTTAATAGTGTTCTTAACCCCTGCTTTTGATGCTTTAAGTTATGCGCTAAAACCTGTAATTGATGCTTTAAAGTGGACTTTTGAACTGGTTACTGATAATAAAGACGTAATGGGCTTACTTGCTCACATAGTTGGAGTATTAACAGTTCTTTATAATGCTCAAACTATTGCATTGAAGTTAAAAACTTTATGGAGCAAACGTTCTGTCTTCTGGGATAAGTTGCAGGCATTCTGGTCTGGAATAGTAGCTGTAAAACAAGGTATTGTAACCGGCACGACATATCTCTGGACTTCTGCTACTACTGCCTTAAATGCAGTTATGGCGGCTAATCCGATAGGTGCTGTAATTACTGCTATTGTAGCTTTGATTGCAACAATTACTCTTGTGATACTTAAATACGATGAGTGGGGTGCAGCTTTGAGTTTTTTAACAGGTCCCTTTTTTGTGCTTATAAATATGATTGAAGCATTTAAAAGGCATTGGGATAGTGTAAAAAACGCATTCAAAGACGGCGGATTAATCAAAGGTGTTATCAGAATAGGAGAGGTTATATTGGACGCATTGTTAATGCCTGTACAACAATTATTTGGCTTACTCGCAAAGATACCCGGTTTGGAAATTTTTCAGGGTGGTGCAGACTGGATAAATGCACAAAGAGAAAAGCTGAATTTACTTACACCCAAAACAGAAACAGGCGGCAAAGCAATAGATATTCCAACCTTAGATATTATGTATGGTATGCCGGGTCTTGGAGATGCTAAAGCAATATTAGACGAAGCGCTTGCAAGAAAAAAAGCAGGCATCAAGAACAAAGAAGTACTTGAAATTATAAATAAACCGAAAGATAAAACCAATGAATTAAACAGCAGTCTTGAAAAAACAGACCGAAAAGATGCGAAATTCAGCAATAATATAAGCGGTGTAAGCACCGAACAGGGTAAAAGTACGAATATCAGCATTAAGTTTGATAAGCTCGTGGAAAACATTGTGATAAATTCGACAACATTAAAAGAGGGAGTAGATGATATGAGACGGCAAGCAGAGGAGGCTTTGTTGAGTGTAATTAATAGCGCAAATACATATAATTATTAATCATGGAAATAGATTTATTAAAACTTTACGGTGATGTGTTTGGCTATGTCGGTTTGCCTTTTCCGCTTGGTGATTTAAGCATTAATTTGCCTAATGTAAAGACTATCGGTGAAGCTATTATCGGCAAAAGTGATATGCTCGGCAGGGCTTATTTTATGCCAATTCAGTTGAATGGTAAATGGTTGCCTAATTCGCCAATGATGACATTAACTGCTGAAAAACGCATAAAAAACACATCTATTGCGGGTGGAAACGGCAGCATAAAGGAGTTAATAAGTATTGATGACTATAAGATAAATATAAAAGGTTTTGCAATCAACAAAGAAGAAAACGACTATCCTTATGAAGAAGTGGAACTGCTAAAAGATTTATTTGAGTTAAACAAGTCGCTGCCCATATTGAATGATTTGTGTCAAATTTTTGAAATTAATAATGTCGTAGTAACATCGCTTGAATTACCCGAAATGAGAGGGCAGAGTGTGCAACCTTTTATTATGAATTTAATTAGCGATGATGATTTTGATGTTATAATAAATGAGTGATGTATAGCTTAATAGGTGGCGTAAAATTAAAAATAGGAAAACTTACATTTGATAAACTTATTAATTGTAAGATTGAAAAAAGCACAAGATTATTGAGCAACACGGCTATTGTTGAACTTCCTTTATCTGCGGTTTTTGAAAACACAAGGCGCTTATCGGTTGCCGGCAACATTAAAAAAGGGGATAAAGTAATTATTGAACTTGGTTACGATGGCGAACTTATTAAAGAGTTCGAGGGTTATGTTACAGATATTAAGGACAAAGATAAAACCGTAATTACTTGTGAGGATAATATGTATAAGCTGCGTAAGCAGGTTGATAACAAGATGTTTAAGAAGGTTAAGTTAAAACAGCTTGTTGAATATATTGCAAGTGGTTTTGAGTTAAGCGGCGATTTACCCGATATAGAATTTGAAAAATTTGTAATAAAAAATGCAACTGCTTTACAAATATTGCAAAAGATTAAAGATAATTACGGATTAATGATTTTTCTTGACAATGAAAATAAATTGTTTGTCGGTCTGTCCTATACCTATAAAAGCGGCAAGGTAATTTATAACTTACAAGAAAACATACCGGAAGACGGAAACAATTTAAGCTACAAAAACAAAGATGATATTAAGTTTAAAATTAAGGCTGTTTCTTTGCTGAAAGACAATAAAAAACTTGAAATTGAGGCAGGCGATAATGAGGGTGATTTAAGAACCTTGTATTTTTATAATATTACAGACGAAGGCAAATTAAAGGAATTGGCAGAACAGGAAATAGAAAAGTATAAATACACAGGATATACAGGAACTTTAAAAACTTTCGGATTGCCTTATGCAGCTTTTGGTATGGTGGCTAAAATAAAGGATAAAAATTATCCGGCACGTGAAGGCAGTTATTATATTGAGGGTATAAATATTGAATTTGGCGACAATGGTTTCAGTCGTAAATTGGAATTAGGAATAAAGCTATGAGTAGAACAAGAGAGGAAATATTGCAAGGACTTAAAAAACTATCTGTACAAAAAAGTATTAATGTGCCTGCAAAAGTCAAAGCAGTAAACGAAAAGGAACAAAGCTGTACGGTTGAAATTGACAATATAGAGTATGAAGATATAAGGCTTACATCGGTGATTGATAATGATAATTCAGAGCACAGCTTTGTAGTTCCCGTTGTCGGTTCTTGGGTAATTGTGGCATTTGTGGAAAATAGCGAGACCGATGCTTTTGTTATTGCTTACAGCAAAATTCTTAAACTAATTTTAAATGCTGATTTAATAGAGTTTAATAAAGGTGAGTTTCATGGTTTGGTTAAAGTTAAAGATTTGACCAAAAAACTCAATACCATAGAGAAGGATATTAATAATTTAAAGCAAGCATTGTCAACTTGGGTGCCTGTACCGCAAGATGGTGGCGCAGCTTTAAAATCGACAGTAGCAAGTTGGGCAGGTCAAAAGTTACAGGAGACCAAACAGAAAGATATTGAGAACGAAAAAATTAAACATTAAAAGATGCAAGATATTTTATTGGATAAGGACGGTGATTTAGATTTTGTTAATGGTGATTTTAAAATCGGAGATGCCGTATATCAAGATGTGCAATTACTCTTAGCAACAACTGCGGGCGGTTTCAGGCAGTACCCGCAATTCGGAATGGATTTAATAAAAGAAATTGAAAATGACAGGGCTTTTAGCTTTAAGGCAGAACTGAAAAAGCAGCTGAAAAGCGATAATAAAAAAATTAAAACATTTAATATTACCGACGGTAAACTAAATATAGATGTCGAAGAATTATAAAATAACAGTACAAGCGGGGCAAAATATAGCAGATATTGCAATGCAAGAATTTGGCAACATAGATGCTTTGTTAAAGCTATGTTTAGACAATGGGCTTGAACTTGGTGCTGATATAGAACCGGGCATGGAGTTAATAATAAATCCTGCTCACAATTTAAACAAAAAAGTTACAGCATACTATAATAATAAAAAACACAAAGTTGCAAGTGGCGAGGTAATGCCTGTATGGATACTGCAAACAGGCTTTTGGAGAGACAAAGGAATTTGGATAGATACGGCAAAATGGATTGATTAAACAAATATATAAAATTAAAAATTTAAAACTTATGGAAAAAATTAAAAACGGAGAAAGAGGGGAAACAGTAAGAGGGAAATTAAACACTCTTATAGAAAGTCATAATACTTTGGAAAACGTACCTGCGCAAATTGAGGCGCAAACAACTATTATGGAGAATGCAGCAACTGCTTGTAGTGATAAGGCTTCTGCTATTCAATCAAAACTTGATAATATAGATACTATAACTTTAAGCAACTCCGAAAAGTTAGATAGCTTAGTGAATAATAATCAGACTGCAGGAAGTTCTACTGTGATTGAACAAATCAATAGTCATGGGCTTGATATGAAAGTGTCTTTAAACGAGGAAATCGGTGCTTTAAAAGATTTTATAGCAACTGAGTTTGAAGCAGGTTCAGGTGAAGTGACTGGGGAATTAGGTAGAGTTCACAATGCACTGGACGCCAGATTAGAGCAAATAATTGGAATTCTTGAGGGTTATAATCAGAACATCAATTTAAGTATCGCTGACCTTCGTGCACTTGTAGATGATAAAGCGGCTGAAGCCAAAGGCTACATAGGCTCGGATTTGACAAATGTTAGTAATCAGGTATACAGTTTAGCTGAAAAAGTAGACCAATTATTGGCGATTATTTAAAATGACAACACAAGAAATATACAATAACATAATTGCCGAAAAAGAAAGTGGCAAATACGAAGCCTTAGATGAACTGAATAGCATATCTAAGGCGGCTATTTGGCGACTTTGGATATTTGTATTTGCCTATTTCTCTAAGAGTTTGCAAGATTTATTTGAGCATTTTAAACAGTATATTGAAGATATTTTTGCAAAAAACCAAGAAGGGACATTGAAATGGTGGATAATGAAG
>PDWJ01005509.1_pt1 | contig 11079 bp, 11 predicted proteins | sample 1430881 | NCBI WGS metagenome assembly PDWJ01 (sample SAMN01162460, study PRJNA174530) | Oral metagenome, whole genome shotgun sequencing project. | biome: Marine environment; feature: Marine mammal; material: Swab sample of the gingival sulcus; isolation source: swab sample of gingival sulcus... | reverse complement strand
TGTATTGACAATCAAAGCCTCTATTTATATAACTATATAAAATCATATTTGTTCCAATATCTTTGGATACTATATAAAGAACATACAAATATTCCATTCAAAAGAGCATGCGTTTGAAATTTATTTTTATATTGAGCAGCATTGTAATATTGATTTTACCTATTAACAGTATTGCTGATATTTCTGTTGTTGTGAATTCTAGCAATAAAGTTAAGAGTCTTTCCAGACAACAGGTGGTTGATCTTTTCATGGGACGGCGTGTCGCCTTCCCTGATGGTTCTTTTGTTTTGCCATTTGATCTCCCTGTGGATCATAAAATCAGAAAACAATTCTATTATGAGATTACAGGGAAAACTATTCCGCAAATTAATGCCTATTGGGCAAGACTCATTTTTAGTGGCCGTGCTACTCCTCCCAGGGTGGTAAAAAATACTGAAGAACTTCTTGATGCCATGAAAAATAATAAAAATGCCATTGCCTATATAGATAGCAGCCGTATAAATGAAAATATGAAGCTTGTTTTGAAAATTAGAACGGAGAAGGATTCGAATTAATTATGCCTTTGAGATTTTTCAAATCAAGTTTTATTTGCATTTTTTTAGTAGTAGTGGCTATTCTTAGTACAGTCTCCGTTGTCTTTTCGGCGGATCATTTTTCTAAAAAATGGTTTACCATAAATGGCTTTGGTTCCATAGCTGTTACCACTTCTGAGTAAAGGGGCGTTTACAGCTTTTATTCAGGGATTATAAACATTATAGTTTGGATGATTTCGTCCACTACGCTTATATCGAATTGCAGCCATTTTATAACCTTGGTTTTCGTTTGGGTAGAAATCCTCTGGATATATTTCTGCTGTCTGATTATCGTAATGTAGGTTTCGCATATGCCTGGGTGAGGCCCATGACGGGCATGTATTCCACCTTGTTTGCTGATTTTTATGAAGGTGCCCAGGTAATGTATTCCAAAAGTTTGGACTGTGGAGATGTTAGTGTGGCAGCCTATGCTGGGAGTCTTGACATTCATCTTCCTTTATCAGAATTGGGGTGCATGGATTTTTCCTACGAACCTCTTGTGGGTATCAATTTACGCTATACAAGGGATGCTTTCAAATTCATTGCAGGATATCAGAGGGGAGAGATTGGAGATCTGAGTTCATCTGTTGGACATTTTTCTTCTGTATTTAAAACGATCCCAGAGAATATTATTCCGCCTGCCCCCTATGTTGCTTCCTATATGGATTTGAATGGCAGCTATTGTGATTATTTCAGCCTTGGCGTTGCCTACGATGACAATTCGTGGATTATCCAAAGCGAATTGAGTCAATACCGTTTTGAAAAGGCTTTGGGCCTGACCTATAATTCCGGTTACATTTCCGTTGGATATCGGTGGAAAAATTTTGTTCCTTTTATCAGTTATTCCAAGCTCTATAATTCTATTGGTTTTATTCCTTTCTCTGAGTATAAAAAGAACAAGGAAAATATTGCTCTTCTAACACCAGAAATGCTCCAGGCTCTGGTAGATCTGGGATCATTGAACAGGGATGTGGATGCCCATCAGGATACACTTTCCCTTGGGCTTCGTTGGAATATCGGGAATAATTATGCCTTAAAGCTGCAATGGGATCATAACTGGATTAAGAAGGCCAATGCAAATTCTGTGGGACAGGGGCAAACCATCCTGTGGGAAACTGATCCCACAATAAAAATTGATAAAGATCAAGAGGTAAATGTATTTTCTGTTTCCTTTGATTTTTTCTTTTAAGAATTGCGCTTTTATTGAAAATAATAAAACCCCGGTGGCAGGAAATTCAATTTCTGTCGCCGGGGTTTTGTGCTTTTATGTCTTGAATTTTTATTTATAACTCTAATTTGGAAAGGAGTTCTGCTGTTACCGATTGTAGATCCTTTTCTCCTGCCAGGGTAAGGTATTTTATGTTGCTGTCTTTTTGGGCGGCAAGATCCTTGAAATAATAGGCAGAAGCCAGGGTGCCTGTCTCTGTATCATAATAGATGGAGTGGCGTTTATCAATTGCCGCTTCGTCCTGGTCATCGTCCCTTGCTGTTAAAGCACCTCCGCATACCCTGCATTTGTCTCCGTTGGGTTTTATTGCGTCAATAAAGATATTGTTTGGATGGTTGTTATCTTTTTCACATAGTCTTCTTCCCATGATTCTGTTTTTTGCCATTTGGCGATCCAGAATCATTTCAATAACGTAATCCAGCTGAATGTTTGCCTGTTTCAGGGATTCGTGGAGTTTTTCAGATTGTACCTTGTTGCGAGGAAATCCATCCAGCAGCCACCCGTTTTTGCAATCATTTTGTTTGAGCCTGTCCAATATCATGGGAATGGTAATTTCATCGGGAACCAGGTCTCCTTTTTCAATGTATTCCTTTGCCTTTTTTCCCAATTCTGTTCCGTTTTTGATGTTTTCCCGAAAAATACCACCGGATTCAATGTGAGCCATATTGTATTTTTGGGTGAGAATGGCTCCCTGTGTCCCTTTTCCGCTTCCGTTGGGACCGAAAAATAAAATGTTCATGTAGATAACTCCCTTACATTACATACGGATAAAAGCATTCATAGTTGTTTACAGCTGACAGATTTCAGCCAGCCTTGGTTTTGTATATCAATGCGATAAAATTACATGATTTTTTGAAATGATTATAGTGGAATATTTCCATGTCGTTTGGCTGGCCTGGTTTCCATTTTCGTGGACATTGCCTCCAGGGCATCAATCAGTCTTTCCCTGGTCTGGGAGGGCTGGATTACGGCATCCACATATCCCCTCTGGGCAGCACAATAGGGATTGGAAAATTTGTCATTGTATTCGTCTATTTTTTCCTGCCTGGTAATTTCCGGGTTTTCAGCTGCATTGATTTCTTTTGTGTACAAAATATTTGCAGCTCCTTCGGCTCCCATCACAGCGATTTCCGCAGACGGCCAGGCAAAGGCCATATCTGCTCCAAGATGTTTGTAGGACATGGCAATATAGGCACCTCCATAATCTTTCCGGGTGATGAGCAGCAATTTGGGAACCGTTGCCTCGGAATAGGACCACAACAATTTGGCACCGTGGCGGATAATTCCTCCCCATTCCTGTTTGCTGCCCGGCAAAAATCCCGGTACATCGGCAATGGTCAGCAAGGGAATGTTGAATGCGTCGCAGAATCTGATGAAGCGGGCGGCCTTGTCTGAAGCGTCAATGTCGAGACAGCCGGCCTTGAATTGGGGTTGGTTGGCAATGATTCCGATGGGACGGCCATTGAGTCTTGCAAAACAGGTAACAAGATTTTTGGCGTAATATTTGTGAGGTTCAAAAAAATTGCCGTCATCCACAATGCTTTTGATGACTTCTTTCATGTTGTAGGGCCGTCTGGGGGAATCCGGGATAATGGTGTCAAGTTCCGGGCATTGTCTGGCTGGATCGTCTCCCGGGGCAACATAAGGTGCCTGTTCCCTGTTGTTGGACGGTAAAAAGGAGAGCAACACCTTGATCTGTTCAATGCAGTCCTGGTCAGATTCACAGGCAAACTGGGCAACTCCGGATTTTGCATTGTGGGTCATGGCGCCGCCCAGATCCTCAAAGTTGATGGTTTCTCCGGTGACGGTCTTGATGACATTGGGGCCTGTGATGAACATGTAGGAGGAATCTTTTACCATGAAGATAAAATCTGTCATGGCAGGAGAATAGACGGCTCCTCCTGCTGTTGGTCCCATAATGGCAGAAATCTGGGGAATTACGCCCGATGCTGCAGAATTGCGGAAAAATATCTCTCCGTATCCTGCCAGGGAGTCAATTCCTTCCTGGATTCTGGCGCCGCCGGAATCATTGATACCGATGATGGGTACCCCTGCCTTCATGGCCATATCCATGACCTTGCAGATTTTTTTTGCCTGCATTTCTCCAAGAGAACCTGCCCTTGCCGTGAAATCCTGGGCATAGGCAAATACCACCCTGCCATTTACTTTGCCGTGGCCGGTGATAACACCATCTGCCGGGATTTCTTTGGTTTCCATGCCAAAATTGGTGCATCTGTGGGAAACAAACATATCTATTTCCCGGAAGCTGCCCTTGTCAAAGAGAAGACCCAGTCGTTGTCTGGCATTGAGTACTCCTTTTTTTGCGCGTTTTTCCAGGGATGCCCGGCCGCCCATTTCCATTATTTTTTGTTCTTTTTCATGCAGTTCTTCGATTTTGTCTGGAATTATTCCCATTTTGTCTGTTTCCTTATCTTCCTCATTGCTTTGTCATTGAGTGTCCCAACGTATTGAATAATATGAATGTGAATATAACCCCTTGATTGGTTTCGTCAAGTAAGGAAAATATGGGTACAAATGAAAAACATAGCGGTATAGAGGTTCACAGGGATAAAAAATAAAGCAGAAAAGAAGGTATATTGAACTTGTCCTGTATAATTGTATTGTGGAAGTGCCTGTAATTTGCTAGACATATCATGTTTATACTCTGTTTTTTGTATAAAGGCAGGCAATAAACAGAAATCGACATTTACTTTTGCTATTATGTATCATTGAGTATGAGTAAACCATATCCATATCACATATTGGTTGTTAGCCCGGAATCTTCTCTTATCAAGGTCATTGAGGGTATTCTGGCTGACAGACAGATTACACCGATTCAGGCAAATACGGCAACGGAAGCTGTGACCGTCATTAAATCTCATCGCACGCTTTTTTCCCTGGTAATTGTGGAGCAGGAGCTTTCTGATATTCCCGGGGTGAAATTTTTGGAGCAGGTCAAAGAATTATGTGTTGGTGCGTTGAGAATTCTTGTCACCAAAAAGGTTGAAAAGGATTTGCTCTTGCATGCTGTCAATCACAGGCTGGTGCATAAATATATTGGAGATCCTTCTGACATTGGAGAATTAACCGCTGCCATTAAATCCGGCATACGCAGATTCAATCGATTCCGGGAAGACGAAGATTTGTTTGGTTTGGTAAAGGCACAGAATCACAGATTGTATGAACTCAGTTGTCAGCAAATGGAATTAACCCAATCTCGAACCAGGGAAATTGCCAAACTGAATGTGCAGCTTAAAACCATGCGCAATCGATTAACCCATAGTAACTCAAGGCATCCAGACAAATTGGAACGCCTTGTTGATACTATGGTTGCATTTGTGAAATCAGATCCTGATCCTCAAAAGTGCATTAATTCCCTTTTTCTGGGGACTTTTGCCTATTTGAACGAAGAATTTTCCTCCCTGGAGGCGGCATCTGGAAGCAGCCATGAGCAAGAATGATGAAAATATAGGCAAACCAAAGGCTTTGATCCTGGATCCCCAGGAGAAAGTACGTGGGTATGTGGAAAAAATTCTCACCCTTGCCGGTTGGAACGCCGTTACGGTTGGAGATTGTTCTGAATCTCTGAAGATATTAAACAAAGATGTGGCTTCCCCCTTTGCCCTATTTATTGGAAATTATGATTATTGCCTGTTTCAGGATCCCAAGCTGCTTAAAAAAGTAAAAAAGTTTTCTCCCATGACCCAGAGGGTAATCCTGGTCCCGGAATCCCGTTCCCATGATTTGAGTCATGTCGTTAATCAAATTGGCATTCGGGCATGTATTTCCATTCCCTTTGCTCCAAAAATTCTTGTTCAGCATGCCAAGGCCTGTTTGTTTTATTTTTCCAAGTTGACAAAAAGAAGCAGAATGCAGCGGATCATTGCCCACCAGAATCGCCAGTTATATGGGGCTGCAAAGAAGATGCAGGAAAAAGAAGAATCGCTGGCTCTGGCCATCCAGAAAAGAAAATTTCAAAAACAGGTTCTGCATCGCGTGGAGGAAAGCGGTCAATGCTCTTTGAAAGAAAGGCTCATATATTACAATATTCCATCCACAATCAAAAATCTGGAAAAGGAGCGAGCCGGGATTGAAGATGAAATTTTTGGTTTGTTTGAGCAGGCAGCCAAAAAAATGGATCTGTCTCTTCCCCAGAAGACGGATGAATCTGGGCCGTCCGGAAAAACAGATTTTGATGAGCAGTTTTTAAACATGATACAACGCATTGTAAAAATTGCTTTTGGGTCTGTTCCTGATTTGCGCAGGAAGCCGGAAGATGTTGGTGAAGAAATTATTACTCCCATTCCCCAGGAAATTTTTGAGGAAGATAATGAACCACAGTTGCTGGATTCTTTTTTTGATATTTGTATTTCCAATGATCAGCTCATGGCCTTTATTGAAAAAACTGGCGAAATTCCTTCCAGCAAGGAGGAAATTTCTGTTTCTAATGTATTGGATTTCTTGCGAGTAAAAGGGATCACTCATGGGATTGTCCCGGATACTACCATTGAGAAATGGCTGGAAAACGCCAAACCCAATGAGCCTTTACAGGTGGCCCAGGGAAGTCCTGCCACAATGGGGAGAGACGGCAAAGTTACCTACCATTTTGAAAATATGACCATTGATGCAGGTAAAATCAAGGAAGACGGTTCCATTGATTTCAAGGAAAGAAGCAATATCCCCCATGTGGCAGAAGGTGATTTGCTGGCTGAAAAAATTCCTCCTGTAGAGGGGGTTGAGGGGATTACCGTAGGCGGTATCCCCATAACTGTGACAGACACTATTGATCCTGGATTTTCTGTAAAATCAAATGCCTATTTTTCTGAGGATGGCTTGTCCATTTTCTCTTCCATCGACGGTCAGCCCCATGTGGATCCTTTGGGTGAAATTTCTGTAAGTCCGGAAATGGTGATTGATGGAGACGTGGGCTATGAAACGGGAAATATTACTTTTGACGGCAATGTGGTGGTAAGGGGCAGCATCCAGGGCGGATTCTCTGTAAAATGCATTAACCTCGTTGTGGAAGGAATTGAGGAAGCAGAGGTTGATATCACAGGTGATTTGACTGCCGAAGCAGGTATTACAGAATCAAAAATTACAGCTGTGGGGCATGTCCAGGCAAAATTTATCAATAAGTCGTTTGTTTCCACTTTTGGCGATATTGTTGTACAAAAGGAAATTCTTGATTCAGAGATTTTGCTTGGGGGAACCTGTAATAATGCCACAGGTCATATCATTGCATCTTCCATTGTTGCAAGAAACGGTGTAGAGGCCGGCAAAGTAGGCACAGATACGTCAACCCCTTGTGTGATTAGTGTGGGAGCAAATGATTTGGCTGATCATGCAAGGGAAAAATTGAAGCAAAAAATTCAGAAAATTCAAGCCAAGTATCAATCTATTGGAAGAAGTATTGATGAATTGGGAGCAAAGGATCAAGAATTATATCCGATAATTATCAAGAAAACCCAACATCAGGAGTCCCTCGCTGACTTTGTGGGGCAGGCAAAGGAAAAATTGGCAAGGAAAGATGCCTTGCAAGATTCCCAGGATATGAGTCGTGAAGCCCAGGAAATCAGAAAATTTGAAAAACAACAAGCTATTGTGGAAAAAGAGCTGGATCAATTATTTGGGTTTCAGGATACATATGTAAAAAATATTGAACAATTACAGGAAACCTATGACTCCTTGAAGGAAGAGGAGCAAAAAGTGTTTACCCAATTGCAGGAAATTGACCGGTTTGAAAAAAATAGCCCTCGAATGGCAGAACTTGTCGTTCATAAAGTGATTACCCGAAAAACCACTATCAATGGAATGTATTCTTCTCTTGTGGTCGGCCAGAAAGAATCCAATTGTAAAATCAGAGAAGTTCGACAAAAAGATGCCAGGTCCGGAAAACTTTTTGCCCATATGGTTATCAGCGATTTATCGGATTCTTGAATGGCGGTAGAATGCAGAATATGGGATCGGTTTGTTGATGGGGAAATGTTTTGATCCGGTCAGAACTGCTCAGGCCTTTGGTTGCAAAACATGATGGGCAATATCTTGCAGTACATTGCCCGCAGGCTTTTCGATTTTTACATGGCATTGATCATCATAGGGGGTTGGGGACAAGGTGATGATGGCAAGGAAAGCTCCATTACTGTATGCATATCCCGGCATGAGGGATGCCGGCTGTACAACAAGGGTAGAACCCACCACAAGAAATACGTCTGCTTGTCCAGAAAGGGTTATTGCAAGATTTGTGGGACCTTGGGGCATTGCCTGGCCAAAGGAAATGGTGTCAGGCTTCAAATATCCTCCGCATTTACAAACAGGGGCTCTTTGTCCAGCCTGAATCATTTTTTCCGCCGTATCCCAGGAAACAAGCTCTTTGCAGGTCATACATCGAACCCGTCTTGTATTTCCGTGCAGCTCAATGATGTCCTGTTCAGGAATACCCGAAGCCTGATGCAGTCCATCTATGTTCTGGGTGATGATGGTGGAGATAAATCCTGCTTCGTGTAAAGCAGCAATGCTTTTGTGGCCGGTATTTGGTTCCGCCTTTCCAAGACTTTTTTCCATTTCCATCCGCTGGTCCCAATACTGAATCCTGGCAGATTCTGAGGACATGAATTCATCAAAATACACGGGACGAAATAAGTCCCATCTCCCGCCCTGGCTTCTGTAATCCGGAATTCCGCTTTCCGTTGAAATTCCGGCTCCGGTGAAGACCACAGTTTTTTTTGATTTACGGATTTTTTCAGCGATGGCAATGACTGGGTCCATGAAACGGCCTTTTATCAATGGCTCCTGAGAAATATTCCCAAGAGCCATGATATTTATGAATATGGATAGGTTGAATCAGTTAGCTTATTTTATATTCCATTTCTCTTTCAGCTCATCATATCTGCCATCAGCCTTAATGGTTTCAAGGGCAGCATCAATGGCTTTTTTCAGCTCTACTGCTTCTTTTTTCATTACAATGGCTGTCTCTTCAAAGGTCAGAGGCTTTTCAAGAATTTCAAAGTTGTGTCTGGATGCGTATTCCTTTGCAATGGGCGCATCAAGAACAACTGCATGGGCAGAACCGTTTTTCAGCATCATGGTTGCCACATTGTAATCGTCCACAGCCTTTACTTGTGCATCTTTCACGGTCTTTGCTGCATCTGCACCTGTGGTACTCAATTCCACGGCAATGGTTTTGCCGACAAGGTCTTCCTTGGATGCGATGTCGGAATCCTTCAATACCATGATGACCTGTGAGCTGGAATAGTAGGGATTGGAAAAGGCGATGCTTTGTTTTCTTTCTTCTGTGATGGAGAAACCGGACATTCCAAGGTCTATCTGACCGTTTTTCACAGAAGTGATAATGGTGTCAAAGGACATTTTCATAAATTTTGCGGTTACACCAAGTTCTTTTGCAACGGCCTTTCCAAGATCAATATCAAATCCAATGGTTTTTCCCTGGTCATCAATGCTTTCAAATGGCGGATAATCAGGGCAGGTTCCGATGGTCAGTTCACCAGCTTTTTTGATGGTGTCAAGGGTCGTAACGCTTGGTTCTGATTTTGCGGTTTCCTTGTTGGGTTGATTTTCACAACCTGCGAGTGCCAGGCAGATAATGCAAATGGCAGCCAGAATACTTGTCAGTTTTTTCATGGGAGGTCTCCTTTTTTACGTAAAAAAATAATATCGTTCGGACGTTGAATAATTTTGAACTTTGTATTTTGTTTTTATTCAAGGCGCCCTTTATAATACTTTGTCAAGAAAACTCTTTGTCCTGGGACTGTCCGGTGCGGTAAATATTTTTTCAGGGGAACCTTCTTCAACAATTTTCCCTTCATCCATAAACACCACCCGATCTGCCATTTCTCTGGCAAATCCCATTTCATGGGTTACAACCACCATGGTCATGCCTTCTTGAGCAAGTTTTTTCATAACTTCCAGTACATCGCCCACAAGTTCAGGATCAAGGGAACTTGTGGGTTCGTCAAACAAAAGGGCCTTGGGATTCAGGGCAAGGGATCTTGCAATGGCAATTCGTTGCTGCTGGCCCCCACTGAGCTGGTCTGGATAGGCATTGGCTTTTTCCAGAAGCCCTACTTTTTTGAGAAGGTCATTTGCGATTTTTGTCGCTTCGGCTTTTTTGATTTTTCTCACCTTTAATGGCCCAAGACAGATATTTTCCATGACCGTCATGTGGGGAAACAGGTTGAACTGCTGGAATACCATGCCAAGTTCCGTGCGGATGAAATTGATGTCTGTTCTGTCAGAGGAAATATCCTGTCCATCGGCAATAATGGTGCCGGAACTTACTTTTTCCAGACGGTTCATGCACCGCAGCAGGGTGGATTTCCCTGAACCGCTGGGACCAATAATGGCCACCACTTCTCCTGGCCGGACATGGAAATTGATGTCCTTTAATACTTCGTTGTTGCCGAAAGATTTATATACGTTTTCTATTCGAATCATTTTTATGAATTCAATATGTCTTAAAAATACTAATTATACTCAAGCCGTTTTTCCACCCTTGCAAGCAGTCTTGCAATGACAAAGGTGAAGAACAGATACACAAGGCCGGCACCGATCAAAAATTGTACATAATCATAGTATTTTGCACCCATGACCCTGGCAGAATACATCAGTTCCTGGGTGCCGATGACAGAAACCAGGGAAGAGTCTTTCAGCAGCACAATGGCCTCATTTCCCAGGGGGGGAATGATTTTTTTCATGGCCTGGGGAAGAATGATTAACCGCATGGTCTGGCCATAGGAAAGTCCTATGGAACGGCCGGCTTCCATTTGTCCGTTTCCCACAGCCTGGATACCTGCCCGGACGATTTCTGCCACATAGGCACCGCTGTTCAGACCAAGGGCAATAATACCCACCATGAGAGGATCCGGGTTCATGGGAGAACCTGTAACAAGCAGATAGATCTGGGGCACACCAAAGAAGATGAAAAATATCTGCAACAGCATGGGGGTACCCCGGAATAGCTGCACATAGACTTCACTAAATGCCCTGAAACAAAATACTCTGGAAACCCTTCCCATTCCCAGGATTACCCCAAGGATTAATCCCACGATTACAGCACCAATGGTCAGTTTCAGGGTAACCACGGCTCCTGAGAGAATAAAAAGTTTATGCTTCCACAAAAGGCTTAGATCAATCATTTGGTATGACTCCCGATAAAAATATAGAATCTATAAATCAACAGGACAGATTTTGGAAGAGTTTATTTTTTTTGCTTCTATGGTTTTATGGAGTTTGGGATATTGGCCCATGAGTTTTTTTAAAACA
>PDWJ01005066.1_pt1 | contig 11082 bp, 7 predicted proteins | sample 1430881 | NCBI WGS metagenome assembly PDWJ01 (sample SAMN01162460, study PRJNA174530) | Oral metagenome, whole genome shotgun sequencing project. | biome: Marine environment; feature: Marine mammal; material: Swab sample of the gingival sulcus; isolation source: swab sample of gingival sulcus... | reverse complement strand
CATCGTTCCCGGCAGTGGCAAGTGGCAGATCAACGGCCGCACCTTGGATGAATACTTCCCGAACAAGGTGCACCAGCAGCTGGTGAGCGACCCGTTCGTCACCGCTGGGGTCGTGGACGCTTACGACGTGATCGCCCGCATTGATGGCGGCGGCGTCACCGGCCAGGCCGGTGCGTTGCGGCTCGGTGTGGCCCGGGCGCTCAACGCCGTTGACGCCGAGGCCAGCCGTCCTGCCTTGAAGAAGGCCGGGATGCTGACCCGCGATGCCCGCATCAAGGAACGCAAGAAGGCCGGTCTGAAGAAGGCCCGCAAGGCGCCGCAGTACAGCAAGCGCTGATCTTCGCATTTTTTTACAAGCACCCGCCCGGTTCGCCCAGGCGGGTGCTTCGTTTTACCCTCTTGGAGCACTAGAGTCACAGACATGTCTCGACTTTTCGGAACCGACGGCGTGCGCGGCGTCGCCAACATTGATCTGACCGCCGAACTAGCCCTTGACCTGTCGGTGTCTGCCGCCCACGTGTTGACCGAAGCCGGGGCGCTGCGGGCGGGTAACTCAATAGCCCTCGTCGGCCACGATCCGCGCGTCAGCAGCGAGTTCCTGGAGGCCGCCGTGGTGGCGGGCCTCGCCTCTGCTGGGGTGAACGTGCTGCGCCTAGGCGTGATCCCCACCCCCGGCGTCGCCTATCTGGTGAACCGCAACGAGGCCGATCTGGGCGTCATGATCTCGGCGTCCCACAATCCGATGCCCGACAATGGCATCAAGTTCTTTTCCCGCGGCGGAGTCAAGCTGGATGACTACCTCGAAGACGCCATCGAGGCTCGGCTAGGCGAGCCGTGGCAGCGTCCCACCGGCGCTTCGGTGGGGCGAGTCAAGGCCGATCTCGGCGCGATCGACGCCTACGTCGCGCACCTGGTGTCCTCGCTCGGGGAGCAGGGTTCGCTGCATGGGCTGAAGGTGGTCATCGACTGCGCCAACGGCGCGGCATCGGTGACGGCGCTAGAGGCCTTTGCCGCCCAGGGGGCAGACGTGATCCCGCTTCACTACGAACCAGACGGCGAAAACATCAACGACAACTGCGGCTCAACCCATTTGAAGGACCTCATCGCCGCAGTGATTGAGGCCAAGGCTGACCTGGGGATCGCGCTCGACGGCGACGCCGACCGCTGCCTGGCCGTCGATCACGTTGGCAACGTCGTCAACGGCGATCAGATTCTCGCCATCCTCGCTATCGCGCTCAAGGAACAGCACCGGCTGCACTCCAACACTCTTGTGGCGACCGTCATGAGCAACCTGGGCCTGATCCTGGCCATGCGGGAGCACGGCATCCGGGTGGATCAGACCAAGGTGGGCGACCGCTACGTGCTGGAATCCATGAACGCCAACGGCTTCTCACTGGGCGGTGAGCAATCCGGCCACGTCATCCTCAGCGAGTTCGCCAACACCGGCGACGGCACCCTAACCGGCCTGCACCTGGCGGCCCGCATGGTCAGCACCGGGAAAACCCTGCACGAACTAGCCTCGGTGCTGCAGCCATTGCCGCAGGTGACCGTCAACGTGAGCGGGGTCGACAAACTGCGCGCGGGCATCGACACCGAGGTGCAACGGGCGGTGTCTGCGGTGGCCCAGGAGCTGGGTGACAACGGCCGCGTCGTGCTGCGCCCGTCTGGCACCGAGCCGCTGGTGCGGGTCATGGTTGAGGCCCCGACCCAGAACCAGGCCCAAGTGCTTGCCGATCAGCTGGCCGAGAAGGTGCGGGAGCGCTTGGCGCTCTAGATCTTGCGGATCGAGATCTCGGTGATGGTGTGATCCTCGCCTTTTCGCAGGATCGCAGTGGCGCGCTCCCGGGTGGGCAGAATGTTTTGCCGCAGATTCGGGCCATTGATCTCCTCCCACACCTGGCCAGCGAAGACCTCAGCTTCCTGCCGAGTGAGATTGGTGAAGCGCTGGAAGAAACTGTCAGGCTCGTGGAAGGCAGCCTCCCACAGGGCCAGGAACCGGGTGGTGAACCACTGCTTGATGTCGGCCTCGGCAGCATCGACGTAGACGGTGAAATCGAAGAAGTCGCTAACCGCGAGCCCGGCGCGGCCGTCTGCCTCGACCCGGGCGGGCTGCAACACGTTCAGGCCCTCGATGATGAGGATGTCCGGCTCAGTGACGACGATTTGTTCGCCGGGCACGATGTCGTAGATGTGGTGGCTATACACCGGGGCCTGCACCGACTGCGCGCCAGACTTTACCTGCATCACGAACTTCAGCAGCTGCCGCCGATCATAGGACTCGGGGAATCCCTTGCGTTCCAGCAGGCCCTTCGCCGCCAGCGTCTCATTTGGGTAGAGGAAACCATCGGTGGTGACCAGCTCCACCTTCGGCCTGCCGGGTGCGCGGCGCAGCAACTCGCGCAGCAGCCGGGAAGTGGTGGATTTACCGACGGCAACCGAACCTGCCACGCCAATCACAAACGGGGTGCGCTCGGCTGCCACGCCTAGAAACTCGTTGCTGCGATCGTAGAGGCGGCCGGTCTGCTCGCGGTACAGGTGGATCAGCTGGGTCAGCGGGCGATATACCTGCTCGACCTCGGTCAGGGACGTGGGCTCGCCGAAGCCGCGGGAACGCACCAGCGTTTCGTGGTCGAGCTCGATCTCGGTGTCGTGGGCTTTGGCCGCCCAGGCGTCACGATGCAGCGTGATGTAGGGACTGGCCACGCACTCCTCCTAATGGGTCGATAGTCATGCTAGCCGCAAGCCGAAACCCTGGTTGCGGCTGGGTAGGCGAACCGCTCGAGCGTTGGCGCTGCTCACGCCCTCGGTACGTCGCGTTCGATCTCAGCCAGCCAGGTGGCGGCAGTCACATCCGATGGCATCCGCCAGTCGCCCCTGGGTGACAGCGTGCCGCCCGCAACCACCTTCGGCCCATTGGGCAGGGTGCTGCGCTTGTACTGCTGGACGGCGAAACGTTTCACAAATACCTGCAGCCACTTTCGGATGGTCGCCAGATCGTAGGCGTGGCGGTCGGCCTCCGGCAGACCAGGCGGCCACGTGCCGCTGTCGAGCTGGCTCCAGGCGTGCTCGGCGAGGAACGCGATCCGGCTCGGCCGCATGCCCAACCGCAGCACGTGGTAAAGCGTGAAGTCCTGCAGCTCGTACGGCCCGATCACTGCCTGGGTGGATTGTGGGGTCTCGCCCTCGGCAACCGGTACCAGCTCCGGCGAAATCTCGGTCGCCAGGATGGATTCCAGGATCTCGTTGACGCCGCGATCGAACTGCCCGCTGGCGATCACCCACCGGATCAGATGTTGGATCAGGGTCTTGGGCACCCCGGCGTTCACGCCGTAGTGGCTGATGTGGTCGCCCACCCCGTAGGTGCACCAGCCCAGCGCCAGCTCAGACAGGTCACCGGTGCCCACCACCAGGCCACCGTTGTGGTTGGCGGCACGGAACAAGAAGTCGTAGCGCAGCCCCGCCTGCACGTTCTCAAACGTGACGTCGTAGACGGCCTCGCCGTCGGCATACGGATGCCCCAGGTCGGCCAACATCTGCTTGGCCAACGGGCGAATATCGACCGTCTCGAACGTCACGCCGAGGGCGCGGCTGAGCAACTCGGCATTGTTGCGGGTGTGCTCGCTCGTGGCGAAGCCGGGCATCGTGTAGGCCAGAATACGGGTCCTAGGCAGCCCCAGCCGATCCAGGGCCTTCGCCGCGACGATCAGGGCGTGCGTGGAATCCAGGCCACCGGAAACCCCGATGCAGATCTTGGGGGTGCGCTGCGGATCGCCGCCGCCGATAGCCAGCAGCCGTCGCTCCAGCCCGGATACCTGAATGTGATAGCCCTCGTAGCAGTCCAGGGCCAGCCGCTCGGCATCGTTAGGCACAAACGGGAACCGGTCAACGGCCCGCTCCAGCCCCAGGTCGCCCGACGGCGGGTCCAGCCGCCAGTTGATGCTGCGCAGCCTGGTGTCGCTGGCCGCGATCCGGCAGTCGTCGAAAGAGCCCTGCCGCAGCCGCTCCTGGGCGATGGCGACCAGGTCGACATCGGCAACACTGAGCTGGGCCGTGGCCGGGAAGCGGGGGGTCTCGGCCAGCAACTCGCCCCGCTCACAAATAAGCGTCATGCCGTCCCACGACAGGTCAGTGGTGGACTCACCGAACATGGCCGCCGCATAGGCATAGGCGGCCAGGTTGGTGGCCGAGGCCTGGGTGACGAGCTGGCGGCGGTCACGAGCCTTGCCGATGGTGATCGGCGAGGCCGACAGGTTCAGCAGGACGCTGGCGCCGTTGAGCGCGGCATGGTCACTGGGGGAGATCGGCAACCATAGGTCCTCACAGATCTCGACGTGAACACTCAGGCCCGCGACATCCGCACAGTCGAACCGCAGATCGGTGCCCACCGGAATGTCGTGCTGCCCCCAGGCGCTGATGCTCGCCACCGGCACATCGGTACCGGCGGCGAAGTGGCGCTTCTCATAGAACTCCCGGTAGTTCGCCAGGTAGCTCTTGGGCACCACACCAAGCACCCGGCCGCGCTGGATCACCAGCGCACAGTTGTACAGCCGGTTGCCCAGCCGCACCGGCGCACCGACCGCCAACAGCGGGCGCAGTTCCTGGCTGCCGATCAGCAGGTCCACCACGGCGGCATCCACCGCGTCCAGCAGCGATTGCTGCATGACGAGATCGTCGATGGCGTAGCCGGAGATGCCAAGCTCGGGGAACACTGCAACCGCGACGGCCCGGTCATGGCACTGCCGGGCCACTTCCAGGATGCGTTCGGCGTTGACGGCGGGCTCGAAATCCGCCACGGGCACGGTGGCGGCGGCGACGCGGGCGAAACCTTGGGCGTAGACGTTACGAAAGTCCATGCCCCGAGCCTAGTGGTGAGTGCGCCCTAAGCATGACAATCTGGGCCTATGACTTCGGTGTTATGGCTGCGGCGTGACCTCAGGCTGCACGACCTACCGGCGCTGCTGGCGGCCGCCGAGGACCCGCCGGTGGTGCCGCTAGTGGTGCTGGCAGCACAGCGCCCATCCCAGCTGCGCCCGCGTGAGGCCGGGCTGGTGGCGGCGCTGCACGCCGCCCAGGAATCCTACGACGGGGCCATCGTGGTGCGCTTCGGCGAGCCCGAAGAGGTGGTGCCTGCGGTGGTGGCCGGGGCTGGTGCTACCTCGGTGCACATTTCCGCCGAACCGGAGCCGGGCGGGGCCGCCCGGGACGAAAGAGTACGCCGGGCGCTGAGCGTGCCGCTGATCGAGACCGGCTCGCCTTATGCCGTCACGCCGGGCCGGGTCGTCACCGGCGCGGGCACCGGCTATCGGGTGTTCACCCCATTTTCGAAAGCCTGGCTGGCCCATGGCTGGCGTACCCCTGCGGAAGTGCCTGCCGGGCTGCGGTTTGCCCCACTCGAATCGGCGCCACTGCCCGAACTGCCAACCGGGCTGGACCTTGCCTGGCCAGGGGAGCGGGCCGCGCAAGAACGCTGGGAAGAATTCTTGGCGGTCATCGACAACTACGACGAGGACCGCGACCGCCCCGATCTGCCGGGCACCTCCCGGCTGGGCGCCGACCTGAGCTTCGGGACGATACATCCGCGCACCCTGCTGGCCGACCTGGCGCCGCTGGCCGGCCAAGGCGTCAAGCGCTTCGTCACCGAGCTGGCCTGGCGGGAGTTCTACGCCGACGTGACGTGGCGTCACCCCACCTCGCTACACACCGATCTCACCGATTCGCTAGCCGAGCTGCGCTACGACGATCCCGAAACCGATCCGGTGGCCGCCGAACGGCTCGCTGCCTGGCAGCAGGGGCTGACCGGCTATCCGCTGGTTGACGCTGGCATGCGGCAACTCGCAGCCGAAGGCTGGATGCACAACCGGGTGCGCATGGTCACCGCCAGCTTCCTGGCCAAGCACCTACACCTGTACTGGCGGCACGGGGCTGACTTCTTCATGGACGCGCTACTGGACGGTGATGTGGCCTCCAATTCGCATGGCTGGCAGTGGGTGGCGGGCACCGGCACCGACGCCGCCCCCTATTTCCGGGTGTTCAACCCCATCTTGCAGGGCAAGAAGTTCGATCCCAGTGGCGACTATGTGCGTCGCTGGGTGCCCGAACTGTCGCACCTGGCGGGGGCAGCGATCCACGAGCCATGGCGGCAAGCTGACGGCTATCGGCATGGCTATCCGCGGCCCATCGTTGAGCATTCCCAGGCCCGCGAGGAGGCGTTGCTGCGCTACCGCGAGGCGCGCGAATTAGCCGGAAAGTAAATAAACGCGGCATTTTTTTATCCCTCGGGTACGGTTGCCGTATGTGCGGAATCGTTGGATACATCGGGCCACGGGCTGCCGACGAGGTTGTGGTGGCTGGCCTACGCCGATTGGAATACCGCGGCTACGACTCAGCCGGAGTTGCCGTAGTACATGACGGGGAAGTGTCGTGGCGCAAACGCTCCGGCAAGATCGCCCGGCTCGCAGAAACCATGACAGCGGTGCCGCTGCCGAGTTCGGGTCTGGCCATCGGCCACACCCGCTGGGCCACCCACGGTGCCCCCACCGACGCAAACTCCCACCCACATGTGGTGGGCCGGGTGGCCGTGGTGCACAACGGCATCATCGAAAACCATGACCAGCTGCGCGAAAATCTTGTTGCCGAGGGGGCCGAGTTCGCCAGCGAAACCGACAGCGAGGTGGCGGCGCATCTGCTGGCGCGGGAGTTGGCCACCGGAGCCACGCTCACCGAGGCGTTCCGCCGGGTGGTGCAGCAATTGGAGGGTGCGTTCACCCTGGTGGCAATCGACTCGAACGACGCCGACCGGGTGGTCGCGGCCAGGCGCAACTCGCCGCTCGTGGTCGGCATCGGCGAGGGCGAAATGTTCCTGGCCTCGGACGTGGCGGCATTCATTGAATACACTCGAGACGCAATGGAACTGGGCCAAGACCAGCTAGTGGAGCTAACCCGCGACGGCGCGGTGGTGACGCAACTAGACGGTGCCCCGGCCGAGACGTCACGGTTCCATGTGGACTGGGATCTAAGCGCAGCCCAAAAGCAGGGCTACGACTGGTTCATGCGCAAGGAGATCTTTGAGCAACCGAAGGCCGTCGCCGACACCCTGCTGGGACGCCTTAACAATCGCGGCGAGATCCAGCTCGACGAGCTGCGGATCAGCCCAGAACTGCTTCGCCGCATCAACAAGATCGTGATCGTGGCCTGCGGCACGGCCTACTACGCCGGGCTGGTCGCCAAGTACGCCATCGAGCACTGGGTGAGGGTGCCATGCGAGGTTGAGGTTGCCAGCGAGTTTCGCTACCGAGACCCCATCGTCGATCCCATGACCTTGGTGGTGACCATTTCACAGTCCGGCGAAACCGCGGACACCCTCATGGCGATCCGGCACGCCCGCGAGCAACACGCCAAGGTGGTGGCGATCTGCAACACCAACGGTGCCAGCATCCCCCGCGAATCCGATGCCGTCATCTACACCCATGCCGGCCCGGAGATCGGGGTCGCCTCCACCAAGGGCTTCACCACCCAGCTAGCGGCCTGCTACCTGCTTGGGCTGTACCTGGCGCAGGTCCGCGGCATGAAGTACGGCGACGAGATTGCTGCGATCCTGGCCGAACTGCAACGGATGCCGGAGCTGATCCAGCAATTGTTGGATCGCCAGCAAAACGTGCTGGAGCTCGCCGAGGAGATGCAGGCCGAGCCATCGGTGCTGTTCTTGGGCCGACACGTCGGCTTCCCGGTCGCCTTGGAAGGCGCGCTGAAACTCAAGGAGCTGGCCTACATTCACGCGGAGGGTTTCCCGGCCGGGGAACTGAAGCACGGCCCGATCGCGCTGATCTCACAAGACCTGCCGGTGTTCGTGGTGGTGCCCCCCAAGAGTCGCGACCAACTGCACGACAAGGTGGTTTCCAACATCGCCGAGATCGCGGCCCGGGGAGCCAAAGTGGTGGTGCTAGCCGACGCCGCCGACGAGCAGGCCCGCAAGCATGCCTCGGTGTTCATCGAGCTGCCCACCACGTCCACGTTGCTGCAGCCGCTGGTGGCGATCATCCCGTTGCAGTTGTTCGCCTGCGAGATTGCCACGCTGCGCGGCCACGACGTCGATCAACCACGCAACCTAGCTAAGTCAGTTACGGTCGAATAGTTCGTAGCCATGGCCGGGATCGTTGGCATCGGGATTGATGTGTGCGAGGTGGCGCGCTTCGCCGAGATGGCTCGGCGCAGCCCGGGTGCGGTGGCCAAGCTGCTCAGCGAAGCGGAACGAGAGCTGTCGATCGAGTCCCAAGCCGCCCGATTCGCCGCCAAGGAGGCCCTGGCTAAGGCGCTGCGAGCCCCGGCAGGGCTGCGGTGGCAAGACGCCGAGGTAGCCACCGACTCTGCTGGAGCACCGCAATTCGAGATCAGCGGCACGGTTCAGGCCCGGGCCAGCGAGCTAGGGATCTCCCAGATTTTGGTGTCGCTGTCCCACGACGGCGGGATCGCAACCGCGATGGTGGTGTGCGAAGCATGATTCCGATAGCTACCTCAGCAGAGATCCGGGCAGCCGAGGCACCGCTGCTTTCGGCCGGGGAACCGCTGATGCAGCGCGCCGCAGACGCCGTGGCGGCCAAGGCCCGCGAACTAGCCAAGGGTGGCCGCATCCTGGCGGTGCTCGGCCCAGGCAATAACGGCGGCGACGGCTGGTTCGCCGCAGCCAAACTGGCTCCCGACCACGAGGTGTGGTGTTGGCCGGTCACCACAAAGGCTCACCCCGAGGCGCGGCAGGCCGCGCTGGCGGCCGGTGCCCGCGAGGTCGACGCGCTGGCGGCATGGAATGCGCTGACCGACACCGCTTTGGTGATCGACGCCGTGCTAGGCATCAGCGGCCGGGCTGGGCTCGACGGCCCCGTTGCCGTCTTCGCCGCGGCCTGCGCCGACCTGGGCGTCCCGGTGCTTTCCGTCGATCTACCCAGCGGCCTGGCGGCGGATGCTGGCGAGGTCGCGCCGTCATTCGTGGCGACGGCGACGGTGACATTCGGTGCGCTGAAGCCCTGCCATGTCCTAGCGCCAGCCAGGCAGCGGTGCGGCGAGATCAAGTGTCGTCGCCTAGGGATCGAGGTCGACCAGCCGCAGACCTGGCAAGCCGAAGCCGCCGACGTAGTTCGACACTGGCCGGTGCCCGAGTCCATGAGCGATAAGTATTCCCGTGGCGTGGTAGGGCTGGATGTCGGTTCGGCCACTTATCCGGGGGCGGCGCTGTTGAGTTGCGCGGGCGCGCTCTACACCGGGGTCGGCATGGTGCGCTACCTCGGTGACGCGCCTGCTGAACTGGTGCTGGGCAGCTATCCCAGCGTGGTGCTCACCGATGGCCAGGTGCAGGCGCTGGTGATCGGCTCGGGGTGGGCAGAACGCTCGGACGCGCAGGCCCGGTTGGCGGTGGCAGCTGCCCGCAACATTCCCTTGATTGTCGATGCCGATGCGCTGCGGCTCCTGCCCGCCGTCCTGCCCGCCAACTCGCTGCTGACCCCGCACGTAGGTGAGCTGGCGCGGCTGCTGGAGCTGAGCCGCGAAGAGGTGACGGCGGAGCCGATCGCGGCGGCGCGCCAGGCGGCAGCCCAGTATGAGGTGACCGTGCTACTCAAGGGCCCCACGCAGGTGGTGGCCACCCCGTCGGGGCGGGCTACCGTTTGCATCCCGGGACCTGCGTGGACTGCGCAGGCCGGTTCCGGCGACACCCTGGCGGGCAGTTGCGGTGCGTTGCTGGCAGCCGGACTGACGGCCGAAACCGCGGCAGTGTTGGCCGCCAGCGCCCAGGCCTTGACTGCCAGGCGGCAGCCAGGGCCATACCCGCCGGATCAGTTGGCGCGGTTCCTGCCTGCGATGTTGGCTGAGCTGGTTGCGAACTAGAATCGAGAACATGGATTGGCGTGCATGGTTTGGGCAGCAGACCGCTTCGGAAAATCAGGACAGGTGTTCGTGTGTTCTATCCGGTGGCGGCTCACGGGCTAGTTTCCAGCTCGGGGCGTTGGAATATCTGTACCAGCGCGATGAGCAATTCGCTCCGGATACCTTCGTCGGAGCCTCAGCGGGAGCGATTCTTGCCGCGGCGTTAGCGCAGGCCGCTGATCGAGACGGCCAGTACGCCACGCTAGCCAAGTTGACGCAACTATGGTCGGCGTTGCGAGACGTGGAGGAGATGTTCATCCCGCGCCCCTGGCTGGCTCAGCTGCAAAGTGGTGGCCCAGCCTGGCTAGAACTGATGAATAACAAGAGCGACGGTGGCGCCAACAAGTCGCCGCTGAAGCTGCCATTCACTAAGAACGATGAGCCAGCGAAGGCGGCCCCGCCGCCCTCGACTGATCCGCTCACCCAGGCGCTTACCCCGGATGAGGAGTTTCATAGCGACTGGTCGCTGGAACTGCTGGGGCAATTGGCCGGAAACCTCGGAATGCTGGCCCGCATCGGCCCCGACCTGGCTGCCATCCGGCAAGGCATGACTTCGGCTCGTTCCCTGTATCGGCAGGGGCCGTTCCTCAACCGGCTGCTGGACCTGGAAATGTTCGATGCGGCCAGGATCGCCGAGGCGAACACCACGCTGCGGCTCGCGATGGTGGCGTTGGAATCCGGGGAGCTGCGGTACATGCGCCAAGACGGTGCCCTTACCGATCGCTACGACCAGCTAGTCGAGGAGGGGCCCTACGACCTCGCGCACGGCGTCCTGGCGAGTTGTGCGATTCCTGGGGTGTTTCAGTCGGTCCAGGTAGGCGACCAAACCTATGTTGACGGCGGAGCGCGCGAAAACATTCCGGCCGAGATGGCCATCGAGCACCTCGGCTCAACGCTCACGTATGTGATCAGCTCGCAAAGTATCGGCGTGCCCCGCCGGGAGTCCATGCAGGACGCGGATGTTTTCAGCGTGGTGATGCGCTCCACTGAAATCCTGATGGACGAGGCGGCTCGTGACGAACTCGCCTATGCCGTCTCAGCCGGGGCGAAGGTGTGTTACCCCGAGCTAGATGTTCACGACGCGATGATTGTGGACCCGGCCAAGATCCGCATAAACATGGATTATGGATGGCTACGGGCCGCCGAAATGCATCTTGGTTTGGCCGAAGA
>PDWJ01006948.1_pt1 | contig 11084 bp, 6 predicted proteins | sample 1430881 | NCBI WGS metagenome assembly PDWJ01 (sample SAMN01162460, study PRJNA174530) | Oral metagenome, whole genome shotgun sequencing project. | biome: Marine environment; feature: Marine mammal; material: Swab sample of the gingival sulcus; isolation source: swab sample of gingival sulcus... | reverse complement strand
CAAAAAGCAATAGCAATATCGGCAGAGACATGGTGCTCCAAAGGACCGGTGGGAGCAAACCAAGGAGTGCAATCGGTGCCGGTATCATCACTCTCCCAAGGGAAAAGTGCCCCCTCATATCCCCATTTTTGGGCTCGCTTTTTGGCGGCACCCAGTCGATCATATCGATAGTTCAGCAACGACTCCGCAATCTCCTGATTAAAAAGCAACAAGGGGGGAAACATCCAAATTTCCGTATCCCAAAAAATGTGCCCGTTGTAAGGGTATTGACGGGAAAGCCCCACCGGTGGAATGCTTAAATTCGAGTCGCCTCGGCTGTAAGCATACAAATGATAAAGGGCAAGCCGTATATCCTGCTGGGCGGAAAGGTCGCCCTCAACAACAATATCCCCCTGCCACAGCTCTTCCCATTGGCGACGATGCCGGCTTAATAACTCTTTCAACGGAATTTGAGTGATCGCTTTAAGTCGTTTTTGAGCCTCTTGATTCGGGTCTTTAAAATCCGAAGAGGTGCACTCCGTTCCGCCCCACGAAAAAGAGATCTTCTCGCCGACTTGAATGGTTTCTCTAAAATAGAGACCTCCCGATTCGGTATGCAAAAGAGTCGGGAAAGAGGACTCCTCTTTTAAATTGCTTTCGTAAGAAAGGTAGGTGGCATAGGTTACAATCTGATGTTTTTTAAATCGGGTATCCGCTTCCAAATGTAAAACATTTCGCCCCTTGCCGTTTTCATATTGAAATCTGTCTAAAATTTCCTTGCGATTGATCAATTTTGACGGGACTCGTATTTCACCTGTGACCTCCAGTTCAAACGCCTTCAATGCCGTAATGTCAACTTTTACCACGCCGGAATATTCCCGATTCCGTAAGGCATAAAGGGTGGTTGTGATCCTTGCTTTATCTTTAAAATCAAATCGGGTGGAGAGGGCGGCCTCTTTTAAATGGAGAGTTTGCACTTGATTTTGAATATTTTCAACATTTACCTTCTCCCCGTCAATCACCATTGTGAGGTTGGCAAAATTCATTCCGTGCACAATTTGGCTCACATGGTCTCCTAAAGAAAAATCATAAACATTATTCAAAACCGTCTGCTCCACTTCAAACGGAGAGGGGGTGCTCATCATGCCAATTCGTCCGTTAGCAAGGACAACTCCGGTATAGTCGCTAAAATCGGTTGCTTCAATATTCCATTCATCATTCTGTGCAAAGGCAACTCCTGCTATCAACAGACAAATCAATACCCAAACTCTTTTCATTCTTCTTTCCTTTTCCATACAAAAATTTTAACCCAAAACAGTATAACCCGAAAAAACAAAACGGGAAAGAAAAAACGAGTTTATCCAAATTAAGATTGCAAATATTGGTTTCATTTGATACTATTAAACCCTCATGGTTGATGTAAGAGTATTATTAAAATTTTTAGGACAAGAATCGGTTTCAAAGAACCTTTTTATGTTATTAATGGTTGCACTGCTACCCATTGTTGACCTTTGGATTCTTATTAGCATTAGTGCTTCCATTCCCAATTATCACAACATTGTGCTTGCGGTTATTGTTGCGGTTGGTCTGCTTGGCTTTTTGGCCATTTTTCTTATTATTAGGTCGGAGTTGACAGAAATTAAGGCATTGATTAAAGACGGGGTTTTCCCCGAACGCAACTTTAATAAACTGGCAGGAAGTTTTTTAACTGCCGTTTTAATGGTTTCACCGGGTATTTTAACAACAACCATTGCACTGCTGTTGCTTATTCCCTCAATCCGTACGGTTTTGGGCAAACGGTTGATATTGCCTCTTAAGAACGATATTAAAGAATTGTATGAGTACATTAAACTTTATGAGATAGAAATGGACTGAAAGTGATAGAATATGGGAAAAAAAGAACTCCTTTAGGAGTTCTTTTTTTGTCTTCTTTTTCTATCCTAAAATTTATCTCTCCCCTCTAAAACTGAAATGAAACAGAAGGGAGCAAAGATTAAAATTCTAGTAAATCGGCTTGGCGTTTTCTAACAGTTTAGAGTCTTTTACCCAGTCCAAAGAACTATAGTACCGATTTATCGACTCCATTTCAGCCTGATTGGCAACCATTTCATCGGTATGATAAGGGATATAGCAGGAAAAACCGGAATAAAAGGCACTGTCTTTTCCACCCAATAGGGTCGGAGTCTTTTTGGTGTAACTGTTTTGCTCTAAAAGTGTTTTGATCTCCGTTGCCTCATAGCCCCCATTCAGTGCTTTGCAAAAATCAAGAAAATCAAAATAAAAGCAAGCCTTCCCGGACTCAACCTCAATAAACGGCTTAATGGCTGTATTACTGTGAAAAGATGCAAAATCAATTTTAAATTTATTTTTCAACTCACTGCCGGGAGAGGAATAAAGGGTTAAAATCAACTCCTTTCCGTTTGACTCATACTCATTCACAATTGCATCAACAATCTGCTTTGCCGACTCAAAATCAGCTTTATGCTGAACTGCCGATGTCTTAGGAAGTAACAACTGCTCCATAAAATCAGGATTATCGTAAGGAAAACCAACTGTTGCACTCATTTCAACAGGAGAAGCAATGACAGGAATTGGGCTTTTAAAACCCTCTAAAAATTCAATCCCTCCCATATAACAGGCATCAAAAATCAACCATTTAAAGCCGGTTCCAAAATGATTATAAGAATGAAAAAAATGAATATCAACCTGACTTTTCTCAGAATCATCCTGACCAAAACTCAGCAAAGTATTATCAGCCTCCGTATTTCCCGGAATCCACCCCGAACCGTGAGACCAAAGAATCAAAGAGGAATACGAATACTCTCCACCAAATACAGAAGGATTTTGTTTAAATATTCCCGTTTGGTAAGTTCTCAATTCAACAAATTTAGCAATAACATTCTTCATTACCTCCGGGCTACAAGAATCAATACTCTTATCAAAACGATAAATAACAGAACTTACAATTTCATCGGAAAAATCATTTTGAATATCTAAAAGTACCGCACCACCGAAGAGAGAGTTTTGAGGTGCATCAACAAAAACAATCAACTTCCCTTTGCCCCGATACCCCTCTTCCATTTTGTTAATATCCCTAATTGCATCTGCCAGTAGGTCATTATCCGCAATCATGTAAACTAAACTCATCCCGTGCTTAGGGCAGTCGGGGGCACCAACACCTCCACCAATTACAAAATCACCGGGAGAGAGAGAATACCTCCCTGCCATTAATGCTTTATTCACTTTTAATTGACACTCATAAAGCAAAAAAAGCCCTTTCTCTTTTTTATCAATCCCCCAGCCTGAATTGAATAAGCGTCGTTCCCCAAACTCATAGTTTTTAACAATAAAGGAAACATAAGAAAATCTCTCTGTTTCATAAAAAATATGACCGGATTGAGGATCTTTTAAACGAAACTGATCGCAATCCTTATCAAGAACATAGGTTTCACCTGCCTTTAAGAGCTTAAACTCTTCCTTCCCCACTGAAAGAAGACACTCCTCTTCCGCAGAAATAGAACAGCTGATTTTTCTTGTCCGATCATTTAAAATTGGCTCAATAATACATCCGCTTAACATTAATGCGACAAACAGCCCAAATAATAAAAATCTTTTTTTCATAACAACCCTCTAAAACTTTGCCGGTTGATAAAACATCCGAATTGATGGACCTATTTGCCACATATTTACTCCCGCCTTTTGAGCTTTAAGCCAATGCTCTAAAGTCGCCGGTCCATTTGAATTTTTTGACGGATATTTTCCATTGCTAAAATAATTATGTTTGGTCTCAAAAAAAAGAGAACCGTCTTTATTTAATTTTGTAAAATGAGCCCATCCGGTAGCCTCTTCTTCCTTATTGATTGTAACCGTATAGGGTGTCCTTAAATTCCTTAAATAAACAACATTATCACCAACAGAAATATCACCTGTTATTTTTAGACGACAGATAACCACCTCTGGAGAAGAGGAATCAGGAGATATTCCTTCTTCATAGTAATACTCATTGCTATATTTAGGTTTAAATGTAATATGGAATTGACAGTTTGAATCTGTTTTTAAGAAGTACTGTTCATTTTTATTAGGATTAGGTACCAACTCCGAAGGCACATTTGGAATAAAGCCCCCATTGCCTCGAATTTCAATAAGATAATCTAAATACGATTTGAACCGGTAACTCTTCGACTCATTTGGAGAGATAACATCTCCATTGACTCGAATCAATCCCCCTTCACCACAACTCAAAGTACAATCATACTCAACATATTTAATAAAGTCTAAAGTAAAAAAGAAATCAACATCATCACCGCCAAGAGGAGTAACCACCTTAAATTCAACAATATTCCTTTCTGTAAAGTTTGATAAAATCAAAGCGTTTTGAGGGGTTGCCACCTCAACCCAATCGTACAAAAGTTGTTCCCGATAAAAAAGTTTCTGACCGGGTTTTAGATTACAGTTAATTCTCATATTGGGATCATCATTTTTTGTTGCCTCAACAACCCGTCTTGAATTAGCAAGAGCTAAAAGAGCATCGGCATCGGGAAAAGAGCAAAGTTGCTGTTGGTTGGTTGCAGAAAACGAATTTGGTAAAACAGACTCTGTCAAACTGTTTAAATTTAAAATATACCTCTTTTTCTTACTTAAAGAAGTACTGCAAACATCAAGAAGCACCTGTCGATGATCATACTCATTAAGAACAAAAGTCTGCTCATATTGTAAGCCCGTAACCGTTACCGCCACATTATCTACAAACAGTTTTTGCCCCTCTTTAAGATCAACCGTTATTCTCACCCCTCCGGAATGATAAACATAATTGATATTATATTCCGGTGAATCATTAAAAGTTTGCTCATTAAAAATTTCAGTCCCATTTACCTCTGCTCGAATACTATTCAATTCATTATCATTTCGAACCACAACAAAATGGTAAGTCATTTCATCACCATTTTCAGCGGTTGAAGTAATATCAATCGGATTTAGAACGTTACTTAATTGAAATGAATGGTGATCTATACCTTCTTTTATTTTTTCCCCTGCAAGAATCTCCTTACCATAAATGTTCACTAAATTTTGACTAGAAACCAACACTTGCCAAGGAAAAGAATAAACATCAATAAATACTTCACCCATATTCTCACTTCTACTATAATCAATATAATAGGTTTTATCGGCATAGGAAAGCGTTGTATCAAACCCTAACCGATTATACTTTTCCCTAAAAAAGTTACAACTTCCATTACTGTTATCAAAACCGGGCAGGTCTAAAACTCCTTCAGGAATAGATTCATTCTGATTATGATAAGGCTCACTCCCTCTGGTAATAGAAACTTCATTCCCAAAAACTAAAGTATCAGCATTAAAAGAATCATAAACCTTAACCGGCATATTGGAATAACTCTTAAAAGTAATCCTATTCACCACAGGGATAGGGGATAAATAAGGATTCTCTTCATCATACAGGCGAGTAATAAATCGTTTATCTTGCTCCGAAAGATACCCGCTGTTACAGGCAATATTCCCCCAAGGATCTGACAGCCAGTCATAATGCATAATGGAATTAATATCATAATAATTATCATAACCCGAAAATTTAAGCCACTGCGGTCCTTTTTCCCAAACACCCAAAACATTAATATCTCGATCACCTCTCTGATGCTCATGCATCAACCCTAAATTATGCCCAATTTCATGAATCATCGTTTTAATATCATCACTACGATCACTTGCAATCTTTATAAATTGCCAAGGAATTTGACCGGGAAAAGACGATTGACCCCGAAAGCCCAATTCGCCACTCTCTTTATCCGAAAGTTGAACCACCGAAATATATGCCAGCCCCAAATGCCACAACCGATACAGGTGATCATTGCCCGAGACATCGATAACCTCTAATTTCTTAGGAGAAACAAAACAATCAATCCACTTTGCCATTGCCGACTGAACTGCCGATTGAAAAGCAGAATCACCCCCTTTGGTTTTATGAAAAGCATATCGATATTTCCCCTCTCTCCACAACGGCGTTATGGGCAATTTAAAACCTTTGGTATCGGCAATACTAACACCTATCCCACAAATTTGCTTAATTTCATTCACCAACCCATAATTCAATTTGTGAATCGCAAAGTCATCCATGTAAATAAAATTCTCATCTTCTCGTACTCCGGGAAGATCTAACCCCTCCAATAAATTTTGGGGCGGTTTAGGGCGACCCTCCAAAAAGGAGTTGTAAACTTCATCAAAAAAACGGTCTTCAATTTCATCTTTTTGGGCAGAATTGGCATAAGTCAATTCAAATGAGGCAAGTTGATCAAATTGGGCAAGCAAGTCCGCTTCTGTGGTTAAAGGAGTTCCATTCAGCTCGATGACCAATCCTTGATCAAAATAAGAAGCTAAAAGAGAACAGTAACTTTTTCCCCCTTGAACCGTAGCCGCCTCGCTCGCTTCCATAAGCTCATCAATTTGTTGCTCCAATGCTCCTAACTGCTTAGAAGAATGAAATTGAAGCACTTCATCTTTCTTATCGGTAGAAACTAAATTTTTATCCTGATTAACAATAAAATTGAACTCTCGTTGCTTTTTCTGCAAAAAAACCTGATGTTGAATAAAAGATTTGTCTTGAAAAGAAATTTTAATAAGATAAGTTTGTAATGCCAATTCATTTTGAGCAACAGCCTTATTTGACTCTACATTTTGGAAAGAGACAACGGGCGTTTTAAAAGCATCTGTAATCTGAATTTCAGAAAGGACTTCCCCCGATTCATTTGAAACTTGAATCGTACCCCCTGTTTTTACGCAAGAAAGGACCAGCAGTAAACTTGTCATTAAAACTGTAATCTTTTTCATCATTACACCTCTCATTAACAACTTCCACCTTTAAATATACCACGATTTGAAAAAAAACAACTAAAATATTATTTATTTTGTCGCCTTTTTTCAGCAAAAATCAAAAAAGAAAAATGCAAATAGGACAACCCATTCCACGGAAGCAAAAAAGAAAAGAAAGAAATGCTTCCTCTTTTAAGCCACAGTTCTTCACTTTTTGGTTTTTCTGCCCCACTCATTATTTTAAAAGCCTCAGGCGAGTAGAGAGCCAAACCGCCCCCCAGTTTTTTCTTTGACTGAGCCAGCCATTCTGCCCCCTTTTTAACCCCCGTTCCCACAAAAAGAAAAGCAGCTCCCGCTTTTCGGATTGCCACTGAAACAGATTGCTCATCTTCCGAATTAAAAAACCCTTTATACCGCCCCACAATTTTCAACTCGGGAAAAGAGGAACGGACATTAGAGCTGACCTTTTGCAATTCAGCCGACCGCCCGCCTAAAAGGTAAACCGAAAGAGACTTCTTCTCTAAAATTCCTAAAGTATTAATAATTAAAGCAAAGGGGTAAAAACGGACACTGTTTGCTCCGTACAATTTAGCTGCCCCCTTTGCAACTGTCTTTGAAGTGGTAAAAATAAAATCGGCATCTTTTAAAAGGCTCTTTCCCTTTTTTATTTTTCGCCTTTCTTTCATAAATTGTTTAAAATCAAGAATAACCGCATTTTTCATTTCCGGGCTTCCGGCCAAATTTAAAATAAAGGGCTCAAAATCATCCTCGGGAACACTATGCAAAGGGACTCCCAGTAAAGTGATCTTTTTAGCTAATCCAAAGACCATTCTTCTCTCTCCAATAGCAGTATCGAAACAACAGACAGTGCCGCAACAGCAGCCGTATCGGCACGCATAACAGTCTGCCCCATCCAAACCAAATGATAGCCTCTACTTTGAAACAATGCAACCTCTTTTTTTGAAAAGCCCCCCTCCGGACCGACAAAAATCCCCGCTTCGCCCCCGGAAGGCAACCTTGCAACCTCATAATGAATGGAGTGCCCCCCCGCCTGTTTCTCGTGAAACACCAACGCCGCCGGGGGTGCGGCAGGCAACAATTCTGCCAACGAACCGACAAATTGCACCTTTACCCGATGCGGGTTTCCGCTCTGTTGCCCCGCCTCCTGTGCAATTTGATTCCACCGTTTTAGCCGATTTTCCATTCGCGAAGCAACCACATCAAAAACCGAATATTCTGCCTCAAAAACACGAATTTCGGCAACCCCGCACTCCACCGCCTTGCGAACCACATCATCCAATTTTTTTCCTTTGAGTGTCGCACAATAAAGAATCAAACGGGGGGAAGCCTCCTCCGGCGGGGCAGCTTTAGAATCTTCCAATGCTCCACCGTAAATCGGCTTGCCCATTTTAATTTCAACCTGATGATTGTCAATGCCAACCACTTGAGCCTCACAGGCAACCCCGTCTTCGGTTAAAAGATGAAGGGAATCCCCCTCTTTCATCCGCCGAACATGAAGCAGATAGTGGCTCTTTTTTTCATCCAAGACAGAGAGTTTCCCCTCTTCCCAAAGCAAATCAACCAGCAGCTGCTTCATTTTGATCCGAATCGGGTAGGGATTTTTCCAGCTCTTCTACCGCTCTTTGCAAAACGGTGTCATACTCCAAATCGTAAACGGGAGGAAAGTCCATTTTTCGATAATATTTATTCCGTACCAGTTTTCGAATAACCCGATCCGAAAGATCAATTCCCTCTTTTTGAATTTTATCGATAAACTTCTGCGTTTCGGCATCATTCTGTGTGGGGTGGTCTTTAACAAAGTTGTCAACCAGTTTGTCGTTCATCAATTTTTGGAATGCCTTCACTTCCTCTTTTGAAAACTCCTCTTTCTCCACCTCAATGTCGGGAATAATTCCGATTTTATCGATATTTTCTCCCGAAGGGGTGTAATAACGCCCAACGGTCAACTTAATGCTGTCATCATAATCCAACTGAAACGGAACCTGAATGGATCCCTTTCCGTAGGTCTTTTGCCCGATAATAATCGCCCGTTTGGAATCCTTCATTGCTCCTGCAAAAATTTCAGAAGCTGATGCCGAACCGTTATCCACCAAAACAACAATATCCACGCTTTCAGGCACAATCGTTCCAAAACGATTTGCTGCAATCACATTGCCTGAAAAGCGTTCTTTTGCCCGATACCGCGTCGAAACAATCGTCCCCTCAGAGATAAAAAAGTTACTGATTTTAGCTGCCGCATCCAAAAGACCGCCCCCATTCTCTCGTAAATCAACAATGAGTGCCTGATAATTTTGTTCCTCAAACTCTTTTAAAGCCTTTTTAACATCATCGACAGTATGCTTTGTCCATCCAATTAATTGGAGATAGCCGATTCCGTTTTCCATCATCGCATACTCAATGGTTGGAACCTCTATTTTTGCCCGCTTTAAAGTAACATCAAAAACCACTTCTCCCCGCAAAATAGTAACCTCAACCTTTGTACCCACTTTTCCGGTCAGCTTTTCTACAGCCTCTTGACTGGTCAATTCAACTACCGTTTCGCCATTAATATGCGTAATAAAATCGCCCGAATGTAAATCCGCGTAATAGCCGGGCGTTCCTTTTATCGGAGCAATAATTTGAATGTAGTAATCGGTTAAAGGCGAATCCAACTTCACCGACTTGGGATTTGGCTTATTGATGTAAAGACCGACGCCTCCATAATCCCCCCGTAAAGTAGACTTCTTCATCTCCTTAAAGGTTTTTTTGTCCCAATAAACAGAATGTTGATCCTCCAAAGAATCCATCATTCCTCTTAATGCTCCCTCATAAAGCGCTCTTGAGTCCACATCTTCAACATAGAACTCTTTAATCATAGCGTATGCCTTTTCCATCTCTTTTAGAAATTTTTGGCTCTCTTTATCAAGCGTCTGTTCCTCAGATTTTGGGAATAACATTTTTTCCTTTGCCTGTGCCGAGCAGGCACCAAAGCCGACAAAAAGGGCTAAAAGCGGGAAGAACCAAATCATTCTTTCTCTTTTTTTCATTTTATTCTCCTATACTATTTCTAATTTATAATATAAAATATTTATGAAAAAATAGAAATAAATTATTTGCTTTTATTGGCAAAGATTTGTTTAAATATTTAAAGAAATGGAGTTTTTATGCGAGTTCTTCCTATTGCTAGCGGGAAAGGGGGTGTCGGTAAGTCGCTTGTCTCAGTCAATCTCTCTGTCGCCCTGTCTCAAGCCGGATTTAAGGTGGTTTTAGCCGATCTTGATTTAGGTGCATCCAATGCACATACGATTTTAGGATTAAGGGCAGTTGGAAAGGGAATTGGTCATTTTTTATCCGAACCCCGAATCGCCCTGGAAGATATTATGGTCAAAACCGACTTTGAAAATCTCTCTTTTATCGCCGGTGAAGCCGAAATTCCCGGACTTGCCAATTTGAATTACGGACAAAAGAAAAAACTGATCAATCGACTTTTAAAATTGGAAGGATTTGATTATTTAATTTTAGATTTAGGTGCAGGGACTAACCTCAATACACTCGACTTCTTCCTTGCTTCAGATGAGGGAATCATTGTCACCACTCCGTCTTTAACTTCAACACTCAATGCGTATCTCTTTTTAAAGAATGCCATTTTTAGAATTATGGAAACTTCCTTTCCTGTTAAAAGCGATGGTCGACTCTTTTTAAAATCATTAAAAAAAGAGGGAACTGTCTTGCAAAAACTTTATCTTCCCCGTCTTTTTGAAGAGCTTAAAAAGGTAGATGAAAAAAATTTTGAAACCTTTACGCAACGGTTTTCTAACTTCAGACCCAAGCTCATTTTAAATATGCTTGAAGACCCAAAAGAGGGCGACAAGGCAGCTCGTATTCGAGTTTCTTGTAAAGAATACTTAGGCTTGGAATTAGACCATCTGGGAGTCATTTACCATGACCACCTTCAAGATGTTGCCCTCAATTCCCGATTGCCGATTATTTCTTACAAACCGCAGTCGGTAATTCCTCAAGCGATTTACAGAATTGCCGAAAAAGTTGAAGATTCCACCCCCGGATCTGTCCATGAATTAGGTGAAGATGAAATCGATGAACATTATGAAACTGCCGAACTGGAAGCAGAACATGATTTTGCCTCTCGAAGCGATGAAATAAAAGAACTTTTAAACAGTGGCGTCCTTTCTCAGGGTGATTTGATCGAAACCATTCGTACACAGCAATATGAAATTAAATCACTAAAAAAAGAGAATGCCCTTTTAAAATCACGACTGGTCAAA
>PDWJ01005064.1_pt1 | contig 11087 bp, 9 predicted proteins | sample 1430881 | NCBI WGS metagenome assembly PDWJ01 (sample SAMN01162460, study PRJNA174530) | Oral metagenome, whole genome shotgun sequencing project. | biome: Marine environment; feature: Marine mammal; material: Swab sample of the gingival sulcus; isolation source: swab sample of gingival sulcus... | reverse complement strand
GGATTGAGGAATTAATCTCAGGACAAATGAGTTTTTTCTCCCCTTCCGAGGAAATTGAAGAGCTTGTAAAAAAAACCTGCTGTGGTTATGGATGCGGGTATTGCAAGCCAAGACAATATCAAAAGGAGGGAGAAATCTTTCTATATTGCCACTCAAGTCAACGGGAAAAAAAGAATACTGCTGATATTAAATGGGAATATAACCCAAAACCAGCAAGACCGGATACTCTTCCGGGAGATTATGGAGTTAATAGTGTAAAAAACTTTCTGTAAAATAAGAACCCTTATTCTACTTTATAAACAAAAAGATAGAATGTTTTTCAAAAAAAATAATCAATTATATCATGAGTGCAAAAATTTTAAGATAAAGGCTTTCGGTAATTTTACCGGAAGCCTTTATCTTTTTACAAACTTAAAGAGATAGCAAATCAGCCCATTTTCTTAGAATTCCTGGATATTCAATAACTGAGGAATCTATATATGCAGGCAGGCTGAAAATAGCGTGGGATTTAATTGCAGGTACTTTTAAAAGCTCTGGATTCTTTTTTAAAGCCTTAAAAAGGGCTTTTTGAACGGCTGCGGTATCTCCGGTCATAACAATAACCTCTGGTGCAGCTTTGATCAAACCCTTCAGTTTTCTTACAGAAACATGTCCTTTTAAAGCTTTCTTCCCTTTTCCAACTAACAAATTGCCTATATTCCTAACTCCCAGGGGATTTAAAAGAAACTTGTCAGAATATCCTCCGGGGACCTCAACACGAAGAAAGGTTTTTCCTGTTTCGTCCTGATAAATACCATTGATAATTACAGCATTTTTCACAAATTTCTTTTTTGCAATAATATCCCTGGTTCTCTTCATTGCTTTTTTATAAGCAGTTAAAACCTCTTCAACTTTGTCTTCTACATTAAACAAATCAGCAATATGTGCAAGGGCATTGGCCAGGCCATTGTTAAAATCAACATAAATAACCTTGTAACCTTTTGTTTTTAGCATATTCCCAATGTGTTCAAACCTCATATTCGGAAGATACTCGCAAAACTGGTTATTCTTTTCAATTACCACAGTCTTGATGCCATGCTTACTGCCATATTTTAAAAGAGGCCCCAGTTTTTTCTTTCCCAGGCATGAGGGACATCCCAAAAGCTGTACAGTTGATTTTAAAGTATCACACAAAGGCCACATGGAACAGCGTACAGACATTGCTGACGGTATAATCCCGAGACTACTGGCTGCATCCACAAGACGATCCCCTACCATTATAACCGGAACCTTTTTCTTTGCAGGGGGAGGAGCAGCCAAAGCTGAAAAATCTGGCAAAAACAGATTTAGAACAAAAAATAAACCTGTAATCATAAAAAATTGTGTTAATTTACGTGACATGAAATTATTCCTTTTTTTAATTATAAAAACTGTATAAAAAAATTGCCGTTTTTTCTCATACACGTATTGTTACATAAAATCTCCCATGAAAACAATTTCTAAAATATTTCCAGGGATAATCCCAAATGGATTTATTTAAATTAATTTTTTCCTGTTTTGTATAACAGGTTAAAAATAAAAGATATAACACAGCCAATCAATAGTTATATTTTAATCCACCATAAAAAAGCCTTGATTCAAGACCTTCTTCAACACAAGAATCTCCAATATTATTTACTCCTGCATAAACTTCAAGCATACGGCTTATTTTTTTTGAAATTCTGAAATCAGCTTTTGTCATATCATTTTGATCTTCTCCCCCTATTTTTTGGGTCCCTGTATGGGTTATTCTCAAACTGGTGTTTAAACCCCAGTCAGAATTTTTATATGCCAGTTTTAGAAAACCACTTACATCAGGACGGCCTTCAAGCTCTTCACCATTATCTCTGTTTTCAGCGTCAATAAAGGTAAGATTACCGGACAGAAAAAAACCAAGGGGCAAATCAACTCCTGTTTCAAGCTCCACGCCACGTATCCGTGCCTTTCCAATATTTTGATAAGTATAATAATCCTTTTTCTTCTTGCCGGAACCTTTGGAATAATCAAATACCGGCTCAATCAACTCATCAATATCATTTTGAAATCCAGTTATCCTGCCGCTGAAACGCTCAATTTCTCCCTCCATTGAGACTTCATAGCTTGTGGATTCTTCCGGTTCAAGTTCAGAATTGGGTCTATAAATTTCCTTGCCGCGCTTCATATACACAGGAATATACAATTCATTAATATCCGGTGCTTTGAAACCCATTCCCACTGAGGCCTTGATTCTGAAATTATCAGTCATGGAAAAATTAAGGGAACCCCTGGGCGAAAAATGAGAACCAAAATCAGAATGGTTGTCACCCCTGCACCCGAAAAGAAGATAAAACCGATCTGTAGCCTGATATTCATACTGAATCAAAACACTCAGGTTCTTAATATCATGACTGAGCCCGGAATCATCTTTTCTTTCTTCATTACGGCCTTCAGCGCCAATGGTAAACATATGACGGTCAAACAAAAGTCTGGAATAATTCCCTTCCAGCTGGGTTAATTTTCGCTGCGAATGATTTTCTTCGCCAATAGAGCCGGGAACCATTGAAGTATCAGGTTTAAGATCAATATCTATTTTATGTGTGGAATGGTTTAAAAGCAGCATTAAATTTGAAAGAGTATCAGGCTTGCCCTTGTATTCAACAAAAAAACTGCTCCGATCCTCGTCAGCATCACGTTCACGATCAAGTTTCTGTATATCCCTTAGACCCACAATATTTTTTTTCATATATTCAAACCCTGAAACCAAATGATGATCCTGTGAAAAATCATAGGAAAGCCGTCCTGCCAGAGAACCAAGATCCAGGTCATCCATATCGTCTGGAGTCACTCCATCAAGATCATATCCGTTTTTGTGCTGAACACCACCTGACAAAAGGAATCCAAATGGCCCGCTGCCTGTTCCTGCAAGGGCCCGGGCAAGCCACTGCGCGCCTTCTCCATGGGTAGTCTGACCCATCTCACCTGTAGCCTCAAAAATAAATTTTTTCGGTGTTTTTCGAGTAATTACATTAATAACACCGCCGATACCGTCACTTCCATACAATGCAGAGGCCGGCCCCCTTACCACTTCAATGGATTTAATCATATCAACCGGTATCTGATCCAGCCCTATAAAAGATTTATAGCCTGGGGCAAGACGTCTGCCGTCAATAAGAACCAGAGAATGTTTGGAACCGGTACCCCTTATCAATGGCCGTTTGTTCCTTCCTGTTACAGTGGTGATAAACATACCAGCTGCATTTTCCAGTGCCTCTGCAAGGTTATGGGCATTCATATCTTCAATATCCTTGCTGGTAATAATTTCAACCGATCCAGGAGCTTCTTTCAGATTTTTTTCAGTCATTGTGGCTGTAACAACCACATCGTCAGCATTAGACTCCATTTTCTGAGCTTCTAAAGCCCAAATATTTGTAGAAGTAAAAAAAATAAAGACCATAAGAGAGAGTATAAATATTTTTGGTTTACGTTTCATTATATTTCCTCCTTTTATTATGATTAAAAATTAAATGGCAGACTAAAAATTAATTAATCTGAATTATTATTTAAAAATCTAACAGAGAAAGAATGTGTAAAAAAATTTTTAATTTAAATGTTTAGTTTGAAATAACTATCATCTGAGTCGTATGCTGACAAGTTAAATTTTGTAAAAAAAGTCTGTTAAATAACGAAAGGTTAGTTTATTAACTGAATTTCATGTAATTCTTATATATAAAAAAGGACTGTTTTATTTTGAATGGATAGAGTCCTGCAAATATCACAGTTTTATAGATTTTACAGTCTATTTACCAGACTTTTTGCCTCTTATGTTGAAAATGCAGCATATTAATGATGCAATGCCATGAGTATTGAGATTATCCATCACCAAAAGAAGCTTACTGGTTGATTTATATTGGATTTCAAGTAGTTATTTATAATTTAACTTGGATTATAACTAAATCAGGACAAAAGATTATAAAGACTTTACAGTTTGTAAAATCCTTTTACAAACTGTAAAAAAAAAGTCACTAAGGGCTTCCAGACCAAGTTGATATTCGTTCATTTCAGATTTTTTTATTTTATTTCATATTTGCCTCTATTCTTAAAAAAATACTTTAATTGCGGACTGTTCCCTGAAAAAAAGACTTTTTCAGGGCTTATAAAAAAGACTTAATTTAAAAATTTTAAAATTTTTTACCCAGGAACAAAACGGCCATTGGCATGTTTTTGGCATTATCTCAAGGTAATGGATTCTTAATTTAGATATTCAACCTTTAAAGAGATGGAACATAAAATGTCAAAAGAGAAAAATAAAAATTACTACATATCCCTTTCACGAAACATGATTTTAAGCACCATAATTGTTTCATTCACCCCCATGATTCTGGTTATCACTATCCTCCTCCACCAGTATCATATCTCTTTCCAGGAAAAAACCAATGCCCATTTAAATGAACTGGTCCAGAAGCACAGGCAGAACATAGATACTTTTTTAAATGAGAAACTGGGCAATATCAGATTCCTGGCTATGACAAAAAATTTTGATACTCTTAATGATAATGAGTTTCTTCAGAGAAAACTCCAATTTTTGAGAAATGATTATAGTAATGTATTTGTTGATCTGGGTATTGTAGAAGCCTCCGGCAGGCAGACAGCCTACGCCGGGCCGATGCAATTTGAAAATGTTGATTACAAAAACGCAGAATGGTTTCAAAGTGCATGGAAGTCGGAGTCCTATATCAGTGATGTCTTTCTAGGACTAAGAGGAACGCCTCACTTTATTGTTTCAGTTAAGCAGAATGAAGGTGGACGGGAGTTTTTACTTCGGGCAACAATTGATTTCATGGCCTTCAATTCTCTGGTACAGAACCTTAGACTAGGAAAAACCGGGTATGCTTTTATCTTAAACCGGGAAAGCAGTTTCCAGACTCAGCCTGCTGTAGATTTTTCACCGGCTCCGGAGGGAATTGCATATTTATGGAAAGAGGTTGAAAAAACCAGAGGCAAATTCCTTGTTACTCAATGGACTAATAATAAAACTGGTGAAAAAAACCTTTATGCGGCAGGAAGTCTTAAAAACGGCGAATGGCTGCTTATTGTCAAACAAAAAATTTCTGATGTATATTCTGATTTAAGACGAATGTATTATCTGGCTTTCGTGATTTTTATCCTCGGTGCCGCATGCATTATTTTTATGGCCTTTTATACCACCCGCCGCATGGTTCGCCGCATTCGCAGTGCAGACAGGGAAAAAGAAGGTATGAACCAACAGGTTATTGAAACTGGTAAAATGGCCTCAATTGGTGAATTAGCTGCTGGCATTGCCCATGAAATCAACAATCCTGTGGCCATTATGGTGGAAGAAGCCGGCTGGATTGGAGATCTCCTTGAGGAAGAGGAGTTTGCAGAAGGAGAAAACCTTAAAGAATTCCATCGGGCACTGACCCAGATCAACACCCAGGGCCAGCGGTGCAAGGAAATAACCCACAAGCTTCTCAGTTTTGCCAGAAAAACAGATTCAACTGTCAAAGATATCCAGCTCAATGAGGTTATCACTGAGATTGTGAATTTATCAGCCCAGATGGCAAAATATAACAAGGTCACCATTGAAACCAGTCTTCAGGAAACCCTCCCATATATAACTGCATCTCCTTCTGAACTCCAGCAAGTGCTGTTAAATTTAATCAATAATGCCCTCTACGCCATGGAAAAAAAAGGTGGAATTATAAATATCTCAACCAAAGTCAGTGAAATTGAACCAAACACTATTATAATAGGAGTTGAAGACAATGGCCCTGGCATTCCCGAGGCCAATCTCTCCCGTCTTTTTGATCCTTTTTTTACCACCAAACCGGTTGGTAAGGGCACTGGTCTGGGACTATCCATATGCTACGGAATCATTAATAAAATGGGCGGCAAAATTGATGTGAAGAGTGTTGTGGGAAAAGGCACCTGTTTCAGTATATCGATTCCCTTTAACAAATAAAAAAGGCAGAAAAATATACAATTATATAAGATTTAATAAAAATATTGGAAAAAAGGAGAAGTGCAATGATGATTATGCTGGTTGATGATGAAGTACCCTTTGTAGAAACCATGACCAAACGCCTGGACAAACGGGGACTGAAGATTATTTCCGCATCAAGCGGAGTAGAAGCATTGAAAAAACTCAAAGATAACGACTTTGTTGATGTAATTATCCTGGATGTAAAAATGCCGGGAATGGACGGCATTGAAACCCTTCAGGAGATAAAAAAACTTTATCCCCTAAAGGAAGTAATTATGCTCACAGGCCATGCGACAGTAGAGACAGCCATCGATGGAATGAAGCTTGGAGCCTTTGACTATTTGATGAAGCCCTGTGATATTGACGTACTTGTAGCCAAGGTGGAAGCAGCCGCAAATAAAAAGAAGTCACATGATGAGAAAATCGAACAGGCTAATATTGAAAAACTGGTTTTAAGAAGAGGTTATGACTGATGATCGGAAATAATACAGCTTATGAAGATTAAGTATAAAAATGCCAATGCTTAAAAGTTCTTAATAAGAAATAATCACATCCAGGGGCTGCAAAGACACAAACTGGATTTAAACAATCAGAGGGAGTGTGATGAATCAGAAAAAAAAAGATCTGCATGCTGCAGCCAATGGTATCCGTGTGCTGCTGGTGGATGATGAAGAAGGATATATAAAAGTCCTGAATAGCCGTCTTACAAAAAGACAATTTCAGGTCACTACTGCCTGCAGTGGCGGTGATGCCATCAAAGCAGCTCGTAAGCAGGATTTTGACGTGGCCATTTTGGATTTGAAAATGGAAGGCATGGATGGGCTTGAAGTACTGAAAGTTTTTAATCAAATGGGCATGGATATGCAAATTATTATGCTCACAGGCCATGGTTCACAGGAGGCGGCCATGGAAGGCATTCAGCTGGGAGCCTTTGATTACCTGACAAAACCTTGTGAGCTTCATGATTTGATAGAAAAAATCAATGAAGCGTATATAGCCGGCAAGAATAAAGACAGGTAAACTGACAATAAATAAGGATTTTGTAAATCTGCTTCAAAATAATTAATTATGAATGATTGCTAAGGAACTGTTCACGAACAATTGACAAGGAGTAACAATATGTTTTTCAAATCAAATGAATTTAAACTCTGTATCGGTTTGATGCTGGGGGTTATTGTAATACTGCTGCCCCGGCCTGAAGGCACAAAATATAAAATCTCTGGTGACATAGATAAAAATTTATATGCAATAGTAGATACACATTTTGAATTAACCGGAGAACCTGATATAAAAGACAAAACCTATATTCTGAAATCAAAGGCTCCAGGGACGAAAACGGCTACTGGTGAATTTCTGAAACAACAGACTGCAACCCTTAAAAATCCTGGAATCAAGGTAAGCTATATCGACGGGCTTTCGCCAACTGCCAAGAGGTTTTTAGCTATTTTGGCGGTACTTCTTTTTCTTTTTGTGGTGGAACCAATTCCCCTTGAAATTACAGCAGTCTGTATTGGTGTGTTCCTTGTAATTATGGGAATTGCAAACCCCAAAGATGCCTGGGCTCCCTATATGCATCCGGTGGTGCTTTTTATTATGTGCTGCCTGATTTTTGCAATTGCTCTGGATCAGGCAGGACTAACCAAAAGGCTGGGTTTTTTTATTATCAAAAAGGCCGGAAACAGTGTCACCCGATTCACATTTATCATTGCTCTGGGTCTGGGTTGGGCCTCTTGTTTAATGCATGATGCAGCAGCCTGTGCCATCGGAATTGTTACCATGCTTCCCATGATGCGGGCTGCGGGTATAGAACCCGGCACAAACACTGCTAAATTCATGATGCTATCTCTCCCCTTTGCCTGTTCCTGCGGAGGCATGGGAACCCTTATAGGCGGAGGTCGCTGTATGGTGGCGGCTGCCTTTTTAAAAGAATTCACCGGACTGGAAATTACATTTTTCGAATGGATTCTCTATGCTATGCCCGGTGCCTTACTTACTGTGCCTGTGGCTGTGGGTATAGTTTATCTTGTTTATCGGCCCGATCCTAAATATAAACTCCCTAAATTTGATAAAAAACTTGAGCCGATGACCCCTCTTGAAATCAAAACCCTTACAATCATAGGTCTGACCTTTGCCACCTGGTTGACAAAAGGCATCCACGGGATTGATTATTCCATCACCGGTATGCTGGGAGTGGCGGCACTGGTATTATTTAAGGTTCTTAAATGGGAAAATATCAATGACAACCTGGAATGGGGAACTGCTTTATTTATTTTCGGTGGTGGTATCTCCCTCGGACTTGCAATGGGCTATTCCGGTGCTGCGGACTATTTTGCAAATCTCTTTTTTCCTCTGATTCAAGGGAAAGGGTGGCTGCTGCTCTTTATAGGAATGTGTATTTTCGGTGCACTTGTAACCAATGCCATGGCCAATGTGGCTGCTGCTGCCTTAATTTTACCCATTGTGATCCCCATGGCCGAGATGGAAGGTGTTGATCCAACTATTCTGGCACTTGGACTTGGAATGGCCTGCTCTTTTGCCATGCTGCTGGTTATTGGATGTCCTCCCAATGCAATTTCTTATAGTTACAGATATTTTAAGGCGTCTGATCTGACCAAAGTAGGTCTGGTGGCCACCCCTGTACTGATTGGGGTTCTGATATTTATAGCATCGGTATGGTGGAATATTCTTGGATTGGTATAATATATTAAGGTTAAAGTATAAAGTAAAATACAAAAAAACAAAACCGGAGAAAATATTCATGACACAAACTCGACTGCTGCTGGTAGATGATGAGAATCATTTCCGGGCGACTCTGAAAAAACGGCTGAATAAACGCGGATTTATTGTTTTTGAAGCAGGAAACGGAAATGAATGCCAGTCCCTTATGAAAAAAGAACCGATAGATCTCGTTGTACTGGACATTAAAATGCCCGGAATGAATGGCATTGAGATTTTGGCCTGGATCAGGACTCAGTTTCAAAAAACTGAAGTTATTTTGCTGACAGGCCATGCCTGTGCCGCTGACGGTGTGGAAGGAATTAAAAAGGGTGCTTTTGATTATCTGACAAAGCCGGTAGAATTTGAGCATCTGGTGCAAAAAATTAATCACGCTCTGGAAAAACAGCAGCGAGAGGAGGAACAAAAACAGGCAGCTGAATTCAAGGCCCGTATGGAGCAGCAGATGGTTGCAACAGAGCGTCTGGCATCCCTTGGAACCCTGTCCACAGGAATCGCCCATGAGATTGACAATCCTCTGGCCATCATCATGGAATGCACGGAATTCATGCGAATTCTTCTTAATAAAACAGAAGATACCGCTTTTTCTCGGAAAAAAGATTTTGAAAAAGCCGTGGGAAAGATAGAAAGTGCAATTGATCGTGCCAGGAGAATCACACATCAGCTGCTCGGTTTTGTCCGGCAGCCGGAAACGATTTTTTCACAGACAGATTTAAAGGCATTGATTTCAGAAACTACTGATTTTATAAAAAAAGAAGCCCAGAATAAAAATGTTGAAATTGTTCTGGAGTTGGACAAGAACTGTGGCCCGATCTGGAGTGATGCTTATGCCATTCGCCAGGTGCTGATCAACTTGATCACAAACGCCTTGGCTGCTGTAAACAGCGGAGATATAATTACAGTTTCTGTTAAAGAAACCGATTTATTTGCGGAAATACGGGTTGAAGACACTGGAAGCGGCATTCCAAAAGAAAATATGAAAAAGATTTTTGAACCTTTTTTTACCACCAAACCCCCGGGGAAAGGTACCGGCCTTGGGCTTTACGTCACATTTGGAATTATAAAACGACTGGGCGGAAAAATCAATATATCCAGTGAGGTGGGTAAAGGAACAATATTTACCATCACCCTACCGCGAACAAGAAAAGCATGTTACCTTATGGAGGATAATAAAGATATTTGCCTGAATATATTAAACACGATTAAAGGAGATCAGCCAAATGATTAAAATCCCAATAAAAGTCCTGATTGTGGATGATGAAAAAGATTTTGTAGAAATGTTTTCCCTGCGGCTGCAGGAAACAGGTGAAAAGGTGTTTACCGCTTACGATGGGAAGGAATGCCTTGATATTCTGGCAGAAGAAAATATTGATGTTGTTGTACTGGATATTAAAATGCCAGGCATGGATGGGATTGAGGTATTAAAGGAAATAAAAAAACGACATCCAATTGTGGAGGTTATTCTGCTCACCGGGCATGGAGCCATTGAAACTTCGGTCACCGGAATGAAGCTTGGTGCTTACGATTACCTGCTAAAGCCTGCAGATGCAAATGATATGGCCGAAAAACTCGAAGGTGCCCGGAAACGAAAAGAAGAGCAGGAAGAACGGATTCGTAAAGCTGAACAGCGAACCCTTTTACGTCGCACCGGCGGTATCATCTAACTGACATCAATCATATTACCTTTTGCCGTACGGCTTTGACACAAAAGGTTAAGCTGGCGGCAAATTTCATAAAGGAGATGAAATTTGAAAAAGCTCTCAAGGGTATTCAAGATGGGGAACCCTTCACCGGCGAGGGTGGGGGGCCTGCTCCCATTAATCAAAAAACTTGCAGAAGCCGCTTTTGAAGCAGAACTTGACTCACATATTGCCCAGGAAGTTTCAGGCAACCAAGGAATTTATGGCTGACCTCAAGCAAGTTTCTAAAGCGGTCAATAAAAAATTGGGAAGGGATCAGTCATTACTTCAAGTATCCAGAGGAAATCCGAAGGATTATCTATACCACCAATACCATTGAAGCCGTGCATAGGCAATTTCGAACACTCCCTATAAAAACAATCTGGCCTGTCTTTTGACATATGGTTCTCATTTCCTTATTCCCTTTATTTACCTGTGCCTGGGAACAGGTCTTTCTTTTCGGTTTTACGGACAATAATTAAGTTGGTATAACCAAGATCCGTGATGCTTAATGGAGCAAAGCCCCAGACAGCAAATGCCTCTGTTACCTGCCCAGGCGCCAGGCGTTGTTTGAGCGGCGGGCCAAAAGCCATTTCTTCCTTTTTCAACTCCAGAACAGCAACCCTGCCTCCAGGCTGAAGAATACGCCTGAGCTCCATCCCCAGCCCACGCTC
>PDWJ01005063.1_pt1 | contig 11088 bp, 7 predicted proteins | sample 1430881 | NCBI WGS metagenome assembly PDWJ01 (sample SAMN01162460, study PRJNA174530) | Oral metagenome, whole genome shotgun sequencing project. | biome: Marine environment; feature: Marine mammal; material: Swab sample of the gingival sulcus; isolation source: swab sample of gingival sulcus... | reverse complement strand
AGGAAGACCGAAGAAGGTGTAAAACTGGTGCAATATGTTATACCGTTGACATATTAGGCCAGTTTGGGATGAGAAAATCGTGGTCTGTCCCCTATTATTACCCAACTTTCAACATCAAGGACTTTAAAGGTAGCGAACAATTTGGAGTCAACGTTATTCAGCCTAAACAATTACTGGAGGAAATACAATGGGCGCATTAAGTCTAAGGCTACCAGAATCAATTCACCGTCATATACGTGAAATTGCCAAAATTGAAGGCGTATCAATTAATCAGCTTATTTCATCAGCTATTGCTGAAAAAATTTCGGCCATTATGACAGAAGATTATTTGAAAAGTCGTATAGAAAGAGCTGATATTAATGATATGGAAGCAATATTAAATAAAGTCACCGATCGTAAACCTGTAAAAGGCGATGAATTGTAACTTTAGGATAAAGTGCGAACAAAACGCTACAGCCGACCGGGGGGGAGCTAGCGGCTTTTTGAAAGTACTTGGTTTTTGAAAAAAACTTCGCTTTTACAATGTACTCGGCTATATGCCCCCCCCCCCGGCTGGATTCGTTTGATATCTTTCTCTTTCATAAAGCCCCTTTTTTGGGAATGAATTGTGTTACATTGTTTTTTTTCCATTTTAGAGGCTTTTTTCTATTTAAGCAACTGTTTTTATTGAAATATTCCGTATTCCTTTCAACGCCTTTTTAACTATCCGGAGATCAGTTATTCGTGTACAAGAGTATGCGGGAAAGAGTGCTCGGGCAAAGATGAAGTACCCGTGATCAGTTGCGAAATCCGGGGCAGATCATGCAGAAGAGCGGGCATGATCTGCTTTTACTGTAATGAAAGATTTGACCTGAACGCCTCGCTCGCCACACGGTCGCTGCTTGATTCATTGAGAAGCCGGGTCAGTTCGTCTACCGGTAATGGCCGGAAAAAATAGTATCCCTGGACAAGATCACATTCCAGCTCCCGAAGGATTGACAACTGTTTATCCGTTTCGACTCCTTCGGCGACAACTTCAAGGCCAAGGCTGTGGCCCATGGTAATGATGGTCTTGACAATTCTGGCATTTTTCCTGTCTTTGTCCAGCCCGTTAATAAATGATTTGTCAATTTTCAGTTTATGCAGCGGAAATTCTTTTAAGTAGGCAAGGGAGGAATAGCCGGTGCCAAAATCGTCAATAGAGATGAAACCTCCCATCCTGTTGAAGTTCTGCATGATATTTACAGACTTGTCAATGTCCTGCATAATAAGCCCTTCGGTTATTTCAAGCTCCAGGTTTTGCGGGTCTATACCGGTCTTCTGTATGACTCTTTCCAGTTGTTCCTGCAGGGTGTCTTCAAGGAAGTGACGAGGGGAGATATTGATCGACACGCGGACCGGATAACGTATTTCCTCCTGCCAGGTCTTTGCCTGACTGCAGGCTGTAGACAATACCCATTCGCTCAAAGGCAGGATTAAACCACTTTCTTCGGCAACAGGGATAAAGGAAGAAGGGGAGATGCGGCTCTTGTCACCTGTTTCCCAGCGGGCGAGTGCCTCCACCCCGACAATTTTGCCGTCTTTCAGGCGCACCTGAGGTTGATAATAGAGTTCAAGAGTCGATCGACTCAGGGCTACCCTGAGCTGGTTTTCCAGCCGCAGCCGCTCCTGGATCAGCTCGTTCATTTCGCCGGAGAAAAAGAGAAGATTATTGCGTCCGCTTTTCTTTGCCTCGTACATTGCAATATCGGCATTTTTGACAAGCTGTTCGGCATCGTTGCCGTCTTTGGGAAAGAGACTGATACCCAGGGAACCGGAGGTATAGAACTCGTGGTTGTTAATGCTGAAAGGTGCCCTGAGCAGCTGCAGTAATTTGTCTGCAACCGCTGCCACAATGGTGGTATCAGTGAAACCTTCAAGCAGGATAATAAACTCATCGCCACCGAGTCTGGCAATGGTATCGCTTTCCCTGCAGGCACTCTGCATTCGTTCAGCGATTATCTGGAGCAGCCGGTCTCCGCCGGAATGGCCGATTTGATCGTTTACTTTTTTAAAGTTGTCCAGATCAAGAAAAAGAATTGCCACATACTCACCGTATCTTGCTGCCCGGATAATTGCCTGCTCCAGGCGGTCAAAGAGCAGGGCCCGGTTCGGCAGATTTGTAAGCGGGTCGTGGGTCGCCTGATAAGTGAGCCTTGCCAGGGCTTCCTTCTTCTCCGTGATATCGTTGATGGCAAGCAGGGCGCCACATACCTGTCCGTTTTTGTTTCTAAGCGGGCCTGCGTTTATTTTGAGGATATGGCTTCGGCCTTTCATATCGAGGTAATGTGCTTCGTTCTGGAAACAGACAGTTTGGGATATCTCAAGACATTCCCTGACGATATCCTCGCCATTTTTTCCAGATTGTTCATCCTCTATGGTAAACACTTCATGTAACGGTCTGCCGACCGCCTTTTCGTTGACTTGACCTGTCAGCTTCTCGGTTGTCGGGTTTATATATTTAATCATACAGCTGCTGTCGGTGGTAATGATTCCATCGGTTATGGAATGCAGCGTAACCAAAGCCTGTTCTCGTTCCGCAAAAAGACTGGCTACCAGTTGATCAAGCCGTCTCCAGGCCCAGAGCGGATAGCTGAGAAAAAGTGTGAACAATACAGCGGCGGGAGGAAACCAGATTTGCTTGATGAGCAACAAAAAGCTGGAGAGAAAAAGAACACCTGTTATTGCCCCAATAAAGGCAAACTGGATGATTCTCTGGGAAGTAATGGTGTAGCAAAGCAGAACACAGAGAATCAGTACCATAGAGAGAAGCATACGCGCATTCCTGCTCATCGGTTTAATGATGAGATCGTGGCTCAGGGTATTCAGCAGGTTGGCGTTGATTTCAACACCGGACATGAGAAGAGACTGGCCGGAAACGGGTGTTGGTAAAGCGCCTCCCAGTGATGAAGCGGTGGTGCCGACCAGAACGATTTTATCACGGAGCAGGGTTGGGTCGAAATCTGGTTTCATAAAGGCGGCATAGGAGATCTGCCTGAAATACCTGGGCTTGCCAGCAAAAGAGAGAAGCACTTCGTGAGATCTGACCCAGTTACCGGAAGTTGATCTCGCCGCAAACGAAGTATCAGCTGCGTCTTTTTTCACGTTGCAGTGAGCAGTCTGCAGGATTGCCAGAGCAAAGGCAGGCCACTCTGGATGACCAATACCACCTTTGAGATAGGTGCGGCGGACGATGCCGTCTGCATCCAGTTCAAAATCAACATGACCAAGCCTGGCTGCCGCCTCCGCGAGGACAGGAATCGGTTTGACGAGATGTAGTCCGCTGCTGCTGACATTTTGCTCGGCAAACACCGGCAGGACGACCTTGTTGCTTCTTTTCATGGCCTGGGCGAGAAGCCTGTCGTTATGCCCGTCGGTGCGATCCGGTTCTGACATGACGATATCAAAACCGATGGCTTTTGCACCACCAATGGCAATTTTATCGATCAGGTTCGCGTGTATTTCCCGAGGCCAGGGCCATTGGCCGTAATGGACGAGGCTTTCACTGTCTATGGCGATGATGACAATCTCTTCTGCCGGAGTTCTCGCAGACCAGGTTGAAATATAATCATAAACAAACCGGTTAACTTGAACGGGAGCAGAGATGGAGGACAGGTAAAGCCCTAAAATGATCAAAAAGAGTGGCAGAAGCAACTTCCGCCACCAAAAATCATCGGAAAAGTTTCTTTTCATAAAAGGTAACTACTCACAGGATATGTACGTTCCTGAGTTAACAATCTGCTTCAAGCCTGTAACTGCTTTCGGGCTGCCGAAATTCGGGTAAGTGGGACTGGCAGCTATAGTCCCACCATGCGGCCAATTGTGAGCACCCGAAGGCGGGTGAGTCGGGAGCAGTTACTATAAAAGAATAACCGCAATCATGAGCAGGATCGAACCGGCAATTACCAGCGGGTGGGGTGGAGCGGGCTCCACGATCACCTTCTGGGGCAAGGAATAGGGACCGGTAAAACCGTCCGGAGCAACAGCTGCGACCTGTATGTAGTAGGTACCCGGAGTCAGCGCATGAAGGTCAACTTGCGGTTCTGTAAGCTCTTGATCAACAGAGGGATTGGTAAAAGCCTCTTCCCGGGAAACCTGGAGACGATACCGGGTTTCTGTTTTTGATCCCCGCCAGCGATAAACCATTTTTTCCTTGTCCAGCCTGGCGTTTGCCATGTCAGGGCGGGGTGGAGGACAACGAAATTGCTGCGGGTCGCTATACGGCCCCTCCTGTCCCGACGGGTCTGTGCTGGCAAGCCGCCAGTAATAAAGCCCCGGGAGCAGCTGCTCCTGCAGGCCATATTGCGGACGATTGAGGGTGGTCGCATCTGCCAGAAGAGTTGTGAACCGGTCGTTGTCTCCAAGCTGGAAATGGTAGCGGGTAATCCCTTTTGGCTGTGACCAGCGAAAGGTTGGCTGGCAGTTTTCCACTACCGCATCTATTGCTGGTGAGAGAGGTACCGGGGGAACAGGATGGGCTGCCATATTGAACCGGTGGATTGCATAGATCCCTTCCAGGCCGTTTTCATCTATTCCGTTGATCCGGAGAAAGTATATACCGTTGCCGAGGTCAGGGCCCCAGAGGTTTGTTCCGGGAAACGTCTTGTCGAGCAGCAGTGACCTGAAACTTTTATCGGCTGCAATCTGCAGTCGATAGTGTCTGGCACCTGGGATTGGTTGAATCGTAATTGGGAAGGGTACCCTGATGATTTTTTTGGGTTGCCTTGAAAGATCCGGCGGCGGCAGGAGTTTTATTTGCGGTAGAGGTTTCTTGTCAAGAAAGGTGACCGCGCCGTATCCTTTTTCGAGCCTGTCTGTTTCTCCTGAACTGTCAAGCCGGACCGCTCCGGCCAAGACCTCCGTCCGGGAAGAACCATCCGGATTTGAACCAATCCGGTATTCCGTACCGCGAACAGCGGCGATGGCAGAAGGGGTGTTGATCTCGAATCGTGAACCTGGACCTGAGGCGGGAATGACCTTGTTATGTGTCCGGCCGGACTCCAGAAGCAAATTCGTTTCTGCCATTCCGGTTGTACCGTACCGCATCAATTTTCCGATAACCATTTCTGCCTCTGCCTGAACCAGTACCTCAGAGCCGTCTGCAAAGTTCAGGGTTACATTGCTCTGCGATGCGGTTTGAATGCTGTCGTTACGCCAGAGAAACATACCAACGGCAGCTTTTACCCGTGCATCGCTGTTATTTCTGATAACAATGGCTTCGCCCGATACGGCAGTTAACCTGGCTGCCGATGCCCCTTTATTCAGCCAGTCAAGCGGGATGTGAATCGTTGAACCGGGCTGAAGATGAAAAGGATCTTCAATCCTGTTGAGATTGACCAGCTGTCGCCAATAACGCATGCTTTTAAGATTTCTTTTCCCAATCTTCCAGAGGTTGTCACCTTCCTGAACGGTATAGACCCAATCCTGACTGAGGGCCGGGGGAGGTTCTAGGCAGAAGAAGGCTGACAAGAGCAAAAAAAGAAGGATTGGAGCGGTAAAGGGGACTGTTTTCATGACCAGATCCTCCAGAGTGGTAATAAGAATGTAACTACTCACAGGCACCATACGCCAGAACCAGAGAATAACGGGGAAAGATAAAGTGGTACAGCCCCCGTGCTGCCTGGTTACCAATTGCCTGATTACGCCAATATACTTAGTTCTGACAATATTTCAAATCGTTAAATTGGTTCGAGAGAAAAATTACAGGATTCCTTGCAAGGCCAGATACCCGTAAGACCATTGCCTGTGCCTTCTTTTTCTTGCCGTTCACGGGCAGGTTCCTGCATACATACCCAGCGCTCTCCAGAGTAAACAATCTGATATGCCGGTGAGTGTGCTCACCTTGTGTACAGGGGGTGTCTGGTAAAGCTGAATAAGGGGTGTGGCAAGAAGTAACGTAAAACCTGCTGCAACCCCGCTCCAGGGTGGTGAAATACATCTTGTTCGCCCATCCGGGCAAATAACTCGGGGAAGCTGTCATGCAGGTCAATCATACTGGAAAAAATTAAGATGACGCCAGCTTTTTTGCTGAGTATCATGCGCTTTACAAACGGTACTGCTACGTTCATCCATAAATTTGGAACCATTTGTAAAATCGGTATAAACATCAAGCCGGTTGCTTGAGGCCTGAAATTCAATCTCTTTGATATACCAGGGCGATTCGATGCCTCAATGCATCGGGATTAGATGAATCTGAAAAAAAGTGCGAATGGAAACAGGTATGAACCTGAAAAGAAAATGTGGCTCATGAGTCTGTTTCGGGCTTTAAAAAGCCGACAATTTGAGCGAGGAATGTGAATATGTATCTGGTAACAGTCTCTGGTCCGCCTTCTTCTGGTAAGACAGCAGTAATCCTGAAAACGGTGGCAACGTTGATAGAAAAAAAACTGCGTGTCGGTGTGGTTAAATTCGACTGTCTTTCCACTGATGACAATCTGCTCTATGACAAGGCCGGCATACCAGTGCGGAAAGGTATCTCCGGGGCATTATGCCCTGATCACTACTTTGTTTCCAATATCGAAGAGGTGGTCCAGTGGGGTTTACAGGAAGGGTTTGACCTGTTAATCAGTGAGTCTGCCGGGCTGTGTAACCGCTGCTCTCCCTATATCAGGGAAATCGGGGCGGTATGCGTTATTGACAATCTCAGCGGTATCAATACTCCGAAAAAAATCGGGCCTATGCTCAAGAGTGCTGATATTGTGGTCATCACCAAGGGTGACATTGTCTCCCAGGCAGAGCGGGAAGTGTTTGCCAGCCGGGTGTATTCAGTGAACCCAAAGGCCACTGTCATGCATGTCAACGGCTTAACAGGGCAGGGCGCCTATGAGCTGGGCACTCTTTTGTACAGAAAAGAAAAACAGGTGAATACGGTCAAAAATCGAGAGCTGCGCTTTCCCATGCCATCAGCCCTCTGTTCGTATTGTCTTGGTGAAACCCGAATCGGAGATGAATACCAGATGGGTAATGTTCGCAAGATCAACCTTGAACCCTGACGAATGAGGTGCAATGCAGTGGACAGAATACAGGAAATGCAGAAGGAACTGGAAACACTGGAGGTCAGGCAGCTGACAGGCCGCTATCCTTTTTTAACCGGTTATTTGGGCGTACAGGGTCTTGAGGTAAATGGTGACGAGACAGAAACCATTCCAGCTCTGCTGGCGCAGCTCGATCCCGAAGAACGTGAAGACAAGGCACTTGATGCTGAGGCTATAGTCGCTGGCTCCGCAAGCTATATCGCTCAGATGCTGGAGTTTCTTGATGAGGGGAAAGAACGATCGGTGGCCGAGATAACTCTTTACCCGGGGACTGATAAAAACGGAGAGCCGGAATGTTTTGAAACATTGACCTTTCAATGCGGCGAAATAGTGTGCATAGTCGGCCCTACAGGATCTGGCAAGAGCCGGTTGCTGGCCGATATAGAGTGGCTGGCCCAGAGGGATACGCCAACGGGCCGGAAAGTGCTGGTAAACGGCGAAGAGCCTGACCCGGAGTGGCGATTCAGCTCATCAGATAAACTGATTGCCCAGCTTTCTCAAAACATGAACTTTGTCATGGACCTGACAGTTGAGGAGTTTATACGACTTCATGCCGACAGCCGCATGGTGAACAATGTAGCCCAGGTGACAGAAAACATCATTCACGAAGCGAACGCCCTCGCTGGTGAGCAGTTTGAAGCGGACACAGCTGTCACTTCGCTCTCTGGAGGGCAGTCAAGGGCACTGATGATCGCTGACACGGCAATCCTTTGCCGTTCACCCATCGTCTTGATTGACGAGATTGAAAATGCAGGGATCGACCGAAAAAAGGCCCTGACCCTTCTGCTGAATGAGGATAAAATTGTGCTTATGGCCACCCATGATCCCATGCTTGCCCTCATGGGAGACCGGCGGATTGTCATAAAAAACGGCGGTATACACAGGGTCATTGAAACAAGGAAACGTGAACGGGAGATCCTTTCAAAGATAGAGGCCCTGGACTTGAAGGTGCAGGCAATAAGAAATGTGCTGCGCCAGGGAGAGACACTGGAACATGTTGACTTGTAGGGGAGAGGTGCCCGTGACCGCTCAGCCCGGATTTCTCGTCAGCTCAGGCGGTACCAGGTTCGGTGGGTTCTGGTAACTCCTTATATCCGGATATGTATGCTGCCAGAATACTGCCGAAGATGGTGCTGCCCGGGCTGACCTCTGGTGAACATTTTTGGCAAAATCCGGGTCTGCTCACTGACAGCACAGCCATGTGGTTGTATGTATTTCTTCTCAAGGGAGACAAAATGTTCATGAGCAATACGGGGTAGGACCTTACTCCTCAATTCCTGTCATAAAAAACAAGAAATTATTTAAGGCGTAAGGTCTCTTGGGTTGCGGGTTTTCCGCTTTATGTACGGATTAATGACAACGGGGATTGACTGGAGCCTGTTCCGTGGTTACCGTAGCCCTTTGATTTGACGAATTCGTACCTGCTCCCAGCTCATCCATCTTCGAGCGATCCCGATCGCCCGAAGAGATGGGCTGCAGCTGCCAATAGTGCTACCCTGATCCGGGCAGCCCGTGACCAGTTACAGACCTGAAGCAAGTGACACCAGGTTGTATCTGCCCTGTGAGCAGAGCTACACTTATTCATTTTTCGTTTTCAGGGGATCATGGAAAACATACAATCTACTACTATCATTGCTCTTCGTCATAAAGGCGCAGTCGCTGTGGCAGGTGACGGTCAGGTGAGCTTGGGGAATACCATCATCAAGCATAAAGCCAGAAAAGTCCGGCGACTTTATCATGACAGGGTGATCACCGGCTTTGCCGGTGCAACAGCCGATGCGTTTACCCTGTACGACCGGCTCGAACAAAAACTTGAGCAGTTCAACGGTAACCTGATGAGGGCCTCTGTGGAGCTGGCCAAAGACTGGCGAACCGACAAGATTCTCAGGAGGCTTGAAGCCATGCTGGTGGCTGTGGACAGTAAATATTCCCTGCTGTTATCCGGCACCGGAGACGTCATTGAGGCCGATGACGGCATCATCGCTATCGGCTCAGGCGGTCCTTATGCCCATGCCGCTGCCAGGGCACTGGTCGAATACTCAGGGCTTGATGCCGCCGCAATTGCCCGAAGAGCCCTTGAAATTGCTGGATCAATATGCATTTATACAAACACTCATATCGTTGTAGAGCAGCTGGATAATGAACAGACTTAACGAACAGACACCGAGACAGACCGTCGCTGAACTGGACCGTTACATTATTGGTCAGGATGATGCTAAACGCTCAGTGGCCATAGCCCTGCGAAACCGCTGGCGAAGACAGCAGGTTGAACAGCCCTTGAGAGATGAGATTGCCCCTAAGAATATCATCATGATTGGTCCAACCGGAGTTGGCAAGACAGAAATCGCAAGGAGACTGGCCTCGCTCGCCCACAGCCCGTTTATAAAGGTTGAGGCCTCCAAGTTTACCGAGGTCGGTTATGTGGGCCGCGACGTTGAATCTATTATTCGGGACCTGACCCAGCTTGCCGTCAACATGGTCACCAAAGAGGCAGAAGAGGGGGTGCAGCCAAAGGCTGAAGCCCAGGCAGAGGAGCGCCTGCTTGACCTTTTGCTGCCACGTTCTGCCACTACTCCGCCTGATGATATCCGGTCACAAGGAAACTCAGGCGAGGTCGTAACGCTGGGCTATGATGGTGCTGATGATTCCTTGTCTTCTTCCACCAGGGAGCGTTTTCGGCAGATGCTGCGCAACGGGGAGCTTGACGACCGGGAGATCGAGCTTGATGTCTCCTCAAGGCCGACAGGCGTGCCCATGGTTGAGGTCTTTTCCGCATCCGGGATGGAAGATATGCAGAATTCGCTGCAGGACGCTTTTTCCCGCTTTTTCCCCAAGAAAAAACAAAGCCGGAAGATGAAGGTGCCGGAAGCCTATGAATATCTCAAGAAAGAGGAAGCCGAACGTCTGGTTGATGACGAGTCCATTGCCGAAAAAGCCATTCGACGTACTGAACAGACAGGTATTGTTTTTCTCGACGAAATTGACAAGATAGCCTCGCGCGGAGGCGGCTCTTCCAGCAGTCCTGAGGTCTCACGGGAAGGCGTGCAGAGAGATCTCTTGCCCATCGTTGAAGGCGCGACTGTCACTACCAAGTATGGTACGGTGAAGACGGACCATATCCTGTTTATTGCCAGTGGAGCCTTCCATATGTGTAAACCATCCGACCTTGTACCGGAGCTGCAGGGTCGGTTCCCCATTCGGGTACACCTGAACGCGCTGGGTGAGGATGAGTTTTTCCGTATTCTCACGGAACCAAGGAGTGCGCTTATAAAGCAGTACAAGGCCCTGCTGGCAACGGAAGATATTGATATGGTCTTTGAGGAGGACGCCATTCGTGAGATGGCAAAGATTGCGGTCCATGTGAATCAGAAAACCGAAGATATCGGTGCGCGCAGGCTCCATACCATCATGGAAAGAGTGCTTGATGAAATATCCTTTGACGCTCCGGAAAGGGATGAGCTGACCTTTACCCTTACCGCTGCCTGTGTTCGCGAGTGCCTCGCTGATATTTCCGAGAATGAGGATCTCAGCCGCTATATTTTATAGCGTACCGGCTTTCAGCTTACTCATCTTCGGCAAGTCTTTTGGTGTAGCTGATCAGGTAAGTGGTTACCTGATCATGGGCACTTCATCTTTGCCCGATCACTCTTGCCCGCATACTCTTCACGGAGTCTCACTTCGCTTGCCTGCCTGCTCGAAAGAGTGCCTGCCCCAATTTTGTCGCCCCGTGACCAGTTACACGTCAGAAATAGAGCATAACGCTTAAAGTACAGACCCCGTGATTGGTTACACCTTGTTCAATCTTCAGCTCTTGCTGCCCTTCCCCTTTTTTATTTCTTCTAAAAGTATTAAATTTTTCTAATATATTTTTTTTGTAACATATTAATATAATTCTAAAAATAAAGAAAAACCACTTGCTGTCAGTGAGTCGTTCGGCTAGGGTGCAACACAAAAAAGTGGCAATTGAGGACAATATTCAGAAACGTCTGTTTTTTATCAATTGATGGTTGTCGTTTCATAGTGCTTTGTCAGCTAT
>PDWJ01005062.1_pt1 | contig 11088 bp, 8 predicted proteins | sample 1430881 | NCBI WGS metagenome assembly PDWJ01 (sample SAMN01162460, study PRJNA174530) | Oral metagenome, whole genome shotgun sequencing project. | biome: Marine environment; feature: Marine mammal; material: Swab sample of the gingival sulcus; isolation source: swab sample of gingival sulcus... | reverse complement strand
TACCGTATAAATTTTAACTCCAACCTTTCTTATCTTTAGAGGCTCCGAAGAAACAAAAGTAAAATAGGTATTATCTTTTGCAGGATTAGGATAATTTAAAAATCTCATGAAGTAATCATTATTAAATACTATTGATAAGAGATATACTTTAAAGTAGTTTTAATAGCTGGGCTAAGATATAAATTTCAATATTTCAAAAACTCTCCCAAACCATCTATACTTACAGTAATAATATTACTGCAAAGAAAACTTGACAAAAGGATTTTGCATCACTATCTTTTTACAGAAATAATGTTACTGCAAACAAACAGGAGATTAAGTGAAAGTTAAAAATCTTGCAAATATACAGATGGGGTACTCATTCAGATCACGACTTGACACCTCAGAAAGTGGTAAAATTGCAGTTATTCAGATGAAAGATCTTATGGATAGTAATATTGTTAGCTGTGAAAATCTAGTCAAAATTGATCTCGACTCCATTAAAGAACACCATCTAGCTAAAAAAGGTGATCTAGTCTTTAGATCTAGAGGTCATATAACTACGGCAGCAGTTCTCATTGAAGATCCAGGAAAAGCAGTTGTAGCTGCACCCCTATTAAGGATAAGAGTGACAAACCCAGATAAAATTATTCCTGAGTATTTAAACTGGTATATAAACCAGAGAGAAGCACAGATATTTTTAAATAGTAGGGCTAAGGGAACTGTCCAAAAAATGATTAGCAAACAAGCCATTGAAGAACTAGAGGTAGTAGTACCAACTTTAGAAAAGCAGAAAAAGATAGTAGAACTATTTAAGCTATCTATACATGAACAAAATTTACTTTACACACTAGCGAAGAAAAAAGAACAATATATTTCAATATCACTAATAAAATTTGCGAAAGAGGAGTAAAAAAATGAACAGTAAAATTGATCAAAAAGATATTAATAATGCGGCATGGTCAGCCTGTGATACTTTCAGAGGGGTTGTAGATCCATCTCAATACAAAGATTATATTCTTGTAACACTATTTTTAAAATATATCTCTGATGTATGGCAAGATCATTATGAAGAGTATCAAAAACAATATGGTGATGATACTGCCCGTATTCACCGTAAGCTTAAAAGAGAAAGATTTATTCTTCCTACTATAAAGCTTACTCAAAAAGATGAAAAAACTGGGGAAGAGATTACTATAGATCAGTTCTCTGCTAACTACTATAGCCTTTATGAAAGAAGGTCGGCAACAAATATTGGAGAGCTTATCAATATTGTATTGGATCATATAGAGGAGAGTAATAGAAGTAAACTAGAAGGTGTTTTCCGAAATATTGACTTTAATAGTGAAGCAAATCTAGGAAAAACCAAAGATCGTAATCGCCGTTTAAAACAACTATTAGAGGATTTTAACAAGCCACAACTCAATATGAAACCTAGCCTTGTTTCTGAGGATGTAATAGGTAATACATATATCTATTTAATTGAAAGATTTGCCTCGGATTCTGGAAAGAAAGCAGGAGAGTTCTTTACTCCACTTAAGGTGACAGAGTTAGTAGCTAAACTAGCAGGTCCAAAACCAGGTGATCGTATCTGTGATCCTGCCTGTGGTTCTGGAGGGCTCTTAATTCAAGCAGGTAAAGAGGTGGGGAATCGAGACTTTGCCCTATTTGGGCAGGAATCAAATGGAAGTACATGGGCACTCTGCCGTATGAATATGTTCCTTCACAGTTTTGATAGCTCTAGAATAGAGTGGTGTGACACTTTAAACACTCCTTTACTAGTAGAGAATGATACCTTAATAAAATTTAATTGTGTAGTAGCAAACCCTCCTTTTTCACTAGATAAGTGGGGTGCTGAAAATGCTGAAAGCGATCAATACAATAGATTTTGGCGTGGAGTTCCTCCCAAAAGCAAAGGTGATTGGGCATTTATTAGCCATATGGTGGAAACCGCACTTGAAAAAGAGGGTCGTGTTGCTGTAGTGGTTCCCCATGGAGTACTATTTAGAGGTGCAGCTGAAGGTCGTATCCGTCAAAAAATGATTGAAGAAAACCTATTAGATGGTGTTATTGGTTTACCAGGAAATCTATTTCCAACTACCAATATCCCAGTAGCTATCCTAATTTTTGATAGATCTCGTGAGAAGGGTGGAGTACATGAGAAGTGTAAAGATATATTGTTTATTGATGCAAGTAGAGAGTTTATCTCTAGTAAAAACCAAAACTCCCTTTCAAAAGAACATATAAGTAAAATTATGAAAACCTATACAGATAGAGTTGAAGTTGAGAAGTACTCACATCTTGCTAAATTTGAGGAGATCAAAGAGAATGATTTTAATCTCAATATCCCTAGATATGTGGATACATTTGAAGAGGAGGAGGAGATTGATATTGATGCAGTACAACTAGAGATTGAGTATTTAGAGGAAGAGTTGGTTGAAGTTCGTGAGAGGATGGCGGAAAAGCTAAAGGAGATAAATAGGGTATAGATTATGAATAAAGATAAAATAATATACTTTACAGATTCTTTTAGTAAGATAGCCCAAAAATATCCAAATGAATCAACAGAGTTTTGGTATGCTAGAGATATTCAGAAAATATTGGGATACACAGAGTGGAGAAATTTTACAAAAATAATTGAGAAAGCAAAAGAAGCTGCAAAAAATTCAAATATACCCATTGAAAACCATTTTGTTGAGATCAACAAAATGGTTAACATCGGCTCTGGAACAAAAAGAACTATAAGTGATTTTATGCTAACTCGATATGCTTGTTACCTTATAGCTCAAAATGGGGATCCTCGTAAGGAGCCTATAACTTTTGCTCAAACCTATTTTGCACTACAAACTCGTAAACAGGAGCTTATTGAGGAAAGAATTCATCTTCAAGAACGCCTTCAAGCTAGGCAAAAGTTAACAGAGTCAGAAACAGAGCTTTCTAAAAATATATATGAAAGAGGTGTAGATGACAAGGGGTTTGGTCGTATCCGCTCCAAAGGGGATTCTGCTCTTTTTGGGGGCAATAGTACGGCACAGATGAAAAGTAAACTTGGGATGCCATCCAATAGACCATTAGCTGATTTTTACCGACAGTAACCATAGCAGCTAAAAACCTTGAAAGACGAGTTAAGCCAGCTGAGAAAAAGTTAATTAAGGAAAGTGAATTGAAAATAAAAAAATGATATGGAATAAATAATGAAAAAAGAAATAAAATTATATATAAAAACTAAACTTGGAAAGTTTAAGGAGATTCAGCGATGAGTATTATGTACAAAGCTCCATCTGGGTGGGAGAGTAGCAAACTGGATTCGCTATGCATAAAAATTACAGATGGCACCCATAAAACACCTGACTATAAAGACGATGGAGTGGTCTTCATATCTGCAAAAAATGTGCGTGAAGGGAAATTAGACTTTAGTGATCAAAAATATATTTCCCATGAAGAGCATGAGCTTTTAATCAAGAGATGCAAACCAGAAGCTGATGATGTGATGCTTAGCAAAAGCGGATCATTAGGTAATTCTGTAGTAATTCCAAAGCTGGAATTTGAGTTTAGCATCTTCGAAAGCCTTGCCTTAATGAAGGTAAAGAAAAAGAAAGTTTTACCTGAATATTTAATGCAAATTTTTAATTCGCCATTGGCAAAAAGATATTTCTGGTCAATTACAACTGGCCTCGCCGTTAAACACCTGCATCTAGGAGATTTAAAAAAGATGCCCATACTTCTCCCATCTCCTCCAGAACAAGAAGCAATCATTGATTCGTTATCTATCTGGGATCAAGCTATTGAGAAAATAGAGAGATTGATTCTTGCTAAGGAGAAACGGTTTAAGTGGTTATTAAGGTTATTGATTTCAGATAATAAAAAATCCAAGTGGGAAAAAGTTAAATTAGGAGACATATCTAAAATATCAAAAGGTAAGCAACTTAATGTATCAAATATGAAAACTGACGGAGATTATTATGCCCTTAATGGAGGGGTAAACCCCTCAGGAAGAACAAATAATTGGAATACAGAAGCAGAAACTATAACTATTAGTGAAGGTGGAAATTCGTGTGGCTATGTAAACTATAATACTGAACGCTTTTGGTCTGGTGGTCATTGCTATTCTATACTAGATCTTAACAATAACATAGATAAACACTATCTTTATTTTTACTTAAAAATGAACGAACCAAAACTCATGAAATTAAGAGTTGGATCAGGTCTTCCTAATATTCAAAAAAAAGATATAGAAAAGTTCGTTATTGCGTTACCCTCTTTAACAGAACAAAAGGAAATAGCTCAATTATCATTATCATCACAAAAAGAGATAAACCTACTAAAACAACTCGTAGAAAAGTATAAAGCTCAAAAAAAAGGTCTTATGCAAAAGATCCTTACTGGTAAATGGAGAATAAAGGATGAAATTATTAATCAATATAAGGAGGTGTAATAATGAGTAAAAATCTTGACAGTATCCGTCTCCAACAAAAAAAGAATCTAGAGATACTATTAAAAAAAGACTCTATAGCTGAAATGCTAACAGTTTACTTTTCTGATAGATCAGAAACATATAGTCACGGAATCTACTCTGCTTTAATTCCAAATTCTGAGGTAAAAAAATGTTTGAAAAATATCTCATGGGACTTATCACATGAAGATGGATTTCCTGAAACAAGCATCTACTGTAATGTTCCCGTATATCACAGATATGGATCAGCTAAAGGAATTGAACCATTAATATTTGATCGTAATTTTTATGGACTACGCCCTGACTATAAGGAAATAAATGAGGAGTTTCGTTTTTTTCATAACCTTTTCCATGATACCAAGGAAAATAAATATATTAAAATCAATAAAAATGGCACAGAAGAAGTCATTGCAGTTATTGAAAAGAATAAAATTAAAATTAGACTAAAAGAGATCCGTCAATTTCTGGCAATTAAGGAAATGTATCTATCAATTCAATTTGATTTTAGAGAAAATTCTAAACAAGATCTACAGCAACTTGGTCTCTCTTCCAGCAATAATAAAGAGGTTTATAATGAATTAGAGCATTGGGATCTAAATTTTACAAATATACCTTTTCATGGTTTGAAAGGATCTAGTCGATTATGTGGAAAAAAAATGATCCCTCCACTTCCTAAGTCCAAAAGTGGTATGTGGGGGTTTGAAGAAGAAAAGCCAAAACAATATGAAAACTTTATTATTGGTATTGATGAAAATGGAGATAGTATTACATATACTGCAAACCCTGATATGTTAGCAGATAAATTTGGAAACAACCCAGATGCTCCCCAATATTTAACTCCTGTTCATTTCCGTAAAACAGTATTGGATAAATACTATAGACAATCTAGTAAATTCTCAGTTGAAGATAACTATCTTCGTTGTGGATCTCTATGGGGATTACAAATTGACAATCACCATTCAGATAAAGTGTGTGTTTGGCTTGGAGATTTGGGGAATTCTCTGCCTTATGAAGAACAACTATACTGGAAAAGCTACAATATTCTTCCCGTTGGAAACATAAGTGATGTATATAACAAGAGACAAATTTTAGCAAGATTTTCTGACTCAAATCAACTAGATCATATTTTTAAAGAATATTACTCTATTCTCAATGATGCTTGTACAAAATTACTTACATGGCAAATATTACTTCCATTGAGCCAAGAAGACTTGCACTATCTATCTTCAGTTCGAATTCCATCTACTGAAGAACAGAGTGAGTTTGATGAGCTAATACTAGCTCTTACCAAGATTCTAGTTGACTCTCTTAATGAAAAACAACTTAATAAATTTATACCAAATGAAGATAAAAGAGATATTAAAGGAAGTATTAATCGTTTAAAAAAGGTTTTTGAGATTCTTAATATAAAAAAATATGAAAACCATATTAACTTTCTTCGTAAGCTTCAAAATCTTAGATCCTCAGGAATTGCTCATAGAAAAGGAAGTGGTTATCAAAAAATAGCCAATGACTTTGGCATTCCATCAAGTTCTTTAATAAAGATTTTTGAAAAAATTCTTAAGGAAGCTAATGACTACCTTGCTTTTTTGAAAAATACTATACCTTTAATAGTTAAAGGTACAAATAAAACAACTCAGGCAACCAATAATTAATAACTATGAATAGAAAGAGTGATTATAGAAAAGGACTAGAGCTATGACTAAATATCAAAAACTGGATAGATTAAAACAGAAACTTGACTCTTTCAGACCCTTACCTCCAGAGATTATCTCCAATCTCCATGAGGATTTGGTTCTTCGTTGGACTTATAACTCAAATGCTATTGAGGGAAATACTTTAACCCTTAAAGAGACCAAGGTTGCTTTAGAAGGTATAACCGTTGGTGGGAAAACTATGAGAGAGCATTTTGAAGCAATCAACCACAGAGAAGCCATTCTTTTTGTAGAGGATTTAGTCAAAAAGGGTGAGCCTCTATCTGAATGGCAGATTAGATCCATTCATCAACTTATTCTAAAAAATATTGATGATAAAAATGCAGGTGTATACAGAAAAACAAATGTTATTATCTCAGGTGCAGATCATACCCCTCCTGATGCTTTGAACATAGAACAGGATATGAAAGATTTTATAAAATGGATTCAAACTAAAGGGGAAAAACTCCACCCTGTGGAGCGAGCTGCCTACATTCATGCTGACTTTGTTAAAATCCACCCATTCACAGATGGAAATGGTAGAACTTCTAGATTATTGATGAATCTAGAACTTATGAAAAGTGGTTTCCCTCCTGTTGTTCTTCCTGTAGAAAAGAGGTTAGAGTATTATGAGACTTTAGATCTCGCTCATACAAAAAACAACTATAAACCATTTTTAGAACTTATTTCAAATATTGTAGAGTTAGGATTTTTACCTTATTGGCATGCATTGGGGATAAAGCTATGAAAAACTTTAAAATAGATGAAAAGCATCTTTCTCAAATTCCTGCTATTCAATTATTGATAGCTATGGGGTATAACTTTATTTCGCCTAAAGAAGCTCTAGAAGAACGAAAGAAGAGAACCTCTAATCTTTTATTGGAAAATATTTTACGCAATCAACTAAAAAAGATAAACCGTATTAGTTATAAGGGTGATGAGTATCTATTTAGTGAAGAGAATATACAATCAGCAATTCAAAAATTAAAAAGTATTAAATATGATGGATTGCTCAAAACTAATGAAACTATTTACGATCTTATAACTCTCGGTACATCTATGGAACAGACTATTGAGGGTGATTCAAAAAGCTTCAACATTAACTACATTGATTGGAGAAATTCTAGTAGAAATAAGTTCCATGTAACAGTTGAATATAGTGTTGAAAAGATGCGTAGTACAAAAATAGTTCGCCCCGATATTGTTCTCTTTGTTAATGGTATCCCTTTCTGTATAATTGAGTGTAAAGCTCCAAATATTGAGGTAGATCAAGCAATTTCCCAATCTATTAGAAATCAAAATGAAGATTATATACCAAAACTTTTCACCTATACTCAACTGGTTATAGCCCTTAATAAAAATAGTGCAATGTATGCGACCACAGGAACTGCTGCAAAGTTTTGGGGAGTATGGAAAGATCCTAATCTAAATCTAAAAAATAGAGATAGTAAAAAGTTTAAAAATTTGGAAAAAATAGTTAAAAAATCACTTGAAAACAGGATTGACCCAAACAATTTTTCCATATCTCCTAAACCTCTAGAAAATGATGAATCCCGTCAAGTAACAGAGCAGGATATTGCACTATTTTCTCTATGCTCTCCCGAAAGGCTTTTAGAGTTGGCTTGGAAGTTTACAGTATTTGATGGGGGGATAAAAAAAATCGCTCGTTATCAGCAATATTTTGTTATTAAATCTACTCTAGATCGTGTAAAACAATTTGATGGAGAGGGTGCTCGTAATGGTGGTATTATTTGGCATACCCAAGGTTCAGGAAAATCCTTAACTATGGTTATGTTAACCCGTAATCTAGCCTTAGATCCTGAAATTTTGGATCCTAGAATTGTTCTTGTAACAGATCGTTATGATCTCGATAAGCAACTTGGAAATACTTTTGTTGCCTGTGGTCTTGAAGCAAATAGAGCAACATCAGGTAGAAATCTACTTGAGTTAATTTCAGAGAAAAAATCAGGAATTATAACAACCATTATCAATAAGTTTGAGAAAGCGTATACAGCAAAGAGATATAATGATAGCTCTCCAAATATTTTTGTATTAGTAGATGAAGGTCATCGTACCCAATTTGGATCTTTTGCAGCTAGAATGAGACAGATGTTTCCTCGTGCCTGCTACCTAGGCTTTACAGGAACACCACTTTTAAAAGCGGAGAAAAACAGTTTTGCTAAGTTTGGTAAACTCATAGAACCTCACTACTCAATTACTCAAGCAGTTGAAGATGGTGCAGTTGTTCCTCTTTTATATGAGGGAAGGTATGTAGAGATGACTCAAAACCAGAAAGCGGTTGATCTATGGTTTGAAAGACATACTCAGGGACTAACTAGGGAACAGAAGGCAGATCTTAAACAAAAATATGCAAGGGCAGAGATGCTAAACAAAGCAGACCAAGTTATATATATGAGAGCCTTTGATATAAGTGAGCACTTTAGATCTAATTGGCAAGGAACGGGATTTAAAGCTCAATTGGTAGCTCCAAGTAAACTATCTGCTCTAAAATACTATGATTATCTAAATGAGATTGGAGTTGTAAACTCAGAGGTGGTTATCTCTCCTCCAGATATGCGTGAAGGGTATGAAGAAATAGATGATGACGAAAAAGATGAGGTTGTAAAATTTTGGAAAAAGATGATGCTCCGATATGGTAGTGAAGAGGATTATAAAAAACAACTTACAAATCAATTTAAATATGGGGAAAAACCTGAAATTATTATTGTAGTTGATAAACTTCTAACGGGCTTTGATGCTCCACGAAATACAGTTTTATACCTATGTAGAAAACTTAGAGAACACACTTTACTTCAAGCAATTGCTCGTGTAAACCGTCTCTATGAGGGTAAAGAGTTTGGTTTTATTGTTGACTATGCTAGTATTCTTGGAGAACTGGATGAGGCTCTTACAATGTATAGTGCATTTGAAGGGTTTGATGAATCAGATCTAGCAGGAGCACTCTCATCTATAAATAGTGAGATAGAAAAACTTCCTACCCTCTATTCCAATCTTTGGGATCTATTTAAAAAAGTTAAATACTCTGATGATGAAGAGTCCTACGAACTCCTACTTGCAGACGAGGATATTAGAGAACTGTTTTATGAACGCCTTTCAAAATTTAGTAAAACTTTTGGAGTTGCACTCTCTTCTGAAAAATTTCTCAACAAAACTAGTGAAGATCTTTTATATAGGTATAAAAGAGATCTTAGGAAATTTCAATCCCTTAAAATATCTGTAAAACTACGATATGCAGAGAGTATTGATTACCGTGATTATGAACCAAAGATAAAAAAACTATTGGATACACATATTCAAGCTGATGAAGTGCTCCAACTTAACGAACCAGTAAATATATTTAATGATAAAATGTTTAATCAAGTAAAAGAGGATAGAGGGGTATACAAGAAAACAACAGCTTCAAAGGCTGATACTATTGCACATGCTACAAAGAAAGTTACCACAGAGAAGATGGATGAGGATCCTGCTTTTTATGAAAAATTCTCAAAATTAATACAACAAGCAATTGATGAATTTAAAGCTAAGAGAATATCTGATCTAGACTACCTAAATAGAGTTCTAAATATTCGTAATAGGGTTGTTGGAAAAGTACACGATAAAGTGCCAGAAAAACTTTATGGGAATGAAGATGCTATGGCATATTTTGGAGTAATTAAAACTCTCATTGAACAAGAAGAGTCAGAGAAAGAGAGATTTGAATCAGTTATAGTTGATACTGCAATTACTATTTGTAGAATATTAAAAAAGCATAAAAAGGTTCAATTTTGGAATGATGAAGACGCTCAGAAAGAGGTAATTAATGAGATTGATGACTATTTATATGACGAAATCAAAACAAAAAGAGGTATTAACCTTACCCTTGAACAGATGGATACTATAATTGAAAAGGTTATGCAAGTAGCTAAATACAGGAGCTATAGCAAGTGAAAGAACTAATCAAAAAAAATAACTATTCAGTTTCTTACGGAGAAAAAACAATAAGATTTAGTTTATTATACTGTAATAGAAAAAGTTTAGAAATTGCTGTATATCCCGATAGTACAATTATTGTTAAGGCACCAATGATATCTAATATTTCATTAGTAGAACAAAAAGTAATAAAACGAGCTCGTTGGATTATAAAACAATTAAACTATTTTAAGCAATTTAATCCTAAAACACCTGAAAGGTACTATATAAATGGAGAGACCCACCTATATCTTGGAAAGCAGTATAGATTAAAACTATCTAGAGGAGAAGTAAACACTGTTAAACTATTTAAAGGATTTTTTCATATCATTTGTAAAAGTAAAATAGATTCAACTATAGTTAAAAAACTTCTATATAAATGGTACTTAGAGAAAGCAGAGATCCAATTTAGAGAAACCTTAGATAGGTGTTGGAAAAGGTTTAAGGATATAGATATTGAGAAACCAAAACTTTCTATTAGAAGGATGAAAAAAAGATGGGGTAGCCTTTCAGAGAAAGGGGGTATTACTCTTAATATAGATTTAATAAAAGCACCAAAAGAGTGTATCGACTATGTTGTCATACATGAACTTTGCCATTTAAAACATCATAATCATAGTACCAAATTTTATAACCTTCTAAACTCTATCAATCCAGATTGGAAGAAGATAAAGCATAGACTGGAGCTTAGTATGTTTTAAAAAAAGGTGGATTTTTCCACCTTTTTTTCTTTCATTATCCAGCTATTACTAACCAACCCTACTCAGCAATTATAAGCTTTCCCTTTTTCTCAACAGATGAGTTGTCATCATAGTATACTTTAACTTTGTAGATATAAACTCCATTGGAAGGCTTATCTCCATCATCATCTTTAAGATCCCAGTATAACTTTATAAAATTACCACTAATATCAGGAGAAGACTCTGTTACTTTTTTAATAAGTCTGCCATTTACCGTATAAATTTTAACTCCAACCTTTCTTATCTTTAGAGG
>PDWJ01005061.1_pt1 | contig 11089 bp, 9 predicted proteins | sample 1430881 | NCBI WGS metagenome assembly PDWJ01 (sample SAMN01162460, study PRJNA174530) | Oral metagenome, whole genome shotgun sequencing project. | biome: Marine environment; feature: Marine mammal; material: Swab sample of the gingival sulcus; isolation source: swab sample of gingival sulcus... | reverse complement strand
TTACTGTTTGTCTTGTAAATCGTTGGTTGTTTGATTTACTTTTTTTGAGATTGTTCATAAAATTTTTTTTTAGAGGCGTAATAAAAAAACATTATGGCAAAGATAATATTTAAATATCAAACAGGCAAATCACCTTATGTTTTTGTAATTTTTCAAGAGAATAAAATCAGGGTATTCAAAAATGAAAATCAAAAACAACAGTTTGAAAAAATGGTGGCATAAAAAAGCTGCCCTTTTTGGACAGCCTTTATCATACGCAATTCGATAAAATTTCGGTTTTCAATTATTTTATTTCAAATTAAGACCAACTTTTCCGTAAGAAAAAGATTTTTCTTTTTTGTATTGCGTTACATACACTTTACCTATTTTCTTGTCAACTTTCGTTACTTCAAACTCGTTAAAACTTCCAACGAACGGCACCCATACCTTATCACCTTTTTTTACATTGGGAACAATGGGAAGAGGTTTACAGTCAGCTTTTGCGAAAACCTGTATTTTACCCGCAAATCCAATCGTTAAAACTTTATCTTGGGCTACTCTTACAATTTGAACTGCCGCATAATCTTCACCCTTCTTGGCTGCAATGAAATGACCGGGCTGCCAAGGATCTGTAATTTTAACAAATGAATTAGGTTTCAACTCATATTCAGCTTCTCCGCTTTTAGTATCTAAATCAAGATACCTTACCTTAGGTTGTGCAGGATTACGGTCATCGGTAACAATAGCTCTTTGCATACCCGAACCTGTTTGCCACCAAGTAAGAATAACATCACCCTTTTTAGCAGTTTGTCCGCTCGGAATAGGAATAAGCAATGAGTTGGGCATCATTTGCTTACCGTCAAAAGTAAACTCTATTTCAGACTCTACATCTCCTGTTTTAGACATCTTGGAAGTGTAGAAAATGTAAGTTTCCTTTTTAGGATCTGCTTCTTTTAACTTGTTTTGATACATTTTATATCCGGGACAAAGTACATAATCACCCGGATTTGCTTTAATATCCACAGTAGGAAAATCCCAGGGAGTTTTACCCGCAGGCAAGGCTGCGTCTTTCTTCTCAACAGCTGCTACTTTCGTGCTGTCTTTCTTGTCTTCGGTTTTGTTTCCGCTGTTATTACAACTTGTTACTGAAAACAAAAACAATCCTGATAATACAATGGTCAGAATAAAAAAATTGTGTTTAGATTTCATAAAAAATTAAATTATTGGTTAGTGAATAAAATCGTGCAAACTTATAAAAATAATGTGATAAAATATAATAATATTTAATTTTTTATGTGAATACTGTATTTTTTGTTCAATTTATCTTTTGTTTTGATTTTAAAATAATTAATTTTGCAGAAAAATGAGAACCTGATAATTTCCCACAAAACAATGTTAGTAAAAACTTACGGTTGCGCAGTACAAGGAATAAATGCCTTTACCATAACGATAGAAGTAAATCTGTTTACAGGTTTTAGTTTCGAGTTGGTGGGTTTGCCCGACAGTGCCGTTAGAGAAAGCCGTCAGCGCATAGATTCGGCGCTGCGCGAAAACGGTTACAAATTGCCCGGGAAAAAAGTCATAATAAACATGGCTCCGGCAGACATTCGCAAAGAAGGAAGCGCATACGACCTGCCTTTGGCAATAGGAATATTGGCATCAAACGAGGACATAAATAACTCATTGGTTCACAAATACTTGATAATGGGAGAGTTATCGCTCGACGGAACTGTGAAACCCATAAAAGGAGCACTGCCGATGGCGATAAAAGCACGTGAGGAAGCGTTTGAGGGATTTATCTTACCAAAAGAAAATGCAAAAGAAGCAGCCGTTGTTGACAGGTTAAAAATATTGGGAGTAGAAAACATCAAACAAGTAATAGATTTTTTTAATGAAGAAATCGACATAGAACCCACAATAGTTGATACAAGAAAGGAATTTTTAAACGCTCAACACAATGTTGAACTTGATTTTTCCGATGTAAAAGGTCAAGAAAACGTAAAAAGAGCATTGGAAATAGCAGCTGCGGGAGGACACAATATAATTATGGTGGGACCTCCGGGAGCGGGTAAAACCATGTTGGCAAAACGTTTGCCCGGGATTTTGCCTCCGCTAACTCTCAGCGAAGCTCTCGAAACAACCAAAATACATTCGGTAGCAGGCAAATTGGACAGTAACACCTCTTTAATGGTTGCTCGACCCTATATTTCTCCGCATCACACCATCAGCGATGTGGCACTTGTGGGCGGAGGAGCATATCCTCAACCCGGTTCTATATCATTGGCACACAATGGAGTACTGTTTTTAGATGAACTGCCCGAATTTAAACGAAGTGTGTTGGAAGTAATGCGACAACCGCTCGAAGACGGACAAATTACAATATCGCGAGCAAAATTCACGGTTGAATATCCTGCAAGTTTTATGTTGGTTTCCTCAATGAACCCTTGCCCTTGCGGATATTACAATCACCCTGATAAAGAATGTGTTTGTTCGCCCGGAATTGTGCAAAAATATTTGAACAAAATTTCAGGACCTTTGCTCGACAGAATTGACATTCACATTGAAGTTGTGCCCGTTCCTTTCAAAAAATTGGCAGACAACAGAGTTTCCGAAAGCAGTAGTGATATAAGAAAGCGTGTTATGCAAGCGCGTAAAATTCAAAATGAAAGATTTAAAAATTATAAAAATATTTATTCTAATGCTCAAATGAGTTCCAAACAGGTAAGAGAATATTGCGAAATAGACGAAAACGGTAGAAATTTGCTTAAAAACGCAATGGAAAAACTTGGTCTTTCGGCTCGTGCCTACGACAGAATTTTGAAAGTATCGCGCACAATTGCCGACCTTGAAACTTATGAAAACATTTCAGTCGTACATTTGGCGGAAGCCATTCAATACAGAAGTTTGGACAGAGAAAATTGGGGCGGATAAAAATATAAAATTATGATATTAGTCAGCGGAGGAACAGGCATGTTGGGTGCTCATTTATTACTGAAATTAGTTTTAAACGGTAAAAAAGTAAGAGCACTGAAAAGGCAACAAAGCAGTTTGCAAACAATTGAAAAAATATTTTTATATCACAGTAAAAATTACAGAGAACTGCTTAAAAAAATTGATTGGTTCGAGTGCGACATAACTAATGCAAGTTCTGTTGTTGAGGCAATGCAAGATATTGATTATGTGTATCATACGGCTGCCATAGTTTCTTTTGACGACAAAAAAAGAGATGCAATAATAAGAAATAATGTTTCGGTAACCAAAAACATGCTTAATGCTGCACTTCGATTGGGAATTAAGAAATTTTGTCATGTCAGTTCGAGTGCGGCTTTGGGCGATGTTTCCGATGGCGAAATTCTTACGGAAGAAAGTATGCGAAATCCTAAAATGCAACATTCGGGTTATTCCGAAAGCAAATATCAATCGGAATTAGAAGTTTGGCGTGCAATAAACGAAGGTTTGAATGCCGTAATTGTCAATCCTACAATTATTTTGGGTTCGGGAAATTGGGACAGAGGCAGTTCCAAAATTTTTCAAACCATAGAAAAAGGATTGAAATTTTATCCGCCCGGACAAAATGCCTTTGTTGATGTTTGGGACGTGGTGGATATTCTCACGGAATTGATGGATAGCAATATTTCAGCCGAGCGTTTTATTGTTTCCGGGCACAATCTTAGTTTTCAAAAGATGTTTACGATAATTGCAGACGCTTTCAATGTGAAAGCTCCCAACATTAAAGCCAATAATTTTATGTTGGCTTTGGCTTGGCGTTTTGAAGCGTTTTTATCTTTTCTCGGTTCGCGTGAAGCCAAAATTTCAAGAGAATCAGTAAAATCGTCGAAAAAACATTTAATATATTCAAGCGAAAAATTATTTGATAATTTGAATTTTCAGTATCGCAAAATTGAAGACACAGTGGAAAGAATAGTAAAAAATTATAAAAATATTTCTGTCTATATAGACTAAATCCAAAACAACTGCGTTATATAAGTGAATTGATTTAAAAATGACGAGATGCTTTTTTTCATAACTGATGCTTTATAAATAAACTTAAAGCAGTACGTGTTATTTACCCTGCTGTGAAACATCATATCGCAGCAGGGATTTTTTTACCACATCAACTATCAACTATCAACTATCAATTATCAACTGTCAATTATCAACTAAACTGTCAACCTGTCGTTAAGCTACTGTTAATCAGTTGATAAACCTTTTCAATCAAAGCCTCCTGTGTATAATTTTGCGGATAAACAGTCTCCAAAAAACGCACCTTTATTTTGGTAAACGGACGAGGAAATTTTTTACCTCTCGGCAAAGCCTTAAAAGCACCGCTGATGGCAACAGGAACAACAGGAACATTTAACTCCTTACTCAAAATTGCAAACATTTTTTTAAACTCTCCCAATTCGCCCGTTTTAGTTCTTGTTCCTTCGGGAAAAATTATAACATTTTTGCCCTTTTTTAAAACCTCAGCCATTTGTTGTATAGATTCTTTTAAACCCGAATTCAAATCGACTATGATAATATTATTTCTTGTTGCCAAAAAATTTACAAACTTATTTTTTATATGCTTCTTTTTTGCATAAAAATAAGTGGATTTCATGGTTTTGTAACCTATAAAAGCCGCAACAAACAAACCGTCGAAAAAACTTTGATGATTTGGAGTGATAATGCAAGGTTCAGGTAATTTGTTTTTATAACCTTCGCCTTTGAATTTAAAATAAACCTTGAAAAATGCTTTTGCACTGTTTTTGGCAACTGCCATTGTGGGCCAAGATTTAGGCAGTTTTAAATTAACCTTCTCTTTTAAAATTTCAGTCCAATTTGTAACCTCCAATTTTTGCCAAATTTTTTTGCTTTTAACATGCTCAACCATAGAACTTACCGACGGGAAACTTAATAATTTATCCTCGTCTATGCTCACACCAAAGGTTCGCTCTATAAAATCAATCAAACTGATTTTACCCAAAGAATCCATTGCAATATCGTATTCTATATGGTCGCTCGGCGATATTTGTGAGGAAGTTTCCTTTTCTATAAAATCCTTGATGATTTTGTATTCCTCACATTGCATTTGCTCCTCCTCTTTTTTTTCGTCTTTGGGAGCATCAACCAATTCGGCAAGTTTAAATCTGCGTATTTTTCCCAACTTCGTTCTCGGCAACTCGCTTTTTACCAAAGAAAATTGCATAATGCGCTTGTAAGAGCTTAATTTTTGATTAAATACCGATAAAATTTCTTCTCTGAAATATGCTTGCATATCTCTTATGCCTTCTTTGGAAAGATAATCAAAATCAGGAACTATAACCGTGTGTAATTTTTCGTTATGTAAAAATACGGCAGCTTCTTTCACGGCTTCCGCCTCGTTTTCCAACTTGGTTTCTATTTCAACCGGACTTATGTTTTTGCCGCTCGGCAACACTATTATATCTTTTTTTCTTCCTGTTATGTGCAAAAATCCTTTATCATCTAAAAAACCTAAATCGCCTGTGTATAACCAACCCGATTTAATTACTTTTGCTGTTTCCTCAGGATTGTTGTAATATCCTTGCATAACGTTTTTGCCTCTTACAACAATCTCATTATCAATGGTTTTTAGTTCTATTCCCGATAAAAGTTCTCCGGGCGAACCTACTTTAACTCTGTTGGGACGAGTGAAAGCAATCATTGGAGCAGCCTCAGTCATTCCGTAACCTTCAAGAATTTGGAAACCCAAAGTTTTATAAAAATTGCCGACTTCTTGGTTTAAAGCTGCTCCGCCACATACCATAAAATCTACATGACCGCCCATTCCATCATGTACTTTTTTGAAAATCTTTTTTGAAAATTTATAGCTTCCTACTTTTCGGGCAAGGTAAAACATGAATTTGCCTATTTTTTTAGCAAATATTTTGTTTTTCAAACTGATATAAATTAATTCATAAAATCTTGGAACACCTATTATTACAGTTATTTTATTGTTTTTTAAACTGTCCATTAAATCCTTCGACTGCATGGAGGGCGAAACTACCACTGTTCCGCCAATATACAAAGTGGCAAGCAATGCTCCTGCCAAAGGTAATACATGATGCAAGGGCAACAAAAGAAGAGTTTCGCCCGTTGCGGTTATAATCTTATTTTCAATAGTTACCGCATTTATGTTTATTTGAAGGTTTAAAAAGGAAAGCATTACTCCTTTGGGTTTTCCTGTTGTTCCCGATGTGTAGATTATTATTGCCGTATCATTTTCTTCGGCATTAAAATCCATTCTGACATTTTCGATATTTTGCTCATAATCAATATCTTCGAGGTGTAATATGTTTACGGATTTGCCTACGTTTGCCTCCGACAGCTTTTTATGCAACGCTTTGGTGGTAATCAGTAAATCGGGTTCACAATCGGAAAGTATATGAGCTACGTCTTCTATTGACGAACCGTAATCTATGGGAATAACAATGCAGTTATTAAGCCAGCCGGCATAAAAAGAGTAAATCCACTCTAAACTGTTTTCGGCATATATGGCAATTTTTTTATTTCTGATTTGAATTATTTCAGCTATCTTATTTATATACTGAAATAATTTTTTGTACGATATTTTTTTGTCTCTCAGAGAAAGTGCGATTTCATTAAGGCGTGTTTTATTAATCATAGCGCAGGTATATTGTGTTCTTTGGTAAAAAATAAATCATTAAACAAAATCACAAGTGTAATATAACTGCACAAATATATGTTAAAAAAACGATTTAATGAAAATTTATTGAAAGATTTATGTTTTGAAAGATATTTTGCCTTAATTTATTAGAATTAATCTATTTATTATCAGTATTTTATATGTATAAATATTTTTTTTGGAGAGTGTATTTTTTCGGGTAATAAAAAAGTTATCTATCATAGTTTTACGATAGTGGCATGGATTTAAAAATTATAATTTATATTTGCGGATTATAAGTTATGTCTGACGGCTTATGAGGATAAGTAATGTGTTTTGTTAAAGTGTTGATGTATCGAACAATGATGGATAATCTTCTTCGATTTTGACAAGCATTGATGCAAAAACTGTTTCTCTAATGAATTGTGAACGGTTTTCGATGTTATATTTTTTACAATAGTTGTTTAAAACTTGCATTTCTTTGTCGTTCAGATGAATGGTAATACGATGTTTGCGCGGCAATTTGTTACTTTTGTCTTTGACTACAACCATTTTAGTAAAATCAGTTAAAATTGATAAACCGCAAATTTACTATGTTTTTCTGATAAATAAACAATTGGTAACGGATATTATAAGATTTTTATACACAAAAAGTTGTTTATAACTTTGTAATTGGTTTATAAACAGTTGTTTAATTATAATAATAAAAATTTATACCTCAAAAATTCAATATTGAATATAATGGCAAAAATATGAGAAAATTAAAAAATTATGAGTTAAATCGCATCAGTATAAATGAATTTAAACAAGCCGATAAAATGCCTGTTGTGGTTGTATTGGACAACATTCGCAGTTTGCACAATATAGGTTCGGTTTTCAGAACATCTGATGCTTTTTTGGTTGAGTCGGTTTACCTTTGCGGGATTACTGCTTCGCCTCCTCACAAGGAAATTCACAAAACGGCATTGGGTGCAACCGATTCTGTTGATTGGCAATATTTTAACAATGCCATTGATGCGCTCAAATTATTGAGACAGCAAGGATATACGATTGTTTCGATAGAGCAAACGGAAGACAGCATATTTTTAAATGATTTCAGTATGGAAAAGGATAAAAAGTATGCCGTAATTTTTGGTAACGAAGTTAAAGGCGTGCAACAGGAACTTGTCGATTTTTCAGATGCTTGCATAGAGATACCTCAATACGGAACTAAGCATTCTCTAAATATTTCGGTTTCGGCAGGGCTTGTTTTGTGGGATTTGTTTTGTAAGTATCGCTTTGCAAAATAAGTCTGAAATATTTTTTTATTCCTGTTTTTATATTACCTTTGTCGGGAACTTATACGGTTTTCTTATGCTAACCGTAAGTTGTTTATTTACAGAGATAAACAAAGCTGAAAGTTTTTTGTAAACAGTAAAAAGCACTATGTGCTTAAAATTGCATTTCAAATTAAAAATCGTTTGTATATGAATACGAATAACAGCAAAATAGAATTTCAAAGGTCGAGGCAAAGCATTCCGGGCGGAGTAAATTCGCCTGTGCGCGCATTTAAGAGTGTAAACGGTAAACCTCTCTTTATTGACCACGCAAAAGGTTCAAAAATTACCGATATTGACGGCAATAAGTTTATTGATTTCGTATATTCTTGGGGACCTCTTATTTTGGGACATGCTCACAAAGAAGTTGTAGAAGCAATAAAACAAACGGCTGAGAAAGGCACAAGTTTTGGCGCACCAACCGTAATAGAAACACAAATGGCTGAACTGATAGTCGATATGATGCCGTCAATCGAGAGTGTTAGAATGGTAAATTCAGGCACGGAAGCCACCATGAGTGCCTTACGGCTTGCGCGTGCCTATACAAAACGCAATCTGATAGTAAAGTTTGAAGGCTGCTATCACGGTCATGCCGACAGCTTTCTGATAAAAGCAGGTTCAGGTGCAATAACTCTTGCTTTGCCCGACAGTCCGGGCGTAACCAAAGGCACGGCAAAAGACACTCTGATTGCAAAATATAACGACAAAGCCTCTGTTGAACAGCTTTTTAATCAATATAAAGATGAAATTGCAGCGGTGATTATAGAACCTGTTGCTGGCAATATGGGAGTTGTAGTTCCCGACAAGGAGTTTTTGCAGTTTTTGCGACAAATAACCACTCAACACAATAGTTTGCTGATTTTTGATGAGGTTATTACAGGTTTCAGGTTGCGAAAAGGCGGTGCGCAAGAATATTTCGGAATTATGCCCGATATTACTACGCTCGGCAAAATAATAGGAGGCGGTTTACCCGTAGGAGCTTACGGAGGACGAAAGGAAATAATGCACAATTTAGCACCCGTAGGTTCTGTTTATCAAGCAGGTACATTGTCGGGCAATCCTTTGGCAATGGCTGCCGGATATACTGCTTTGAAAATAATAAATCAAAATCCTGATTTTTACGATAAGCTTGAAGAAAAGGCAAAAAAATTGGAAAACGGAATTTTGGAAAATATTGCAAAAACCAAAACGGAAGCCGTCCTGAACAGAGTAGGCTCAATGATGACTTTATTTTTTAATCCTCTCAAAGAAGTAAAATCCTTTGAAGATGCCATGAAATCCGATACTCAAAAATATGCGCAATATTTTAAATTATCATTGGAAAGCGGTATTTATCTTGCGCCTTCGCAATTTGAGTGTACATTTATTTCTGCCGCTCACAGCAACGAGGATATAGAAAAAGCAATTGATGCTAATTTACAAGCATTGAAGTTAATTGCCAATCACTAATAAAAAATCGCCGATAAAACATGAGCATATTATTAGAAACTTTAAAAGGCAACACGACAGCACGACCACCTGTTTGGTTTATGCGTCAGGCAGGCAGAGTTTTACCTAACTATCTGGCATTGAGAGAGAAATACAGTTTTAATGAGTTAATGCGTTCGCCTGATTTGGCAGCACAAGTAACTTTATTGCCTGTTGATGACCTTAATGTAGATGCTGCAATTTTGTTTTCCGATATTTTGGTTATTCCGCAAGCAATGGGAATGGACTTGAATTTCACCAATAAAGGACCTGTATTTGAAAATCCGATTAAAAATATGGATTTACCTTTAAAACATTTCATTTCCAAACCACAAAAGCTTGATTACATATACGATGTTATCGACAAGATTGTGGAAACAAAACCTGCCGATATTCCTTTGATAGGATTTTGCGGTGCTCCCATGACGGTTTTAACTTTTATGATACAAGGATTGGGCAGTAAATCGAACTTTTCAGATGCCGTAAAATTTATTTTCAAAGAGAAAAAAGAAGTTGAAAAATTAATAGAAAAAATCACCGACTTATCTGTTTATTATGCAAAAAAGCAGATAGAGCACGGTGTTGATTTATTTCAGCTTTTTGAAAGCAATGCGGGTTTAATTCCCAATGATTTATATTTTGAAATGTTTGCCTCTTCCGTAGAGAAGATAGCTGATGCGGTTAGGGAAACGGGTACGCCTTTTATCTTTTTTCCGAAAGGCATAGGCATTGGAATTGAGCGTATTAACCGTCAGTTTTGTGATTATGTCAGTGTTGATTGGCAAATTCCCATTGAGAGAGCGCGTCGGTTGATTGATGATAGTGTCGGCATACAGGGTAATCTTGACCCGCGCATTGTTTTTGCCGACAAGAAACGTATTGAACTTGAATTGCAAAAGTTTGTGGATTTTGGCAGAAAACACAAGAATTGGATTTTTAATTTCGGTCATGGTTTTTTGCCCAAATCGCCTTACGAAAATGCAAAATTTATTGTAAATTGGATTAAACAACAAGATTGGAACTAATTGAATTTTTAAAATTATGAATTATCAAGAATATGTAAACTCAACCCCTATTCAGTTATTTTTAGTACCGGTAATATTAATTTACTTTCTTTTCAGGGGATTACAATTGTTAAATAACAAGTTGGTGCGCAGTATTGGAGGTCGTCAAAAGTTGCAGCGCGTCTTATATTTTGTTGAATTTATAACTTGGTTGGTTTTTATTTTAGAAGCCATAAAGTACTTTTGGTCGGCGGATACTGTAATAGCATCTGCTTTGTCGATGGTATTTCTGATGGTAACGGCGTGGACTGCATGGTTTGTAGTAAAGGATTATGTTGCGGGTTTATACATAAAGTGGAACAAGTTGTTTTCTTTGAATGATGAAATTGAAATTGACAATAAAAAAGGCAAAATAATCGGAATGAAAGAGCGTTTTGCTCTTGTGGAGATAGATCCTTTGCACACTATGCAAATAGTTTACAGTAAGTTATTTACTAAAAGTGTGGTTAAGATAGGTTTGTCGGGTTTAAGTTCTAATGTCAGTTTCACCATTAATCTTCCTTTGAAGCAAAAACCTTTGGAAAATCTTGAAAAAATAAAGACTTATATTTATCAGTTGCCTTGGATAAATTCTAAACATAAGCCTATGGTTATGATTGAGGAGCAGAATAAAAGTGGTTATTTAATCAGAATAAACG
>PDWJ01006341.1_pt1 | contig 11091 bp, 10 predicted proteins | sample 1430881 | NCBI WGS metagenome assembly PDWJ01 (sample SAMN01162460, study PRJNA174530) | Oral metagenome, whole genome shotgun sequencing project. | biome: Marine environment; feature: Marine mammal; material: Swab sample of the gingival sulcus; isolation source: swab sample of gingival sulcus... | reverse complement strand
CCGGGCCCGAGCTTCACGCCGAGCGGATTGCTGACCTGGCGCAACAGCTCCACATGGGCCCCGTCGAGCTGCCGGGTGCGCTCCCCGATCCACAGCATGTGACCGGAGGTGGCGTACAGCCGCTGCGACCGGGAGTCGATGCGGGTGAGCGCCCGCTCGTATTCCAGCAGCAGCGCCTCGTGGCTGGCAAAGAAGTCGATGGTGCTCAAGGCATCGCCGTCGACGCCGCAAGCCACCATGAAGGCCAACGCTCGATCAATCTCTTGCACCAGTTCTTCATATTCGCGTTCGACCTTCGAGTGGCGGGTGAAGTCTCGGTTCCAGGTGTGCATGCCACGCAGGTCAGCGAAACCGCCCTTGACGAAGGCGCGCACCAAGTTCAGGGTCGCCGCGGAGGCGTGGTAGAGCCGCAGCAGCCGTTCCGGATCCGGCTTGCGGGCCTCGGCTTCAAAAGCGAAGCCGTTTACCGCATCGCCCCGGTAGGACGGCAGCGTGACGCCCGCCCTGGTCTCGGTGTCATTGCTGCGCGGCTTGGCGTACTGCCCAGCAATGCGGCCGATCTTGACGATCGGCACCTGGGCCGCGTAGGTCATCACGACGGACATCGATAGTTGCACATTGAGCTTGCGCTTGATGTTGTCGGCGGTAACCGATTCGAAGGTCTCAGCGCAGTCGCCGCCCTGCAGCATAAACGCCCGGCCTGCGGCCGCGTCAGCGATGCTTGCTCGCAGCCGATCCACTTCGCCGGCGAATACCAGCGGCGGCAGCTGCTCCAGTTGATCTACCACCTGATCCAGGGCAGCTTGATTGTCATAGCTCGGCTGCTGCACCAGCGGTAGTGATCGCAGTTGGTCGCGGCGCATGATCGCTGACATGCCAGCCAGGGTATCGCAGTCGCGTGACGGCTCAGGCCAATACCGCAACGGTGGTTACTCGCACCGTTCACCCGCGAAGTGGTGGTGGCCCTCCCCCAGGACGTTGCTGCACGAATTGATCGCTGCCGATTTCTTTGAGATCGCCGTTCTTGACCCGCACCGCGTAGACATCAGCGTATTCCTGACCGGTCAGTTGCTGAATCGCGGCAACGATCTCGTCGGTAACCCAGCGCAGGGTCTCCGCGTCGGTTCTCCCCGCAAGCTGGGAGAAGTCCAGCGGCTCACCAACGATGACCTTGGGGCGCCACAGCCAGGGAATCCCAAACCAGCCGGTGACTTTCTTGGTGCGCAGCACTCCGACGGGCAACACCGGCACCTGGTAGGCCAACGCCATCCGAGCTGCCCCAGTTTTGCCTTTGTAGAGCCGTCCGTCTGGTGACCTGGTGCCTTCCGGGTAGATGCCGATGACGTGGCCCGCCTGCAGCACGTCCGAGATCGCATGGAGAGAGGAGGCGCTGGCCCGGCCGCCGCTGCGATCCATTGGCACCATACCGATGGCTTTCAGGAACCAGGCCACGATCTTGGAGCCGATCCCCTTATTGCCAACGAAGAGATCGGCTTTGGCCGGGAAAGTCATTCGCCGTTGCAGCATCGCTGGTATGACCACCGAGTCCATCGCAGCTACGTGATTGCTCGCCAGCAACACTGGGCCGGTGCTGGGCATGTTCTCGCTCCCAACCAGTTCGGCGCGGAATCCGAACCGCACCAGCGGGCGAAAAATTGTCACTTTGAAGAACTGGTACCACATCTCGGAAGCTACTCTAGCGAGATTTCTCAAGATCATTCTTGCCAAAAGCTGCCAGAACGCGCAGAGTGAACCTTATGACCCACGTGAAACCTGAAGCTAGAACTGTGCGAGTAGGAAGCGGCGAGATCGGAGTGGTCGTATGCCACGGCTTCACCGGTTCCACTGGTTCAGTGGCGGGCTGGGCGAACGCACTGGCAGCAAGTGGACTGCGAGTCGTCGCACCCCGGCTCAGCGGTCACGGCACCAGCTGGCAGGATCTAGACGCGAGCACCTGGCAGGAGTGGTACGCAGATGTGGCGGCCGCCTACTACGAGCTAGCGCTTGATTGCCGCCAGGTTTTTGTGGCTGGCCTATCCATGGGCGGGGCGCTGGCGTTGCGGCTGGCTGAAATGCACGACGTCGCGGGAGTGCTATTGGTCAACCCGGCTATCGGGAGTCACGATCCGAGGTTCAAGCTGACTCGCTGGCTACATTGGCTGGTTCCGGCCCTACCCGGTATCGCTTCGGACATTAAAAAGCCTGGGGTCGTGGAGCCCGGCTACAGCCATGTCAGTGTTAAAGCTGCCCACCAGATGACCAAATTGTGGGCGCTGGTGCAGCGAGACCTGCACCGGGTCGAGGTACCGACGCTGCTGTTCAAGTCCACTGAGGATCATGTGGTCGACACGCTGACCCGGGAGATTCTTACCGCCACGCTGCCAAAGCTGCAGACCATCGAACTAGCCAACAGCTATCACGTAGCGACGATGGATAACGATGCCGAGGTGATCAACACCGAATCAGTTCGGTTCATCCGCGCCCAGCTGGGCGACGACGCTGCCTAGCTGACTCGCCTAGCCGTGGCAATGGGCATGGAGTGCAGTGATGCGACCCTGACGCCACGGCGCGGGTTGGCGGCGTGCACGATCTTGCCGTTGCCGATGTACATGCCGACGTGGGAGATCGGGCTGTAGTAAAAGACCAGGTCGCCCGGGCGAAGGTTATCAATGGAGACGCGCCGCCCGTTTCGGCTCTGCGCCCTGGACGAACGGGAAAGGCTAATTCCGACCTTGCCGTAGGCGTAACGCATCAGCCCGGAGCAGTCGAAGCTATTGGGACCTGAGGAGCCCCAAGAGTAGCGCTTGCCAACCTGTGCCAACGCGATGTCGACGGCTTTCTGAGCGCGGGAACTGTTGCCGCCGGAGGACTCGCCGCCGGAGGATTCACTGGAACTCTGTTCGCTTTGCTGGTTTGATGACTGGGATTGCGTAGCCGCTGGCCTGGACTCGCTGCCTCGGTTGGCTCGGGCGGCAGCCTGCTCGCGTCGACGCTGCTCAGCTTGGCGGCGAGCCTCTCGCTCCCGCTCCAGCCGACGCAGCCGGGCCTGTTCTTCAGCATTGAGCCGGTTGTAAACCGCTTCTGCTTCGGCGACCTTGGCGTCGTAGCTGGCAGCCAACTCTTGCTTGGCTTTGAGATCCGCGGCCAACTGCTTGTTCACTGCGTCGGCTTCGGCCCGCAGCGAGTCCAACCGGCCCTGCTCGACCTGGACGGCTTGCACCTGCGAGTTGGTACGCGAGGCCTCATTTTGGATCACCGCGAGGCCGGTTAGGAAGCTGTTCTCGTCGCTGCTGGTCACCAACTGGGCGGTCAGATGCATGCCCCTGGTTGCCATGGCGATGCCAGCGATGTCACCGAGATCTTGGGTTAGCTCATCTACCTTCTGCTGTTGGACGGCCAGGTCCTGTTCCAGCTGAGTGAGCTTAACCTTTGCCTCATCGGCCCTGGCAGTCGCCTCAATGATCTCTTGATCAATGTTGCTGGCCGCCTCCTCTAGCTTTTCCAGCTCGGCTTTGGCTTCTTCTACCTTGTCCGGGTCAGCGTGGGCTACCCCTACGCCCGTCACCAGCATGATCGCGGCGAGCAATACACCCAATCCAGAACGAATGGTTCTCACAAAGGCACCTATTCCCTTAAGACACGTTTCTGAGAGAATCTTATGCAAACTTAAGCCTGATCTCAAGCGACTGTGGCGTGAGTTGAGCGTTTCATGCGCATCGGCGGCACGAGCCCGCAATCTGCCAACACGGCAATTGCCCGTTGCTCGGTGGCGTCGAATAGCGTCGGCGATGGTTCTCCGAGCAGCACAGTCACGACACAGTCTTGGCAGTCTTTAGGCCGCGCTTGGCAGTTGGCGCAATCAACGATGAGTGGTTCCATAGCCATCATTGTTGCGGCCGCCACTGACACTTTTTCCGCTTTCCCCACCCGGCTTGGCCGAAATGTCTGGGCTGCCGCCTACCGTGTCCCTATGGCCGATGCTGCAGTCCAGCCCAGTTTCGATGACCTGGGCACCGCCTTGTCGCAGGTCACCTTCTGCGTCGTCGACTTGGAGACGACCGGCACCGGAGTTGGTAGCGAAATCACCGAAATCGGCGCGGTCAAGGTGTGCGGCGGCGAGGTGCTAGGCGAGTTTCAAACGCTAATCCGGCCCACTACCCCCATCGTTGCGGCAGTGCAGGCACTAACCGGCATCAGCAACGAAATGGTTGCCACAGCTCCCCCGGCTAGCGCGGTGTTGCCAAGCTTCGACCAGTTCAGCGCCGGGTGCGTCTGGGTCGCGCACAACGCCAGCTTCGATGTGGGCATGCTGCGCCGGGCATACCAGCAGCTCGGCCTGAACTGGCCAAAGCCCCAGGTCGTCGACACATTGGCGCTGGCTAGGCGAACGTTGAGCCGCCACGACATCCGCAACCACAAGCTGGGCAGCCTAGCCGCCTTCTTCGGCGCGAAGACCAACCCCAACCATCGGGCGCTGGCCGATGCCCAGGCCACCGTCGACGTGCTGCACGGCCTGTTGGAGCGGGTTGCCGGGCTGGGGATCACCACTTTGGAGGAGTTGCTGGTCGACACTGGCGCGCCATCGGCCGCTCGGCGCGCGAAACGCCACCTAGCTGCGGCGGTACCCACTAGCGCGGGCGTCTACTGGTTCTACCGCGATGATCATGATCGCGACGGTCGGCCGCGCCGCGAGGTGCTCTACGTCGGCAAATCGAAGTCGCTGCGGCGCCGCGTAGCCAACTATTTTTCGAGTTCGGAGACCAGGCCTCGCATCGAGCAGATGGTGGAGATCGCCACCGGGGTGAGCTTCGTCGAGTGCGCCACCGAGCTGGAGGCCCAAGTTCGCGAGCTGCGGCTAATCGACCAGCATCGCCCCACCTACAACCGGCGCTCGGTGCGGCAGCATCAGGTCTGTTGGCTGAAACTAACCAAGGAACCGTTCCCGCGGCTCGCCGTGACCCGGCAGCCGCCAGCAGCCGACGTCAGCTACTGGGGCCCATTTACCTCGGCAGCCACCGCGCGTGACGTGGCCGAGGCGTTGACCAGCGGGTTTCAGCTGCGGTCCTGCACCGACCGCCTGCCCCGCACCAAGGTTCGGCCACAGTGCGCGTTCGGGCAGTTGGGCCAATGCTTGTCCCCGTGCCAACTCGGCGACGCCGCCGTCGCGTATCTGAATCAGGTTGCGCAACTAGAGCAGGCCTGGCGGAGCGACCTGCAGCCGATGCTCGCTCCACTAGCCGCCCGGATAGCTCACGTGGCAGCCCGCGAGCGGTTCGAGGAAGCGGCGGCGCTCACCGCCACGGCACAGCATCTCATTCGCACCGCCCGCCGGTTTCATCGGCTTCGTTCCCTCGCAACCTGCCCGGAACTGGTGGCCGCAGCACCGCGGCCGGGCGGCTGGGACATTCACGTCATCCGCTACGGCAGACTTGCCGGGGCCGCGACGGCGGTCACTGCTGAGGTACGCAGCGCGGCGGCGGCGTTGCCCGCCTCGGCGGCCACGGTGTTGCCCGGACAGGCCGGGCTACCGGCCGCCACTATCGAAGAGGCGGAGCAGGTAGCGGCCTGGCTGGAAAAGCCTGGGGTACGGCTACTCTCGGTGGTCGGCGAGTGGGCCTGGCCGGTGGCAGCCTGCCGCCTAAGCGCGGATCTCGCCGGGCTCGTGGCCGCCGCGCTGCCACCGGAACAGCAATCAGTCAGTCGATAGTGACCGAGTTGATCACCACAGGGGTGGTCGGACGGTCCATCGCGCCGGTCGGCGTCGTGGCGATGGCGGTCACGACGTCCTGGCTAGCCTTGTCGGTCACCTCACCGAAGATCGTGTGCCGACGGGTCAGGTGCGGCGTCGGGGCGACCGTAATGAAGAACTGCGAACCATTCGTGCCGGGCCCGGCGTTGGCCATGGCCAGCAGGAATGGCCGATCGAAGGCCAGCTCGGGGTGGAATTCGTCGGCGAACTGGTAGCCGGGGCCACCCCGGCCGTCGCCGCGCGGGCAGCCGCCCTGGATCATGAAACCATCGATGACTCGATGGAAGATGAGCCCGTCATAGAAGTTGCCGGTGGTGGCGGCACCGGTGGCGACATCGGTGTATTCCTTGGTGCCGGAGGCCAGCCCAACGAAATTCGCGACGGTCTTCGGTGCGTGGGTATCGAACAGTTCGATCTTGATGTCTCCCAGCGACGTGTGCAAAGTTGCGGTACTCATGTATTCCTTCCGAAGTTAGGCAACGATTTTCGGCGCCTAGTGGATTGCTTTCGGCCTACAACACGGTAGCGTTGTAGATGCTCGACTACGAGCCAAAACTATTGGAGGATCCGATGAAGGACAAGAAGGAAGAGCTGAAGCAAGCCGCCGCTATTGCCGCCGCCCAAGCTGCTGACACCAGCAGAGAAATCTTTGAAGAAGCTCTTGCCAAGACCAATGTGCTTCTAGCTGAAGCGCAGAAGACCGCTATTCCCATGGCAAAGCGCGCCCGGGCAAAGACTGCCGATTTCGCGGCCGCTCGCCTGGACGAATGGGAACCGCATATTCGCAAGGCGCTGGCCGGTGTAACGCCCGCCGTCGAAGCCGCCCGCGACCGTATCACTGATGAGGCTTTGCCTGGACTACAAACCTTCCTGCATCAAGCCGCTGATCATCCCGTGGCGCAAGAGACCAAGAAGCGCAGCAAGGCTGCGGTGCAGGCATTGAAGGGCGATCTGGAGCCCGCCAAGCCGAAGCGGCACCTGTGCCGAAACGTCGGCAAAACCCTGGGCCAGGTGTTGCTGGTGGGTGGCGTAGTTGCCGCCATCGTAGCAGCCGTTCGCTATTTCTTGATGCCCAAGGACGATGGCTGGACCGCCCACGAGCCCTCCAAGACGTTCGTGCCGCCCACTCCTGCGGCGCCCACCGCTAAGCCGGCAGCACCAGCTGCCGAAGCTAGCGCCCCGAAGGATCAGGCCGCCAGGGCCGAGACCCCGGTAGCCGAGGAGAAGGAAGCTGCTGCTGCAGCCACCGACTCGGATTCTTTCGTAGGGCCCAATCCTCCTGAAGGCTTCATCATCAAGGGCAACGAACGCTCGATGAAATATCACGTTCCCGGCACCGGTGGCTACGAGCGCACCATCGCCGAGATCTGGTTCCGCACCGAAGAGGCCGCCGTGGCCGCTGGTTTCACCAAGGCACAGCGCTAACCCGAAGCAACCCAGTGGGGCTCGCCGCAGCATTGCGGCGAGCCCCAAGTCGTTTTCCACAACCACCGCTTGCCGGCCGTGCTCGCTGGGGTTCGCCGCTAGCATCCAGCCATGTGGTGGCTCGGGCTCGTGGCCGTCCTCGCGGCGGCTCATACGCGATTCGTCGTGCCGAGGCTGCCCGCGCCTGGCCAGACCCCACCAGATCAGCTTCCCGACTACCAACGGCTTTCGCGCTGGCCGGAGGCGGCACTGGTCGCTACGGTGGCGCTGGTCGCCTGGTTAATTGTCCAGCCAGCCGGGCTGGGCTCTCAGTTGATGTGGTTGGCCTATCTGGGCGGCGGCACCTCGCTGATACATGTCGATTGGCGCACCACGTTTCTGCCGCGCTGGCTGCACTACCTGGTTGCCGCGCAGCTATTGGCTGCGGTGCTGCTGGCGAGTTGGGAATCGCCGCAGCTGGGTCTCGCGGCGGCTGCCGGATCGGCAGTGGCGATCGCCTGCCTGTGGCTGGTGTGGCGGCTGAGCGGCTCACTTGGTTTCGGCGATGTCCGGCTAGCGTCGCTCACCGGTGCGCTCGGCGGCACCATGGGGTTGACGGGCTGGCTGTGGTCGTTGTTCTTAGGCACCCTAATCGGAGCATTGCTGGCGATCTGGCATAGCCTGCGGCGGCGCCGCCACGAGCTACCTAGTTATTTCGCTTACGGCCCAGCGCTGTGGCTGGGCCCCATAGTTGCTTCCTGGCTGCTGCGCCAGCACCTGATTAGTTAACTGGGGCCTGGTTAGTTTTGGCCGCGTCTCGGAGCAGCTGGGCCACCTGTTGCGGCAATTTCACCGGGTCGACGGGCAGCGGCGCCAGGGCTTCGGCACGCGACCAGGTGCCTAGCCAGCCATCGGCGCTTCTAGCCACGAGTAGCAGCACCGGCGGGCAGTCGGCGTATTCCTCGCGTAGCTGGTGCGAGATGCCAAAGCCACCCGGGCGAGCTTCACCGTCGAGGATGATCAGCCCGTAGTTGCTGTCGGCGTCCAGAATCTTGAGCAGGCCGGGCAGCGTAGCCACCTCGCTGACCTCGATCTCCGGCAGGTCCCGAGCCACCTTGCGCCCCAACGCCAACCGCACCTGTTCCCGCACGGTCCGATCATCGGAGTACACCAGTATCTTGGTCGGGTTGTTCACTTCAGTCATCGGGAATCCTTCGAGCCACACGCTTCTGCCTAGCTGCATCGTAGCCAACATCTGGCCAGATGCTTTACTCGAGTGCCGATTCTGCCCCTGGGCTGGGTTAAGGCGAAATATTCGGCAGCGGCGAAAGTGGCTGTCCTGGGGCATACTGATGCACGTGAAATTCTTGACAGCTGCCAGCCACGACCTGACCTACTCCGATGTGTTCATGGTTCCCAACCGATCCGCGGTCAGCTCGCGGCTAGCGGTAGACCTAACCTCAAGTGATGGCCTGGCCACGCCGCTGCCGCTGGTCGCCGCGAATATGACGGCGGTCTCCGGCAGGCGGATGGCCGAAACCATGGCGCGGCGCGGCGGGCTAGCGATTTTCCCCCAAGACATCCCCACCGAGGTGGTGGCAAAGTCGATTCAGCGGGTCAAGGCCGCCCACAGCGTCTTCGATAGCGCCGTCACCGTCGCCCCCGACACCACCGTGGGCGAGACGTTGGCGCTCATTCCAAAGCGGTCCCACGGCGTGGCGGTGGTCATCGACGACGAGCAAGTGGTCGGGCTAGTTAGCCCCACCGGCGCGGCCAGCGCCGACCGGTTCGCCCAGGCTAGGGATGTCATGACCACCGACCTGGCGCTGGTCACGCCCACCACTACCCCGGCACAGGTGTTCGATCTGCTGGCCGAGCGTCACCAAAAGGTGGCGGTCGCGGTCGATGAAGCTGGCCACCTGGTGGGCATCATGACCGCTAAGGGGGCGCTGCGTTCCACGCTGTACTCCCCCGCACTTGATGATTCCGGCAAGCTGCGCGGGCACCCGGGAGTTGATCGACTCCGGGGCCGACATCGTCAAGGTCGGGGTCGGCCCGGGCGCGATGTGCACCACCCGAATGCAGACCGGCGTTGGCCGCCCGCAGTTCTCGGCCGTGCTGGAATGCGCCCAGGAGGCGGCCTCGCTGGGCAAATCCATCTGGGCCGACGGCGGGGTCAAGCACCCGCGCGACGTGGCCTTGGCGTTGGCCGCCGGAGCGGGCTCGGTGATGATCGGCTCCTGGTTCGCGGGCACGCATGAGTCAACCGGCGCCCAGCTGCAGGACCATGAGGGCCGACCCTACAAGGAGTCGTTCGGGATGGCCTCGGCACGAGCCGTGAGCCACCGCACCCGGGAACAATCGGCCTTCGAGCGTGCCCGCGCCGCGCTGTTCGAGGAAGGCATCTCCTCGGCCCGCATGTACTTGGATCCCCGTCGCCCGGGGGTCGAAGACCTATTGGACTGGATCACCTCCGGCGTGCGTTCCGCCTTCACCTACGCTGGCGCGACCACCCTGCCGGAGTTCAGCGACAAAGCGGTCATTGGGGTGCAATCGACCACCGGTTATGACGAAGGCCGACCCGTGGCAGCGAGCTGGTGATGCGTTCTTTCTTCGGCACCTCGGACGATTTTGTACGGGAATTGCCGTCATCCCACTGGCGCGCCGACATTGTGCTGGCGCTGTTGCTTGGGCTGCTGTCATTGACCAGCCTGTTTGCGCTGTCCAGCCTGCCCCTAGCGCAAAACACCTTCCTGAACCAGTCGGCGAATGTGGCGGCTATCACCACGGCAGCTATCTTGTTGCTGCTGCGCCGCCGCTTTCCCGTCGCAACAGTGGTGCTGCTGACCGGCGTACATTTCGTGGCGTCTGGGATTTTCCTCTCGTTCATTGTGCTGCTGCCGTCGATGCAGGTGATCTATTTCTTGGGCTTGTATTCGGCAATGGCCTGGGCCCGCGACCGGGAGGCGCTGCTGTTGGCCGTATTGGCGGTGCTGGTGGCGATGACGATCTGGGTTGTGGCGGACGCCGCCACGAGGATGGCCACTATGCCCCCTGACGAGGGCAATGCCACGATGCTGTTACTCAACGGCGTCTTAATCAATTTGGCGTATTTCGGTGGCGCGATGTATCTCGGCCGAGACTCCTGGCTGCGGGCCAAGACCGTGTCCGAGCTGGCCAACTCTCAACTGCTCATTGCCGAGCAGGCCTCGGAGTTGGCAGACAAGGCGGTGCTGGGGGAACGGCTGCGCATCGCCCGGGAATTGCACGATTCGATGGCTCACCACGTCTCGCTGATCGGGCTGCAGACGGGGGCAGCCAGGCGGATCCTTGACACGCAGCCAGTGCGGGCCCGGGAGGCGATGGCGGCCATCGAGCAAAGCAGCCGGGAGGCGGTCGAGGAGCTCCGCACTGTGGTGGGAACGCTTCGGGAGGGCCCAGACTTTGAGGTGGTCAGTACCGCCGCCGCAATCCCGGCGCTGGTGGCGCAGCATCGAGAACTAGGGTTAGCAATCAACTACGAAGTCGTTACCGATGCTGACGACTTGACCGCCCTGTCTCCAATGCACATCTCCGCGCTGTACCGGGTACTGCAGGAGGCCCTGACCAATGTGCGCCGCCACTCCACCGCCAAACACGTACGGGTGACCATCCGGCTCTCGCCCCAGGCGTGGGAAGCCGAAATCGTGGACGATGGCCTGCCCCGCCCCAACGGGGACGGTTCCGGGCTGGGCCACTTGGGCATCCGCGAGCGGGTGGCGGCTCTGGGCGGCACCGCCGAAATCGGCCCCCGTGCGGAGCGGGGCTACCGGGTGCTGGTTCGGGTGCCGAGAGGACAACGACCATGATCCGCGTCATGCTGGTGGACGATCACGCCATGGTGCGCCGCGCGGTTGCCATGATGCTTAGCGTCGAGCCCGACATCGAACTCGTGGCCG
>PDWJ01012378.1_pt1 | contig 11093 bp, 5 predicted proteins | sample 1430881 | NCBI WGS metagenome assembly PDWJ01 (sample SAMN01162460, study PRJNA174530) | Oral metagenome, whole genome shotgun sequencing project. | biome: Marine environment; feature: Marine mammal; material: Swab sample of the gingival sulcus; isolation source: swab sample of gingival sulcus... | reverse complement strand
GATACCTCCGATGGAGAGCACGCTATCGGCATCGGCCGGCGTACCCACATACTTCCACGATGCCTGACTTCCATCATTGCCCATGGCATTCACCACCAAAATCCCCTTCCGAGCCGCCATATTGGCTGCCCTGGCCACCACACTGGTACCATCCATATCCTCGGGAAAATAGCGATGGTAGGTATACCCCAGAGAGCTGCTGATGATATCTGCACCGTTCTTATCCGCCCACTCAGCAGCCGCCAGCCAGGCATACTCCTCACGATAGGGCTCAAAAGTCTTCTCCGTACGGGCCAACAGAAACTCCGCTCCCGTAGCTAACCCAATAGGCGTGTCGTTATACATCCCGGCAATACAACTGAGGCAAGAGGTACCATGGGAGTTGGCTTTATATACAAAAGGCCTTTTTTTAATGAAATCATAGGTCTCCAGGATCCGATGCTCGTCGCGCAGATGCGCAAAGGCTGGGTGTTCATCCACGTTGGGGAAACCGGCATCAAACACAGCAACACGCACCCCTTTCCCATCAATACCCGCTTTCCGGAAGGCCTCGATGCCCATACGATTCGTCTGGCGCTTTAAAATCTCCAACGACCTCTTTGAAGGCATAGAGCCTCGCTTCTCACAAACACTTAACTCATAACGAAGTGGTATGACCTCCTTCACAAAGTCCAACGCTCTTAAGGAAGCAATCTGTGCTTGGGTAGCCGATACCGCCAAAGCATTAAACCATCGCGAAGGGCCATCCACGGCCTCCACCTGCGCCGTTACCCACGCAACGTAATCTTCGCGCACCGGGTAATCGGTAATGTCATCCAACGGAATGTTTTGCAAAATTCTTCGCTCAATGGCCTTGGGAGAGAAATAGGTAAACGGATCGAAATCAACCCCATCCTTATCGGTAAATACCACAAGATACCCGGCAGGCTCCTGGGAAAAGATGCTCCCTGGCAAGCAGAGAATCGTCAAAAAGAAAAAAGAAAAAAGAAAGACAATTTTTTTCATAAATAGATAACTTTAATACGCATAAGCAAGATTCATCTTCGAGTTTTACAAATGTAAAAAAAAATAGGACATCCATGGGAAAGCACTATCTTTGAGAGATAAAACAGAAGATATGCAAGACAAGAAACTCTTCCTTTTGGATGCCATGGCCCTCATATACCGCGCCTATTTTGCCCTCAACAGAAACCCCCGCATCACCTCAAAAGGATTTAATACCTCCGCAGCCATGGGGTTTACCAATGCGCTGCACGAAATCCTTACCAAGGAAAAACCCACACACATCGGTGTTGCCTTCGACTCCTTTGCCCCCACATTCAGGCATAAAGCATACGAAGCTTACAAGGCTAATCGGGAGAAGATGCCGGAAGATATTATCGCCAATATCCCCTATATCAAACGACTTCTGGAAGGATTTCGGATTCCCATCATCGAGATGGAGGGGTATGAAGCCGATGACCTCATCGGAACCCTTGCAAAACAAGCAGAAGAAAAGGGATTTACCACCTACCTGATGACTCCCGACAAGGATTTTGCCCAGTTGGTGACCGAGAAAACCCTGCTCTACAAGCCGGCACGCAGCGGAAACAAAGCAACAATTTGGGGCGTAACGGAGGTGTGTGAGAAGTTTGGTATCGCAAAAACAGAGCAGGTCATCGACATTCTGGGCCTTTGGGGCGATGCCTCGGATAATATCCCCGGCATCCCGGGGGTGGGAGAGAAAACCGCCAAAAAACTCCTCCAAGAGTTTCCCTCCATAGAGGCATTGATTGAACATGCCCATCAACTGAAAAACCCCAAGATGCAAGCCAAAATAGAGGCATACGCCGAACAGGCCATGCTCTCCAAATCGCTGGCTACCATCATCACAGATGCCCCCATATCCTTCAACGAAGAGGAGTTTCAACTTACAGACCCCGATAGGGAAGCCCTAAAAACACTTTTTGACGAATTGGAGTTTAAGACCTTTGCCAAACGCTTTTGGAATACCCTCCCTTCTCCGGCAGAGGGGGGACAGACAGACCTGTTCCAGGTAGCCGGCGAAACCGTTGAAACGATTGAAAATCCCTTCCACACCCTGGAAGATACGCCCCATGAGTATCGCCATCTATCCACACAAGCGGAGCTTCTTCCGGTGGTAGAAGCATTGGAGAAAGCAGGGTATTTCTGTTTCGATACAGAAACCACCAACCTGGATGCCAACCAGGCTGAACTGGTGGGCATCTCATTCGCTATCACCCCCCACAAAGCGTGGTACCTGCACTGCCCCGAGCGTTACGATGAGTGTATGGAGTTGCTGGCACCCCTTAAACCGCTCTTTGAAAACGAGAAAATTCTTAAGATAGGTCAAAATATCAAATATGATATCAATATCCTTAAATGGTATGAGATTGAGGTGCAGGGTGTTTGGTTCGACACCATGATTGCTCACTACCTGCTGGCACCCGAGCAGCGACACAACATGGATGCCATGGCAGAAGCTTATCTTCACTACACACCCGTCCCCATTGAAACACTCATCGGCAAAAAGGGAAAACAACAAAAGAATATCCGAAGTGCCGACCCGGAAAAGGTAGCGGAGTATGGAGCCGAAGATGCCGATATCACATTACAACTCAAGGAGCACTTCAGCGAACTGCTCAAAGAAAAGGAGGTGGAAACCCTTTTTCATACCATTGAGATGCCTCTGGTTCCGGTACTCGCCGCAATGGAAACCGCCGGCGTTAAAATTGATGTGGAAAACCTAACACAGTTTTCAGAGGCGCTGGCTCAGGAGATTCAGGCCATCGAAACAGCTATCTACCAAGACGCCGGAACCTCCTTCAACATCGCATCACCCAAACAGTTGGGAGGCATCCTTTTCGACCTGCTAAAGATTACCGATAAACCCAAGCGGACCAAGACCAAGCAATACAGCACCTCCGAAGAGGTATTAAAAAAGCTGGTACACAAACACCCCATTGTACATAAGATACTGGAATATCGTTCACTAACAAAGTTAAAATCCACTTATGTGGATACGCTCCCCACACTGGTAAACCCACGAACAGGGCGGATACATACCAATTATAACCAAGCGGTGGCCGCCACGGGACGGCTTAGCTCCAACAACCCCAACCTCCAAAATATTCCCATTCGTACCAACAAAGGGCAAGAGATTCGGAAAGCCTTTGTGCCGGGAAGTAAAAACCACATCCTGCTTGCGGCCGACTACTCGCAAATCGAACTCCGCATCATCGCCGCTTTAAGCGGAGACACACACATGTGCGAAGCCTTCCGCCAAAACCATGACATCCATACAGCTACGGCTGCAAGGATTTATGGCGTGGCACAAGAGGAGGTGACCAAAGAGATGCGCCGAAAAGCCAAGATGGTCAACTTTGGCATTATCTATGGCATCTCCGCCTTTGGCCTATCGGAGCGGCTCAACATCCCCCGAAAAGAGGCCTCCGAGATTATCACACACTACTTCGCCACCTACCCCGGCATCAAACAATATATGGAGCAGCAAATTGCGCTGGCAAAGGAGAAAGGCTATGTGGAGACCATCATGAAACGGCGCAGGTACCTTCGGGATATACACTCCGGGAATGCGGTCATCAGGGGAATAGCAGAGCGTAACGCCATCAACGCCCCCATCCAGGGATCTTCGGCCGACATGATAAAAATAGCCATGATTAATATCCACAATGAGATAAAGAGCAAGGGCTTACAGAGTAAGATGATTCTTCAAGTACATGATGAACTGGTATTTGATGTTTTTAAACCGGAACTAAATGTGATGGAGGAGTTGGTGCTGCGCAACATGTCGAAAGCCGTCGATATCGGCCTCCCCCTGGAAGTGGAGATGTCAACCGGAACTACCTGGTTGGAAGCGCATTAGTTTTACAACACTATTTTTCCTACTTTAGTGGCTTCATAAAACCTGCATGAAAAGACCGGATAACGCAAGTTTTGGGTGTTTTCATGCGGGTGACTGTTAACCGTAAAAAACGATCCATAAAGCGATAACCCCATGAACCTTAACAACGATAAACGAATTGTCATGACACTGGATGCCGGAGGAACTAACTTTGTATTCTCCGCCATGCAAGGAGGCCAGGAGATTGTAGAAACCATTGTCCTACCGGCAAGTCAGGAGACCTTGGAACAGGTGTTAAAGACCATTATCAAGGGCTTTGAAGAGGTGGCGGCCTCCCTGCCCGATAAGGCTGCGGCCATCAGCTTCTGTTTTCCGGGACCGGCAGAGTACGAAGCAGGCATCATTGGAGACCTGGCCAACCTCCCCACCTTCCGCGGGGGCGTCGCCCTGGGCCCCATGTTGGAGGCTCATTTCCACATCCCGGTATTTATCCGCAATGACGGCGACCTCTTCACCTATGGAGAGTCTATTGACGGATTGCAAAAGGAGATCAACGCCCTGTTACAGGCACACAAAAGTCCCAAGTACTATCACAACCTCTTTGGAGCCACCTTTGGAACAGGCTTTGGCGGCGGCATTGTAAGCCACGGTGACCTGCTCCCCGGCGATAACAGTGCCTCGGGAGAGATTAACAGGCTGCGCAACAAACGTTATCCCTCCTACTCGGTGGAAGAGAGCGTAAGCATCAGAGGAGTTAAGAAGGTCTATATGCGAGAGGCGGGCATTGCAGAAACGGCCTGCCCCGAACCCAAAGAGATCTTCCAAATTGCCCGGGGAGAGATGGCAGGAGACCAACAGGCGGCCGTAAGTGCTTTCCATGAGATGGCCGAAGTTGCAGGAAGTGCCTTGGCAGATGCCATCTCCCTGATTGACGGCCTCATCGTCATTGGAGGAGGACTGGCCGGAGCCCATCCCGTTTTTCTTCAAGCTCTGGTAGACGAGATGAATAATGCCTTTCAAACCCCCTCGGGAACGGAGTTGGAACGCATGGAGATCTCGTACGACCCGGTGAAACGAGTGGGGGTAGGTGTAAGCCGATTAGGAACAGCCAAGGCCGTAGCCATCGGCGCCTACGCCTACGCCATTCACCAGTTGGATGCAAAGCATTAGGCTGAAGGCAGATAGGTAAATTGGTCTATTGACGTTCCAAGATCCATTTTAACAGTTCGACATTTCTTACCCTTCTATATACTTTGGGCATTTCATTGTGTTCAACTATTATCATTCGTATTATGGATATATTTGTATTTATAATCTCTATAACCATCGTAGTAAGCAAATTTTTTGACTGTTGGACAACTTCAACTCAAATTAAAGATCCAAACCAAGAACGAAACCCGATAGCTAGATACTTATTTGTAAGATACGGAAGTCAAAAAGTAATTTGGGGAATATTTGGACTAACAATAGGAATCGTTGGAATTACTCTTTGGCTCTTATTTCTCTTTTACAATACAAACCTGTATAAATTGCTGTACGGTATAATTGGAATTATTGTAACCATGATACAACTGGCAGTTGCTCATACCAACAAAACAAAAAAACCAAATTTTGTGACAAGATTTTTAATAAAAAGATACAGTAAATATAGGTAAGAAAAATATCTTTATTATCTTAATCAATGAAGGAATAACAAGAAGGATAAAAGTAATATAAAAAGCAATTTTTCACATTTATGAAGTAGGTGAAAATGGAATTATCGGAGATTGGTAAGATTGCCGAATCAGAATGGTTAAAAACATTTCAAATGCGTCCCGATATGAATTTATATATGGGTAAATATGTGATAATGCCCAATCATTTCCATGCAATTATTGGTATTGGTAAAAATAGATATAATACGCAACGTTGTCGTCGTCATAGAGACGCAATGCATTGCGTCTCTATGACGACGACAACACCTTCACCATCAAAAAACAAATTTGCACCACAATCCAAAAATTTGCCATCTATTATCCGTAGATTTAAAATTGGGGTAACCAAAAAAGCAAGACAAATCAATCCTAATTTTAAATGGCAATCACGATATTACGACCATATTATTCGAAATGAAATATCATTTTATAGAATATCAAATTATATTGAACAAAATCCCTTAAAATGGGAAAAAGACAAATTCCATAAATAAAACAACAACCGAACACACATTTAAAATAACCATTGTTCAATCGTCGGTTGATAATGATGGATACATACAGGGCAATGCCCCCGATTATAGCCCGGAATTAGCTTCTTGTGCTTTGAATGTTTTTTGATTGGCTATGCGGCAAAATTAGACCATGGGGAAAATGCCCGGCAAGACGGGATCTCTCCTCTGCCCTAAGAAACAACCACATTGATGATCCGACCGGGAACCACAATCACTTTACGCACCGTTTTCCCTTCAAGCCAACGCTGCGCCTCCTCCGAGGCCATAACCGCTTTTTCAGCCTCCTCCTTACCCATATCCAACGGCAGGGTAATCTTAAACCGCATCTTCCCATTGAAAGAGACCGGATAGGCAAAGGTATTCTCCTCCACATAGGCCGCTACAAAAGAGGGAAAGGGCTCATACTCAATGCTCTCCTTATGCCCCAACAACTGCCATAACTCCTCTGCCATATGTGAAGCGTAGGGCGACAGCAAGATAGCCAACGGCTCCAGGATTTCACGCTTATTACACTTCAGGTTGGTGAGTTCATTCACACAAATCATATAGGTTGAGACGGCCGTGTTGAAACTAAAACGAACAATATCCTCTTCGATCTTCTTAATCGCTTTGTGAAGAACCTTACGCTCCTCGGGAGTCGCTGCCTCCTCCGATACCTCAAACGCCTTGTGTTCATTATGATGATACAGCTTCCAGACCTTTTTCAAGAAACGAAAAACTCCCTCTATGCCATTGGTATCCCACGGCTTGCTGGCTTCTAAGGGACCCAGGAACATCTCATAGAGGCGCAAGGTGTCGGCGCCATAATGTTCCACCAACTCATCAGGACTCTGCACATTGTATTTGGACTTGGACATTTTCTCCACTTCCCAGCCACAAACATACTTCCCCTCCTCCAATAGAAACTCCGCATCGGCATACTCTTCCCGCCAGTTTCTAAAGGCATCCACATCCAGCACATCGTTATGCACCAGGTTGATATCCACATACAGCTTCGTAGTCTCATACTGATTCCGAAGGCCATAGGAAACAAAGGTATTGGTGCCATTGATCCGATAGACAAAATTGGAACGCCCCTGGATCTTGCCCTGATTAATCAACTTCTTAAAGGGCTCCTCTTGAGGTGCAATGCCGATGTCGAAGAGAAACTTATTCCAAAAACGGGCGTAGATCAGGTGTCCCGTAGCGTGTTCATCACCTCCAAGATAGAGGTCCACCTGCTGCCAATATTCCGCAGCCTCTTTAGAGAAATAGGCCTCCTTGTTATGGGGATCCATATAGCGAAGGTAGTAACCGCTGGAGCCGGCAAAGCCGGGCATGGTGTTAGTCTCCATGGGGGCTCCCGCTTCTGTTTGCCATCCTTTGGCACGGGCCAAGGGCGGCTCACCCTCTTCCGTAGGCAGATACTTATCCACCTCCGGTAACTCCACAGGAAGCGCCTCCTCATCCATCATATAGGGCATATCATCCTTGTAATAAACAGGGAAAGGTTCTCCCCAATAGCGCTGACGGCTGAAGATGGCATCCCTAAGACGGTAGTTCACCTTGCCATACCCCAACCGATGATCTTCGATATGCTTGATAATTTTGGAAATCGCCTCCTTCACATCCAGTCCATTGATAATCTCCGAGTGAATCAAACGCCCCTCTTTGGAGTCATAAGACTCCTCCCATTGGGCCGGATCCGAAGGGGTATCATCGTGGGCACACACCACCTGAATAATGGGCAGTTGAAACTGGCGAGCAAAGGCAAAGTCACGGCTGTCATGCGCAGGAACCGCCATAATAGCCCCCGTTCCATACCCCGACAACACATAGTCGGCAATCCAAATAGGGAGCTTCTCTCCGGTGATGGGATTCACCCCATAGGCTCCGGTAAAGACTCCGGTAACTTTCTTAACCTCTGTCATCCGCTCCCGCTCCGAACGGTTTCGAGCTTGAGCCACATAGGCCTCAACCTCTTCCTTTTGCGGAGCAGTAGTGATCAACGGAACAAGCTCATGCTCGGGAGCCAACACCATAAAAGTGGCACCGTACAAGGTATCGGGACGAGTGGTGAAAACCTCAATCACCTCCTCTCTCCCATCAATGGAAAAGTTGACCGAAGCCCCCTCGGAACGGCCAATCCAGTTGCGCTGTACCTCTTTGATGGATTCAGACCAATCCACGGTCTCAAGCCCATCTAACAGGCGTTGCGCATAGGCCGTAATGCGAAGCGACCATTGCCGCATCCTCTTACGCTCAACCGGGTGACCACCCCGCTCCGAAAGGCCCTCTTTAACCTCATCGTTGGCCAATACCGTACCCAAAACGGGACACCAGTTCACCCAGCTATCGGCCAAAAAGGCCAAACGATAGTGCATCAACCTCTCCTGCCGGGTCTTCTCATCAAATCCTCTCCATTCATCCGCCGTAAATGGCTCTTCCATCTCCGAACAAGCCGCATCCACATGCACATTGCCCTCCTCTTCAAACAGGGCAATAAGCTTCTCTATGGGTTGGGCCTTCTCCGTTTTGCGATCATACCACGAATTAAAAAGCTGGATAAAGGTCCACTGGGTCCATTTGTAATAGGAGGGATCACAGGTCTGCACCTCACGATCCCAATCGTAGCTGAAACCTATACGATCCAACTGCTGTCGGTAGCGAGCAATATTCTTCGCAGTGGTAACAGCGGGATGGGTGCCGGTCTGTATGGCATACTGCTCAGCAGGGAGGCCATAGGCATCATAGCCCATAGGGTGTAACACATTATACCCTTTGTGACGCATATAACGAGCATAAATATCAGAAGCGATATACCCCAGGGGATGCCCCACATGAAGCCCCGCACCGGAAGGATAAGGGAACATATCCAACACGTAAAATTTGGGCTTATCCGATTGGTTATCCGCCTTGAAGGTTTTATGCTCCGCCCAATAGCGCTGCCATTTTTGCTCTATCTGTAAATGATTATAATCCATGGTAAAAAGATCATACGTTAATATTCCGACGTTGCGAATTTAAAAAAAATGCCATTGACAAGCGGCGGCTCCCCAAAGAAAGGAGGAACCGGCTTTCAAACTTCATCATAACAAAGAGGGTATCTCCTACCCTTTTTTACACCACCCTCACCAGGTAATAGGTCTTTTTTCCCCGCTGCAAAAGAATATACTTATCGTTCAATAGGTCCTCTTTCCCCACCACATAAGCTTCCTGCACTTTACATTTGTTTACGGAGATGGCATTCTCTTTTAAGCTACGGCGTGCCTCACCCTTAGACTTCATAAAGCCGGTCTGTTCCGACAAGAGCTCTGCTACCGGAATCCCTGCCTCCACGACGGTGTGGGCAACTTCCGCCATGGGAACCCCTTCAAAGACCGCCAACAGTGTCTTTTCATTCAATTTCTTCAATGTCTCGGTGGTTCCCTTTCCGAAGAGAATATGGGAGGCCTCCACAGCGGCATTGTACTCCTCTTCCGAGTGTACACGACAAGTAATATCCTTTGCCAAGGCCTTTTGCAACAACCTTGCATGGGGCGATTTGCGATGTTCTTCGATAAGACGATCTATGGTCTCTCGATCCAGTAAGGTAAAGATCTTGATATATTTCTCCGTATCCTCGTCGGAGCAGTTGAGCCAAAACTGATAAAACGCATAGGGAGAGGTCTTCTCCGGATCCAACCAGATATTCCCCGATTCTGTCTTGCCAAATTTTGAGCCATCCGCTTTAGTAATCAACGGACAGGTAAGCGCAAAGGCTTCCCCTTGGGCAATGCGTCGGATCATCTCCGTGCCGGTGGTGATGTTACCCCACTGATCCGAACCACCCATTTGGAGCTTACAGTTTTTCTCCCGATACAGGTTCAGAAAGTCGTAGCCCTGCACAAGCTGGTAGGTAAACTCAGTAAAAGACATACCGTTTTTTGACTCCGCCCCCAACCGCTTCTTCACCGAATCTTTGGCCATCATATAGTTTACGGTGATATGTTTCCCCACATCACGGATGAAGCCAAGGAAGGAGAACTCCTTCATCCAGTCGTAATTGTTCACAAGTTCAGCAGCATTGGGTGCCGGGGTCTCAAAGTCGAGAAACTTGGCAAGTTGACCTTTCAAACAGGCTTCATTATGACGCAGAGTCTTCTCATCAAGAAGGTTACGCTCTTGCGACTTTCCCGAGGGATCCCCTATCATACCGGTAGCTCCTCCCACCAGTGCCAAAGGTTTATGCCCGGCAGCCTGAAAATGTTTTAACATCATTACACCCACAAGATGGCCTATATGGAGCGAATCTGCGGTCGGATCAATTCCCACATAGGCGGTGGTCATCTCCTTTTCCAATTGCTCTTTCGTTCCGGGCATCATATCGTGGATCATGCCGCGCCATTGCAGTTCCTCTACAAAATTCATAGTATCAAGATTTCATTAATCCGCGCAAAGATAAGGAAAAAGGGATTTTCCGGTGGACCATGCAGATTAATTCCTTTTTCCTTACCTTTGCTTAAATAAAAAATATCATGGTACTACTATTTTCTCCCGGCTTATCGTATTGGTCGTACTTCTTCTCTTTGGCGGCCGCAAAATTCCGGAACTCATGCGTGGCCTGGGAAAAGGGGTCAGCTCCTTCAAAGAGGGGATAAAAGAGGGGAAGGAAGAGGAGGACAAAAAGACAGACCAATAAGCACCTGTCCCCCTAACAATCAGGTGTTCCTCACCACCCCCGGCACAGGATGGAAGGGGATCCGGCTACCGCATCACCAGGGAAGGGGTGCTTCGTAGGGCTTTCCATCGGGGAACCTTTCCGGAGGGGCAAAATCGGGATTTGTGAGAAAGGTACTGTCAGTCAGTGTGCTTAAAAAAGCTTTAAGGTCCTCCTTTTCGTGGGGTAACAATTGGTTGCCCCCAAAGGCAATATGGTGCATTAGCGGATCAATCACATCGGACCACACCAGCCCATGGGCATAAAAATCGATGACATCATCAACGGAGGCAAAACGCCCGTCATGCATAAACGGCCCTCCCACCATCACATTACGCAAG
>PDWJ01005060.1_pt1 | contig 11094 bp, 10 predicted proteins | sample 1430881 | NCBI WGS metagenome assembly PDWJ01 (sample SAMN01162460, study PRJNA174530) | Oral metagenome, whole genome shotgun sequencing project. | biome: Marine environment; feature: Marine mammal; material: Swab sample of the gingival sulcus; isolation source: swab sample of gingival sulcus... | reverse complement strand
GTTTAAAAAATATGATTTACAAATATAAGTTAAATCATATAAAATAGACCTTTTAAACAGCTACTATTAACAGAACCAATCGTTTTCTCTTGAATGCGTACTTTGGCACAAAAGTTGCCAAAGTACGCAAAATATCTTTGTTTTATGTTAAATCATTGTAAAATCATTACAAAAATGATATCATTAATATTACTCTTAACAAGTAAGAAAATTTAATTATAACTGCTTCAATACAAGAAAGTGAGTTATTATGTATCTAAATAAAATGCTCGAAATATTAGCAACATCCAAAGAACCTAAGAAAATAATTAATAATTTATTAATATGGTTGGGAGCTGAAGCTAAAGCTACTCGAAGTTTTGTTGTAGAAATAGATGATGCACTTTTAATGAGTATTACTTATGAGTGGCATTCAAAAGAAACGCGTTCTAAAAAGAACGACTTTAAAAATATTTCTATACAACATATAGATTTAGACTTTTGGATTAAATTATTAATAGATAAACAATATGTAACTATCAGCGATTTTGAAAAACTCAAAATTGCTCGACCAGAATTATATAAAATTTTAGAACCACTACATTTCAAATCTTTAATTGCTGTCCCCATATTAAAACAAAGAGAACTGGTTGGTTTTATAGGTGTAGATACCCTAAATTTTGATTGCATTGATACCGTTTTACCGCTACTCTATGTTTCTTCGGATATGCTATATCATTTACTGTATTTTATCAATAACAATGAAATTAAAAATCCTAGAGATAAATTTTCACAAATCGCGCAGTTAAGTAAGAGTTCTATATATTCTTTTTCAGAGTATAAGCACTCCTACATTGAAACGTTATTTTCCGTTTTAGACATTGCTGATTTTTATCCATATATGGGTGATTTATTCAATGACGTTTGGTATATTTCTGACTCTATGAAAGAAACTTGGGGATTTGAAAGCAATATTATTTCAGATGGCTTTTTAAATATGTGGAAGAATAAAATAAGTAATCCAGTCGACTTAGAAATTTGGGAAAATGATATCGCTAAACAATTTACGATTGAAGGGCGCGTCCATGACTTAATTTATAGAATGCTTGATAAAGATGATAAGGAAATTTGGATTAGATGTTATGGCATGGCGAAATGGAATAAAGAAGGAACAAAGCCTTTGTATTTCTGTGGTAGCATCTCGACATTAAATAACGAATTATCCATAGACCCCTTGACTAAATTCTTCAATGAAAAATCTGCGATTAAAGAAATCGGTCTAATAGTACAAGCGCAAAAAAATTCATCATACCTTTGTTTTAGATTAAATGGCTTTAATTATGTAAATGATTTAAAAGGCAGAACATAAGCCGATAAAATTATTTCCGATATTACTAATACACTTAACAGCGCACTTAAAAAAGAACTTAATTTCTTCAAAATGAATGGTTTGAAATTTTTAGCAATTGCCAACAGTAATGACCATCTTGTTATTGAACGTATTGCAAATGAAATAGTAAAAATAGTAACGGAAAAATATGCTGAGTATTCCTTATACATTACTAATCCCTGTTTAATTGGCGTGGTTGATACAACAAGTAAAGATATGTCGATTCAAAATACGATTGACTATATATCGAATATGTTTGAAATTATAAAAAATAGAAATCTCAACAGTATAATCTTTTCATCAGAGGAGATTCATTGGCACATCAACATGAAGAAAATGTTGATGAGACTTCGTAAAGATGTAAATGATAACTTCAACAATTTTAGAATTGTCGTGCAACCGATTGTTTCAGCTAAGACGCATAAAATTGTAGGTGGAGAAGCACTTTTGCGTTGGCAATATCAAGGCAGGAATATCTCTCCGATGATATTCATTCCCGAATTAGAAGCCAATGGTTTAATTGTGCCTGTGGGAAGATGGGTATTCGAAAAAGCTGCTACTATTTGTAAGCAGGCACTCTTGTATAATCCAAACTTTTTCCTCGACTTTAATGTGAGTTATTACCAGACTAACGATGATTCGCTACCTAAATTCATGGCTGAAGTTTTATCTAAATTGGATTTAGATGGAAGACATCTGGTAATGGAATTGACAGAAACGCATTATAATGATAATCCACTAAAATTAAAGAAGCTCACAGATGAATGCAATAAAATTCAACTTAAAATGGCATTGGATGATTTTGGTGTTGGTTATTCCTCTTTAGAAATGCTATTTAAGTATCCTGCGGATATTATTAAATTAGATAAGAATATTCTACAGAAAATGACGGACACGAAAGAAAATAGCAAGTTTATTGCTTCAATCATTTACTCATGTCACACCATTGGTAAGACTGTTTGTGCAGAAGGTGTTGAAACTGAAGATGAATTGTCCATTGTAAGTAAAGCTGGAACGGACTTAATACAGGGATTTTATTTCTATAAGCCCTTAGAAATACAAGAATTCTATGATGAACTCAAAAAGACGATTTTAAAAAAGTAGCGATTTTAAACCGCTACTTTTGTTTTGCATTTATTTTATAATCTAACCACAAGAACCCGCGCATGAAGAACAGCCTGAATTAGGTTCAAAATTCTCTGGTAATACCACAAAGCCACCGTCTTCAAATTCGATTACAAAGTCACCGAACTGCTCGTATACACCCTTGTTCATCACAAATTGTAAACCGCCCTCTTCGTAAACTTCATCATCATCTTTAGCTGGGTCGATGACAAGACCAAACTTTGGACCTGAACACGCATATCCTGCCACGAAAATTCTAATTGACTTAGGTCTATTTTCTTTTTTTTCTATTACTTGAATTAATTGGTCTATACTTTCTTGATTTGTTAATACTTTCATATATTTCTCCTCACTATTGAAAATTACTATTTTATAAACATTGACATCTTACATAATACACTATTTGCAAGGGTTTATCAATATCGGACGAGATATCTTAATAAATTATTCACAGACTCTTATAAAATACTCATCATTACATCTTTAGTCATCGTCTTCCTTTATACGATACCAATAACTATATACCGATTCAAAGCCCAGTTTTCTATATAAATCAACTGCTTTGTAATTATCTTTAATCACTTGTAAGTAGGCAATATTGGTACGTTTTTTTCCTTCATGCAATAGTGCATCAACAATTTGTCGACCGTATCCTTTACCACGATGTGCTTTATCAACATACACATCAACAATACCCATTGATAACTCTTCGATATAACCATAGCCAAAAGCTATCGCTTCATTATCAACAGCGACATATGCACAAATAACATCGCCCTGTATCCTTGCCAAAACACGACGATAAATTTTTTCATGTTGTGAAAAAGTTGATATTATTTTTAATAAATTATCTATCCAATTCACTGTAAACTGATTTTCTATCGTCACATTCTTGGGCATAGCAAAATCATTTCTTGCTAAATTAACTGACATGACCAAAGCCTCATCAGATTTAATATAACCACGTAATCTAAGTTCTTTTTCGATATGCTCGTATTCTTTCTCACCTATTAATTTAAAACAAACGGGCAAGTTTTTTTGACGATAAACCGCTTCACAAAAATCAATTTTTTGGCTGACGGGTATGGAATTATTTGGTGAGAGATTTACAGAATTGGAACGTTTTGTCAACCCTTCAGCAAAACGCAATGACCAATTATCGTATGCGATAACTTCTAAAGCTGGCCATGCCCTATTTAAAAAATGCTCAATTAATAAAACTTCCATCTATCTCCCTCAATTAATTATCTTTATGGTCTTCTTTTTTTATTAAGTACAAAATACCCGTACCAACAACTAAAAGAAAACCAACTTCTCGCCAATTTACTCTGCTTTCTGTACTGCCAACCGAAGTATTAGTGTCTGTTGGTAGCACAGTAGGATTAGTTAAACTCTGAAAAACTGTTATTGTAAAAACCACAAAGAAAGCCAATGCCAATATTATGCCTAACCAAGCTAAGATGCGCTTGAGTGATTTTTTTTTATCATCATCCATTATTTGTGACCTTCTACTGGCACAATGCAAATAAATCTAAACTTGCCTTTGGACGCATTTTTAAATTGATGATAAGTATTTGCCGGAACATAGGCATAACTTCCCGCAGAAACAGCATTGTCAACGCCATCCATCATTAAAATGCCCTCACCCTCTATCATATAATTGATATGTGGCCATGGATGCGAGTGTGCTGGACTATAACCGCCTTCGTCGAGCTCAACAATTCTCATAACATGATCTTTCCAACCTTCGTCTGGGCCAACCAACACTTTCATCGCTGCATTCTTCACTGTATCACTCTTTAACACCTTTGTTTTTAAATCTTTTTCATGCGCAAACATAATAACCTCCTCATAGGCTCTCATTATTTCAATCGGCACAATGCAAGTGCTTTTTAAATAAAACTTAAAAATGAAACTTAATACCACATTGTTTCATTATAGCATTTGCAGTATGCCTTGATTTTTACCATCTATTGTTACGTTTTTATTGCTATAGGGCTGTACCATATTTAATATTGTATAAGTATGATTTCGTTTAAGATATAGCCCTAAATAATATTATACCATATAATTATAATACTTTGCTTTAAATACTATAGTAAATAAATTACCCACTATCTAGGGTGGGAAATTTTTTTTATATGTAGAAAGTACATATCATTAAAAACCAATCAGAATGATAAAAAAATTCTGTGGCAGTTTTATTACACTTTTATATCAGTTTTACGGTAACTTTAAACTTATTATTCTGATATTATGTAGACAGAACTTAAGGCAGTTCAAAATATTTTGTAGGTAAAAGCGATGAAAAAACTGATACGTTTTTACTCATCAAAGTTTATCTGCAATCGTAACGCTGTTGGAACTTGTATTTGATTAAAATGATAAACACCCATTTTGATAATGATTATCAGTTGGTTTATTGGGTATTTATAACTTAGAATTTAAGATTATTATATGATAATAATCGTAGTTGAAAGGATGAAATATTATGGATAATTTTAGTTTGTTGTTTAAAAATGTAGACGCTAATGATAAAAAAGGTCTCTTAGATAAAGGTTTTGCCGCCGCAAAAGTACTTAGACTATTTGCTGTAATTGCTGTAGTGGTTACTCTGATTATCGCAGTACCCATAGTTTTAGCTAGTGGTTTATTAGCTGGCGTAGGAGTAAGTATGTCTGGAGCGAATGTTGCAACAGCATCATCAGTAGCAGGAGGACTTACAGCTGTATTTTTAACTAGTTTGCTACTTTTTATAGGCATGATTGGTCAAATCATCACACTTTGGTATACAGGTAAGTTAAAGAAACAGTTAGAAAATAATGAGATTCCAGGGATGGTTCTTCCAATAATTTTTATACTTCTTAATTTATCTTCATTATACAGTTCTATAAGACCAGAATTTAATATTTTAGGCATTGTGATTTACGGATTTATCGTTTATCTTTGGTTCGTTATTATCAATACGATAAACAAACTTAGCAACTTATAATAACACAATTAAGAATAACCCCTACTAAAACAGTTGTTGTTGGTAGGGGTTATTATTGTTTAATGAACTTATAAAGATACGATTATTTCTGTTATTAGATTTTTCTAGGCAAATTTAATTGCAATCAGCGATAAAATCGCTACGCGATTACTCCCTAACGCTCTGACCCGAACAGCATTTTTGCTTCGCAAACACACGCTGACTTTGTCAGCTCGGCTATTCGGTTCCGTTAGGGCACGAAATAAGCCCTTATCTCAATCAATCGAAAGCAAGCTTTCATTGTTCTGAGATAAGGGCTTATTTCATCTTTTTATCGCTGTGGTGCCGAAGGCGGGGGTCGAACCCGCACGCCCCGAAGGGCTCTGGATTTTGAGTCCAGCGCGTCTGCCAGTTCCACCACTTCGGCCTATTTTTCTGACTGTTTTAGTGTACCATTTGTTGTGCTTTGATGTCAAGTATTTTCTTATGTTTTTAATAACTTAGTTTTACTTACTAGTATAACCGAATATTATAAACTAAAGTTAGTTGCCTCAAAAATACAAATAGCACCTCTAACGTGTAAAATTTACGGTCAAGACAATTACACTTATACGCTAGAGATGCAAAATTTTACTGTATTAGTGAAATGATAAAAATTAATTTTCGCTAAAAAGGTTCAGCTCTTTTTCCTTGTCTAATAGTGTAACAATTTCTTCTATTTTCACAATCACTATGTCAGATTTACGTTCAAACATTTCGTATTTTTTAGCCACGCCATCCATATTATTTCTCTTGATAGATGCGATGATATTTTTTGCCATTTCGTGAATTTCTAAATGTGTTTTTTCTATTGAATCCCATATTTTTTTTATTTTTGGATTACTTGGATTTAAAGCGTCGTAAAAATAGGCAAAGGCACATTTTTTACCATCCATTTGTACGGGTACTACTTTTTGTTGCTCAACCATTTTTCGAACGCTATCCTTAAATTTACGGTGGTCTTGTGCTGATTTCAACAAGTATTTTTTAAAGTCATCTGTCTCTATTTTATGATGATTTTTAGATACAATGTCACCGGTTGCTTTTGTAATATCCTTAATGAGATTAATTACCTTGCTCGAGTCTTCGCCTAATTCTGCCATAGACTTAGCCTCTTGTTGTAAGTCGTTCGCTTGAATTGTTAAATGCTCTGCATCTTTACTTACCGAATTCATTGCCGTACTCACTTGACCCAAAGCCATATTAACACCCTTGATTGCTTCCCTTGATGCATGAATTGAATCAACTGCATTATTGAGCTTGTTTTCAACTGTTTCAAAAGACGCTGACACCAATTGAACCTTTTCATCTATTCTATTTATGGCAGTCATCGTTTCTTCTGCTTTACCTATACTTTCTTTAGACGCGTTTGCAATTTTATATGTAAAATCATCCATAGAAACAAGTTTTTCTTTGGTTCCTTCAGCAAGTTTTCTAATTTCCTCAGCAACTACTGCAAATCCTTTGCCCGATTCGCCAGCTCTAGCGGCTTCAATAGAAGCATTGAGTGCCAATAAATTGGTTTGTTCAGCAATCTGTCTAACGCCTTCAACAATGAGTTTTACTTCATCGACCATGTTTTGTAGCATTGTCATGTTTTTCATCATATCATTAGAAATACCAATCGTATGATTTGTTTCTTCAGATACATTGTTCATGCTTGCTATATTTTCTTTGTTTAAATCGGCGATTTCTTTTACTTCATTGCCTATCAAAAAAGCAGAAGCGGTATAATCTTTCATCAAATTTGTAACATCTGCCATACTTGCACTCGTTTCTTTAGTCACAGATGATTGAGATTGTGCAACGTCTAATATTTTATTAACTTTTTCTCCAATCACTTCTGAATGATGGAATAACTTAATATTAAAACCGCTTAAATCGGCTGCTACATCAAAATTTTTCTCTAATACTTTTACCATCTTTATAGAATCTTTTTTTGTGATTTCAAGAAAATCATAAATCGGTTTTATTTTTGCATCATTTATATGTTTTAGAGCTTCTAGTCCCTTATTAGTCTCGTTGTCAAATTCACATACAGCACTACTTACATAATTTATAAGTTTATTAGCCTTAAGCATTTTATCCTCCTTGTAAAGATTTCCCATAAATACCTTTTATCATTTTATCTATCGGCAAACTTATGTTATATTTATATGCTATTTTGTGAAAAATATCAATTTTTAAATTTTTTTACCATTATTCTAAAAAAAAGAGGCTTTTTTGCCTCTTTTTAGCTCTATATTGCTTTATTTATAATCAAAGAATGCTTTATATGCCAAGTATGTCATATAGATATCGGCTTTTGAAGCAAGTTCATATGGTGCGTGCATACTGAACACTGGCACACCACAATCAACAACTTCAGCACCTTTGTTCGCCAAGATATAGGCAATTGTACCGCCACCACCTTGGTCGACTTTACCCAATTCGCCAGTTTGCCAAACAACGCCCGCTTTATCAAAGATATCTTTTACAAAGCCGACAAATTCAGCGTTTGCATCTGAACATCCACCTTTACCACGTGAGCCAGTGTATTTCATCAAACAAACGCCTTTGTTGACATATGCACTGTTTTGTTTATCGGTTGCACTGGCAAAATTTGGATCATGTGCCGCTGTAACATCAGCTGATAACACTTTTGTATTTGCAAAGGCACGTCTTACTAATAAATCGCTATAATTCGTCTGTAAATTAATAAGCTCAGCTACGCAGTTTTCAAAATAAACAGATTCAGACCCCGTATTCCCCATGCTACCGATTTCTTCTTTATCCATAAACATACCCACTGCTGTATATTCAGGCTCATCGATAGTAAGTAAGGCTTCAAAACCTGCGTAAGAGCAAACTCTATCATCTTGACCATAAGCAGAAACAAACGAACGGTCAAAACCAACATCTCTTGCTTTTCCAGCTGGTACCGCTTCAATTTCAGCAGATACAAAATCTTTTTCTTCAATGTTGTATTCATCTTTTAAAAGTTTTAAAAGTGCTTCTTTTACACGTTCTTTTGCATCTTTGCTTTGTACTGGAATAGAACCTACTACAATATTCAGTCCTTCACCTGTAATGCCTTCTGCTAGTGTTTTTTTCATTTGATCTTTTGCTAGGTGTGGCAATAAATCTGTAATATGGAATACTGGTTCGCTGTCTTTTTCGCCAATGCTAAAATCAATCGTTTCGCCACCAGTCTTAACAACTCTACCATGTAGTGAGAGTGGTAATGTTGTCCATTGGTACTTTTTGATGCCACCATAATAATGCGTTTTAAATAAGCCTACACCTGAATCCTCGTAAAGTGGCATTGGCTTTATATCGATACGCGGTGAATCAATATGACCGCCGACAATGTGCATACCTTCTGCCAATGGCTTTTTACCAATGACAAACATAACTAAAGACTTGTCTTTATTTAGAGCATATACTTTTTGACCTGCCTTTATTGGCTCACCTTTTGCTACTAGTTGATTGATGTCTTGATAGCCATTTTCCTTAGCAATTTTAACCATTTCACGCGCAACTTCTCGCTCGGTTTTACCTTTATCGATAAATGCTTTATAACGCTCATTAAATGCAAAGACTTCTTTCTTTCGTTTTTTGTTAATCTTATCCCATACGTTATCAAAAACTTGGGCTTGACTCTTAAATCCAGCCATAAACACCTCCACTTTTTTTAAATTAGAAACCAAAACACATTAACTCATTCCCATATAAATTTTTTTATATAGTCTTGTTTATGTATTGTACCATATTTTTTGTAATAAAGCCACATTATGTTGAAATTTATATCGTCAAGAATAATAGCAAAGTTCAAGATGATTGATATTATTTGTTAAAATTGTAACCTTTCGATAAAAAAAGAATGCCAAAAGTAAAACTGATAGTATCGCTTTTGGCATCCTCATATTTTAGATGTTTTTAAAATGTTACACTCTGTAAGATTTCTTGCTCTTTTTTTGTAGCTAATTCTTTCAATGCTTTAACATCGTTTGAAATGCGTTTTACATATTCTTCATCTTTTACAGCAGACAGATTAATTTCTACATTGAGTAGTGCAATTAATATCGCAGAGCGAATTGAAATTGCTGCTGCCAGTCCGTCAGAAACTGCATTTTTATTACCTTTTTTTATCACTGTTTCAATTAGTTCAAACAATTCTGCAGAAGATTTTGCAACGGTAAGTGGTACTGAAATTGCTTCTTTATAACCCTCTTGAATCGCAGCAGTTCTTGCAGCTTTTTCCTCATCAGTGTCCTTAGGTAATTTAAAAGCTGCAATAACGCCATTAAAGGAATTTGCATCTTGGTCTATAAAGGCAACAAAAACATTCTTAATTTGATCCATCTTTTCAATAATTTCGTCCATTTCTTGCCATACATCTTCATATTTCTTTTTTCCCGATGTCAAATTGGCAACCATGCCCACTAACGATGCACCCACCGCACCATTGAGTGCTGCCACACTGCCACCACCTGGCGCAGGTGAATTACTGTGTAATTCATTTAAAAAATCCTGTACTTGTAAATTTCCTAACATGAAAACCTCCAACTAGTATCCTTTTTGATAAATAATATCACCTTTTTTTATAACTGTTTCAACGGTTGACACCGCAATATGATAAGGTAAAAACTTATAAGATGGAAATTCATGGATAACGATATCCGCTTGCTTTCCAACATCTAAGCTACCAATTTGGTCTGCACGATTCAGTGCTGCAGCACCGTTGATTGTAAGTGCCGTAATGACTTCTTCAATACGCATATTCATTTGTAAAGTCGATAGTGCGATAATTAAAGGTATTGATTCTGTAAAACAACTACCAGGATTAAAATCTGTCGCCAATGCAACAGCTGCGCCACTGTCAATCATTTTTCTAGCACGTGCATAGTCTTCTTTTAAACTAAATGCTGTCGCTGGTAAGAGTGTGGCAACCACACCTTTTTCAGCCATATCTTGAATACCTTTATCGGAGGCCTGTAGCAAATGGTCTGCCGAAACAGCGCCTAATTCAGCCGCTAATTCCGCACCGCCAAGTTGGACAATTTCATCGGCATGAATTTTTAGCTTAAAGCCCAAGTCTTTTGCCGCTTGTAAATAAGCACGTGATTCTTCTACATTAAAGACTTTATCTTCACAGAAAATATCAGCAAATTCGGCAACGTCTAATGCTTTCACTGCAGGTAGACATTCATTGATTTGATAGTCGATAAATGCCATTTCATTGCCTTTATATTCTTTAGGTACTGAATGAGGTCCTAAGTAAGTAACTGCGATATCAATTGGATGTTCCTGTTTTAATGCCTTGTATACTTTTAGTTGCTTAAGCTCAGTATCTTTAAAAAGACCATAGCCCGACTTACCCTCAACCGTAGTCACGCCAAAGCTGAGCATTGAATTTAAGCGTTTTAACCCTAAATCATACAATTCTTGAAATGTTGCTTTTTCAGTGCCTGTTACAGAATTTGCAATGCCACCACCTTTTTCCATGATGTCAACATAGCTTTGTCCCTCTAAACGCCAACCGTATTCATCGGCACGATAACCACCAAATATAAAGTGCGTATGCGAGTCAACAAAACCTGGCATGACC
>PDWJ01005309.1_pt1 | contig 11095 bp, 6 predicted proteins | sample 1430881 | NCBI WGS metagenome assembly PDWJ01 (sample SAMN01162460, study PRJNA174530) | Oral metagenome, whole genome shotgun sequencing project. | biome: Marine environment; feature: Marine mammal; material: Swab sample of the gingival sulcus; isolation source: swab sample of gingival sulcus... | reverse complement strand
CAATTTATCGACAAAGCCAATACGCTCAGTGTACTGCTCCAAAAACTTAACATTGCCACCGAAAATGTCCTCGCAATAGGCGACGGCGTATGCGACGTAACGATGTTACAGCTTGCCGGTATGGGCATCGCAATGGGTAATGCACAAGACTCGGTCAAAGCCTGTGCCGATGTTGTGACTCTCTCTAATGAAGAAGACGGCGTCGCGGTTGCACTCGAAAAAGCAATTCTTGCCGAAATGCGTCCTGCCGATATTTCGCTCGACAATCTTAACAAGGCAGGAAAATATGCCTTGATGGGTAACCTCGGTATACAATACACATATGCATCCGAGGGTCGTGTTGAAGCGACGATGCCTGTTGATGAACGTACGCGTCAACCTTTCGGCATCCTGCATGGTGGGGCTACGCTCGCGCTCGCCGAAACAGTTGCGGGACTCGGTTCGATGATTCTTTGCAAACCGGATGAGATGATGGTCGGTATGCAAGTCAGTGGCAATCATCTCTCGTCAGCACACGAAGGCGACACCGTACGCGCAGTAGCTACGATTATCCATAAGGGGCGTTCATCGCATGTCTGGAATGTCGATGTGTTCACTTCGACGGATAAACAGGTATCATCCATCCGTGTCGTAAACAGCGTGATGAAAAAAAGGTGATTCCGGCTTCCGAAAATATTCATTGTTTGTTGGACCTTTTTCAGCAGACCCCAATTCGTTTTTCTTGTATTATCAAAACAGTTAAAAAACGTTTGCGGTGTTGAGTACAGCTATAAAGACATAAAGAAAAATCTTTATTTTTTATCTCTTATATTTTAAAACTATTAATCTTAAACCTGTATTTCGTAATTGAAAAATGTTAAAAATTGAAAAACATAACACAATTTATAAAAAAAATATATACTTTTGCCACAACAATTATAAATGATACATACATATTTTGTTTTTAACCGATTATTGCATTGATATCAAGATAAATACCGTTATAGTAAAAAAATGATGCTAATAACAAACAGAAATAAAGCGCTTTTACCCCCCCCCCCGAAAAAAAATACAATAAATGTTAATTTTCGTCAAGGCTCTTTGATGGGTGAGAGCATGTTGATATGGGAAAATCTTCTCCCATTCACATTTTTTTTATCTTCTCGGTCAAACACCGAACCTTGTTACAATAGTATATACAAGTGCAAAAAAACACTTATTCCTGTTTTATTTTTTCGGATAACATCCTGCTTTTACGGACCGTTGCGGGGATGTCGAAATAGTATCGTTAGCTCAATTTGTCTACGAGCTATCGCGATAAGAAGCAACTTAAACCATTTTTTCCCAAAAAATGATTTTAAGATTTGTGAAATAATTTATTATACCCCATATTATTTTTTTAGTATTTACAATTTATAAACATGGAAGGATGAAAAAGATTTTTTTATTTGGTTTGTTTGTAAACTTGGCAGCAGGAGTATTTTTCTCTTGCAAAGAGGATATGAATACAGACATTGAGCCTTTTAATCCGGAAAAGCCTATTAAAATTACAGGTTTTTATCCGGATTCGGGTGGTATTGCTACGCCTATAATTATTGAAGGACAGAATTTTGGAGCAGATACCACAGGAATGAAAGTGTATTTTTTGGACACACTCGGATTCAAGCATCAGGCGGGATTAGTAAGCTCTAACGGAACTAAGATTTATGCCATAGTTCCGAAACTTACTTATCTGCGCGAAATGAAAATTATGGTCGAACGCACTCCCGAAAAAGGAAAGTCGTTTTCCGGTACTGCAGACGATTTGTTTTTATACAAAACGCAAACTTCGGTAACTACCGTTATTGGAAAACCCGAACCTGACAATCGCAATGTACCTACATTAGGAGGCGATTTCACTTCGGCATCCTTATCGGCGCCTTTTGCTATTTGCTTGGACAATGAAGATAATATTTTCATCACCGAACGTACTTTTGGTGCACAAGGTCATAGCAACGGACAGTCGGCTAAAAACGCAAAAGGAGAAGATGTGAGAGGCAATCTCTTGTTTGCCGATATCCATAGCCAATCGTTAATCGTAATGAGGTATGGAGCCTCTTATCTGAATGCTCCGACTTTTTCAAGCGAAGAAGGGAATGAGGCTGTGTATGTGCCTGAAGATGATGGGCTTTATTATTACCAGATGCTCAAGGGTTTGAGCTACGCGCCTCGCAATCGTTCACTTATATTGGATGCCGAGTCGAAAAGTGTTATCGAAGGGAACTGGAAATATTCTTTTGTGGTAAACAAAAATGATAATCTGGTCTATTCGGTAATGTGGAAAGGTCAGTTGGTGCGTTTCAATCCCATTACCCGTACCGTAGAAGTATTGTTGGATAAAGTAATTCCCGATGTCCCCAATGCCCAAGCGGGAGCCAATGGAAGTAACGTTTATTGCGTATTTTCACCAATCGAGCCCGATATGCTTTATCTGGCAATGGAAGACTACAACATCATTTCACGGATTGATATCAGCAAGCTGAAAACGGTTGATAAGAAAACATACAAAGGCGAACCTTATGCCGGAAGAGGTTTTACGGAAGGACCTGTAAACGGACGAGGATGGGAAGACGGTCTTTTAGAAAATGCCCGTTTTTTCGCTCCCAAGCAGATGGCATTTACCTCTGACGGAAAGCTCTATATTGCAGACTGTGACAACCACTGCATCCGTGTTATAGACACCACTGTTCCCAAAAATTTAGCTGTCGTAAACACAGCAATTGGTCTTCCGCAAAGTCCCGGATTCAAGGACGGAGGTCCTGAATTTGCAAAATTTAATTATCCTACAGGGGTAGCGGTGAACAAAGACGGCTCGGTTCTGTACGTTGCCGACTCAAGGAATCACGTCATTCGCAAACTTTCTATTGAATAATTACACTTAATGTATAAACTATGAAAAAATTAAATCTTATAATTGCCTTGATGTGCGTGTTTTCCTTTTCTATTTTTGGACAAGAAAAAAAGGAAAGAACGCTGGAGGTCTCGGGCGTTGTCTTTGACGAAGCATTAAACGAACCTCTTCCCGGCGTTTCCATTTATATAAAAACAGCCCAAGGAGTTGGAACTATAACAGACGCAAACGGTCATTTCTCCATCAAAGTAGCGCCCAAAGAAGTGCTTGTTTTTCAGATGATAGGCATGGCTTTAGTCGAAAGGGTGATAACAAAAAACGAACCAAACATACAGATATTTCTTAAAGAAGATTCGAAGGCACTTGGAGAAATTGTTATTACGGGTCTTACTTCGCAGAAGAAAGTATCGGTAGTCGGAGCTATCAGCAATGTAAAAGTAGAGGAACTGAAAACACCGGCAAGCTCTATCAACAATATGTTGGGTGGTCGTGTTGCCGGAGTTATCTCTACCATATCTTCGGGAGAACCGGGTCAAAACATTTCCAATTTCTGGATTCGGGGCATCGGTACTTTTGGAGCAAACTCGGGTGCATTGATATTGATTGACGGTTTGGAAGGTAACTTGTCGGATGTGGACCCCGACGATGTGGAAGCTTTCTCTATTTTGAAAGACGCCTCAGCTACAGCCGTATATGGTGTAAGGGGCGCTAACGGTGTCGTATTGGTAACAACGAAAAGAGGTCGTTCGGGCAAACTCAGTATTCAGGCGCGTAGTACGCTTCAGATAAATCATTTGCGTCGACTTCCCGAGTACTTGGGAGCATACGACTATGCGATGTTGGCAAACGAAGCGCGTGCCCTATCGGGAGATGCCGATTTATACACAAAATTAGATTTAGATGTGATTAAATCGAAACTTGACCCAGACTTGTATCCCGATGTAAATTGGCTTAACGAGATTATCAAAAAATCCTCTATGCAACAACGCTATTACATAAGTGCGCGGGGCGGAGGAGAATATGCAAAATACTTTGTTTCGATGGGAGCGCAATTGGAAGATGCCGCGTATAAACAGGCAGACGTGAAATTCAAAAAACCGGTAGCGTATAATAAATATACCTATCGCGCCAATATAGATATGAACCTGACACGGCTTACCAAACTCTATTTTGGTGTGGACGGACATCTAACCCAGAAAACAATTCCGGGGATGCAAAACACCAACCAGCTTTGGAGCGCGATAAGAAGACTTACGCCGGTAATGTTTCCGGTAACCTATTCCGATGGAACGCTACCCACGTACGGTACATACGACTTGTCTTCGCCATACGCACAGCTCAATTATACCGGTTATGCCACAGTGGGCGAAAACAGAAACATGTTTACTTTCAAACTGACGCAAGAGTTTGACGGGATATTCAAAGGGCTCAAACTTTCGTCACAAATCATGTCGGATGTTCAGACATTTATTGGCGAGGGCAGAATAATGTGGCCCAATCTTTACCGAGCTACCGGACGCGATGCCAAAGGGAATCTTATTAAATCATTGCGTCAAGGAGAGCAAACGGTAAACTATTTCAAGGGAAGCAACCATTGGCGTAAATACTACTTGGAGAGCAAAGCCGAATGGAATCGCACGTTTGGAAAAACTGATTTGGGCGCCTTGCTGTATTACTATATGGAAGATGTGCAAGATGGACGTTGGAAATTTGACGTTTTGGGTATAAACTCTATTCCGGCTCGTCGTCAAAACGTTTCGGGACGCCTCTCTTACGGCTATGCGAACACCTATTTTATAGATGCTAACTTTGGATACACCGGTTCGTCACAATTCAAAAGCGGACAACGTTTCGGATTTTTCCCTTCGTTGGCTCTGGGTTGGGTGCCTACCGGATACAAATGGGTGCAAGACAATTTGCCTTGGCTGAGCTATTTCAAACTACGCGGATCATACGGATTGGCAGGTAACGACCGTATTTCGGGCGATGTCCGCTTTCCCTATTTGACGCTGATTGATAATAGAGCCCGTTCGTATTGGGGATATCGTGAATTAGGTATTACCGAACGCTTGATTGGTGCAGATAACTTGAAGTGGGAAATCTCTAAAAAAGCGAACATCGGAATCGAAGCCAACTTCTTTGACGACCGGTTAAAAATTGTGGCAGACGTTTTTAGCGACAAACGTGACAATATATTTATGTCTCGCACCACGCTTCCGGATTATTTGGGGTTGGTCAATCTGCCTTATTCCAATGTCGGACGTATGCACTCATACGGTTCGGACGGAAACATAGAATATCATCACTCTTTCAACAATGACATGGACTTTACAGTCAGAGCAAATTATACATTTTCGCAAAATGTCATCGATTATTTTGAAGAGAATAAATTGCCGTATGATTACCTGAGCGTAACGGGCAAACCTTATGGAGTTGTACGCGGATATATATCCGACGGACTTTTTAAAGATCGCAAGGATGTAGAAACAAGTCCCGACCAAAGTGCCTTTGGACGTATTCGTCCGGGCGATATCAAATACCGAGACGTAAATGGAGACGGACGTATTAACGAGGATGATAAAGTGCCTTTATCCTATGGCAATCAAGTGCCTCGCATCATGTATGGCGCAGGAGCGGACTTCCGTTGGAAAAATGTGACGATAGCCTTGCTTTTCAAAGGAGCGGCAAAAGTAGAGTATTATCGTTCGGGAATAGTTATTCAGAATTATGGTCCAAATGCTCCGGGATGGATTCCATTCTATAACGGAGATTTGGGAAATGTAATCAAGTTGGTAAACAATCCGAAAAACCGCTGGACTCCGGCTTGGTATTCGGGCGATCCGAGCACCGAAAACCCCAATGCCGAATTCCCTCGTTTATCGTATGGTCAGAATACCAATAACGAGCAGCTATCTACTTTTTGGAAACGTAATGGTTCTTACATTCGTCTGCAAGAATTGAGTATACGATACAAGCTGAAAAATCACCCTTGGATTAAAAAGGCAGGTCTTACATCAGTGGATTTGGAGTTTGTAGCCAATAACTTGTTTACGATAGATAAAGTAAAATATTTTGATCCGGAACAAGCTCATTACAACGGAGGAGCCTATCCTATTCCTACATCATACACATTTCAGTTATATTTGAATTTCTAAAAGTTACATTATGAATATTTTTAATAAAATTATACTATTTATCGGAGTAACAGGGATAACAAGCGTGATGTTTAACTCTTGTGATTTCTTGGATGTGGACAGCTATTTTGAAGATACATTCCAGCAAGACTCCATTTTTCACAGCAAAAAGAATGCAGAAGGGTATTTATGGAACACACCTAAGGATTTTCCGTCTCCCGGAACACTTTGGGGACATTCTTGGAATCCCGGAGAATTAGCTTCGGATGAACTGACTGTCAGGTGGACTACCTCAGAGTTTCCGGGCGTTCTGTTCACGGTAGGCAAAATTAACGAGCGTAATTTACCTTCCAGCATGAACATTTGGAAAAACATGTACACCATCATACGCCGTTGTAACTTAATGCTTATCAACGCCGATAAGATCGGTGACATGAACACGCTGGAAAGACAACGTTACAAAGGTTATGTGCACTTTATGCGAGGGTATGCATACTACCATTTGTTGATGAACTGGGGACCGTGCCTCATTGTGGGTGATGAAGTTCTGCCCAGCTCCAAGTCGGCTTCTTATTACGACAAAGAACGTGCCACGTATGATGAATCGGTAGACTATATTTGTAATGAATTCGAATTGGCGGCGCAAGCCCTGCCCACAGCATTGCAACAATCATTGAACTTCTACCTACGTCCTACAAAAGGGGCTGCATTGGCGCTTATTTCTCGTCTGCGCTTATATCAAGCTTCTCCTTTATTTAACGGAGGTGATGTCGCACGACGTTGTTTCGGAAATTGGAAACGTAAAAGCGACGGGGCTTTTTATGTAAGTCAGACGTATGATCCCAAACGCTGGGCTATAGCCGCAGCAGCAGCAAAAGCGGTTATCAATATGAATATTTACGAATTGCATACCGTAGAAGCCGATCCCCGCAATCCGTATCCGTTGGCAAAAAATGTGCCCACAGCACCTTTTCCCAATGGAGCAGGAGGTATAGACCCCTATTATTCATTTTCGCACATGTTTAATGGCGAAGGTGTTATCCAAACGAATAAAGAGTTTATTTGGGCAATGGAGTCTTCCGGTGTACTCGACTATACGCGCCACTCTTTCCCCGTGTATTTTGGCGGTTGGGGAGGTATGTCCGTGCCTCAACGCGTAGTTGATTGTTTCTTAATGGCAGACGGACGTACGATCCACAACTCTTCGGACGAATACCCCTATGTGTCGGATTTAAGTGAAACGATCGGCGGCTCCGGAAAGGTGTTGGGGGCATATATCCTAAAAGGAGATGTGCCTAAGATGTATGACAATCGTGAAGCGCGTTTCTATGCCTCTATCGGATTTCCCGGAAGTTTTTGGCCCATGAACTCTGCATCGCAAGATGCCGCTTACTCCAAAAAGCAGCTTTGGTTCTCCAACGATGATCCTTCGGGTATCAAAGGAGCCGGAAACAACATCAACGACTATTGCGTAACAGGATATGTTCCTATCAAATATATCCACCCTGACGACTCGTGGGCTGCCGGAAAAGGTCAGGTGAAATCATCTTTTGTAACTTCACCCAAACCGTTCCCCATCATTCGCTATGCAGAGGTTTTGTTGGAATATGTGGAAGCATTAAATAACGTAGAAGGTTCACACACCGTAAAAACAATAAATGAGCAAGGAGAGCTTGCCACCATGGTTGTAACGCGTAATGTGGAAGAAATGGCACGTTACTTTAACAGAGTGCGTTATCGCGTGGGGCTTCCGGGTGCCACCGATGCTCAGTTGGCAAGCAAAAGCGAATTTCAAAAAGTAATTATGAATGAGCGTCAAATTGAACTTTTCAACGAAGGTTATCGTTATTTTGATACGCGCCGCTGGGGTATTTACTTGGATGAAGATGCCAATTCATCAAACTGGCGCGGACTGAACGTGGAAAAAGATAGAACAAATGCCAATAACAACGAAGGCTTTTGGAATATTGTAACCATTAATACACAAAACATCCGCGACAGGATAGCCAAACCCCGCATGGTGCTTTTGCCTGTTCCTCATGATGAATTATTGAAAGTTCCGGCAATGGACCAAAATCCGGGTTGGGACAGATAAAAGAATAGAGACCAATTAAAAATAATCATTATAAAACAGATAAAAATGAAATCTGATATACAAATATGCTTCATATCTCTTGTCGGCTTGTTCACGACAGCTTGTTCCTCATACGATTTTAATCAGGAGCAATATAAAAATGAAGTAAACTTACTAAGCAACTCCGCGATGATTTATGACCGACAAATAGCTCAAATGAGCAATAAAGGAGATACTCTCTTTTTAGTTGCCGGACTAAGTGGTACAAATGCCGCAAACAAGCCGTTCGATGTAGGATTAGTAGAAGCTGACTCATTGTTTAAGGCTTATAACAAGTCTAATTTCGATATCGAAACGGAACGTTATGCCCGTTGGTTACCCAAAGCGTGTTATACCATTCCAAGTATGCAACAACAAATTCCAGCAGGACAATTTAAAGTGGATTTCCCCATTTATTTGAAAAATCTACACAAACTGTCGCCCGATTCGATCTATTTTTTAAACTACAAGATAGACCCCTCGAAAACAACGGCGTATAATCCAAAGAAAAAAGAAGTGTTGATACGCATATATATGCAAAATGAATTTGCTACAACAAAAGCAGCTACTTTTTACAATTATACCTCATCGTATGTGACATTGCTTGATAACCCAAACAATGTACCGAAACGTCCGACAAACGCGAACCGAGTCTTTCCTTTGTCGGAAAATTCGGTAAGAATGCTTGCCGGAGACGAATCTTTTGGAGATTATAAAAAAGCTCTCAAGCATATCAATAGCAAAAGCATTACGGTTACCGTGGGAAAACAAACCCCACAAAATCCCGATGCACGCTTCGTCACCATCAGTCCATACAAAACGATTGAGGTTGAGCAATTGCCTCCTTTGGAGTTATACGACAATACGTATCTCATCAACGTTATCTCTACGCCCGATGGTCGCAAAACGTACTATAAAGAGTTCAGACTTCACTATAAATACCGATTGACGCAAACAAGCACTTATAAGGAAGTGAAAGCCGTCTTGCGTTTAGAATACAATCCGAGAAACGAGCTTTTATAAACATCATCATTTAAATTAAAAGAATATGAAAAACAAAATATTATTTTTCACATTGTGTATAATCGGATGTAGCCTCATCGTTTTGTCGTCGTGTAAACCCGATTATGAAACGGAGTTTGAAGTGAAAACGCTCGTCGTACCCGATAACGATTTAGCCATTATTAAATTTGGATTGGATGGCGGACAAAAAAACATACGTGTAGAAACCAACCTCCCGACAGCTAATTGGAAAGCAGTTTCCAATGCCGATTGGTGTAAAGTAGAAAAAGGCTCGGACAAAGTAGTCGTTTCAGCTGTAAAAAACAACCTGTATGTTACTCGTAATGCAGTTGTTACCATATCTTACGGACATCAAAGTTATGAAATACCCGTAAAGCAGAGCGGAAACAAGACAACGCTACTGATAGAAGGCAAACAGGAAGGTGTCGTAAAAGAGGTTTCTGCAGAAGGAGGAGAGCTTTCTATAAGTGTAAGCTCGAATATGGTTGTTGACAACATTACGATTCCCGCTTATACGCCCTGGGTTAGTTTGGTATCTGTTGTCGATGGCACGAACACCTCAGAGATAACAGTGAAATTTAAAGTTGAACAAACTTTCGAAAGCAAGCCTCGTGAGAGTGTGATTCAGTTTCAGTCGTCTGACAATTTTGGAAAAATAGCTACGTTTACCATCTCTCAAAAAGGCTTAGTCTTCGTAGAAGTTCCATTGGACGCAGACATGTTGTCCGCAAACGCTACGGAAAATGGTGACGGACAAGGATTACCCGGTCTGACAGACAATAACAAAGAGACATTCTATCATTCGCTATGGAGTGCACCTTCACCGGATAAAAAACCTCACTATGTTCAGATTAATTTGAAACAGCCTTTGCAATTGCTCAGATTTGCTTACGTCTCGCGTGATGGAGGAAATGGCGATGGCGATGTAAAACGGGCCGGTATCTGGGTAAGCGAAACAGGAGCAGATAATGATGCAGAATGGAAAAAAGCGGCAACTATTACATTCAACCTGCCCGGAGGACGCGGCGTGAGAACAGAAGCCAACCAAACCGCCAATTTGGAAAATGGCTATAAATTCATCCGATTTATACCGGAAGCGCGTCGAAATGCCGACCCCATAGACTCATCCGGCACAAATGGTTGGTGGAATATGGCTGACTTATTTCTTTATACGGCAGGAGAATAGTTGAAATGGCAAAGAAAGAGAATGACTGCAAGAAAGAACTTTTATTTCCCTCCAAAACATTCGGTTTTCAGTTATTCTCTTTCTTTTTTTACAATCGCAGCAATTAATTAGGGGAGCTGCTGAAAAACTTTACGCTGCTCTCATTCATTGTGGTGGAAAAGTTTCAGGCATAAACAACTGCCGGTTTGTTTTAATCACAGACCCTAAACATGTGATTTCGTATTTCAAAAAGAACCGTTCGGACAGGTCTTGTTTGTCTTTCGTATACCATAGATTATAAATCCAATCCCTATGATTATGTAGGGAATACTTAAAATCTGACCCATATCCAATGTCAGGTTTGCTTCAAAATCCACTTGTCGTTCTTTTACGAACTCTATAAAAAATCGTGCGGTGAAAATCAACACAAGAGCAAACCCGAAGAAAAATCCGTTCTTTAATTGCGTTCTTTTTGTTTTATAGAGTGCAAACATAATTGCAAAAATCAAGAAATATGAAATCGCTTCATATAATTGAGCCGGATGTCTGGGGATATTATCAATTCGTTCAAAAATGAATCCCCAAGGTTGGGTTGTCGGCATGCCAATAATTTCTGAATTCATAAGATTGCCAAGTCTTATAAAACCGCCTCCCAATGCTGCAACAATTGCAATTAAATCAACAGTGTGAATTATGGATTGCTTTGTTTTTCGTGAATAAAGAATTAAAGCTGTTATTAACCCGAGTGCACCGCCGTGACTTGCCAATCCTTGATAACCGGTAAATTCAAA
>PDWJ01005058.1_pt1 | contig 11096 bp, 7 predicted proteins | sample 1430881 | NCBI WGS metagenome assembly PDWJ01 (sample SAMN01162460, study PRJNA174530) | Oral metagenome, whole genome shotgun sequencing project. | biome: Marine environment; feature: Marine mammal; material: Swab sample of the gingival sulcus; isolation source: swab sample of gingival sulcus... | reverse complement strand
TGTAGGAAATCAATTAAAGAAAATAAGCAAAATAACGAAAAATTCATAAACAACATAATTGTACTGAGAAATGAATTTGAAATATTCAACAAGCAAGTTCCTAATATAAAGTTTACTGCCTTTAATGAACTAAAGCCCAATAAATTCACCCTGAAAACAGGAGAACAAGCAACTATATACATTGATAATTTAAAAAAATATTACAGAAAGAAAACATATATTGCCAATCAACAAAAAGACAAAATATTTACACAATTAATTGAAAAATTAGGGTCTGAAGATTTAGTAAAAAAACTAAAAAATGACTATTACAACAACAGACTGGCAGAATTTGTACTTAACAAAAATGAGATAAAAAAAATTGTGGAAACATCAAACCACACATTATTCCAAATGAAAGACCCTATCTTTCATAAGCCCGAAAACAGGTTTGGCAGAGCTCATTTTTACGCTCCCGAAAAAACTTTTTTTGGTCTAACAATAGACACTGTTTGGTTTAATATAGCAGTAATTTGGGCAGCTACTATAATCATGTATATACTACTCATATTCAATGTGTTAAAAAGGGTTGTAGATTCCTTATCAAGACTAAATTTACACTATATTAAACGACAGTGAAGAACTCAAATAAAAAAGTCCAATAACTAATGTATCTGCAAATTAATTTCACAAAAATGCAAAAAAAACATTCGGACTATTGTAAAATACAATTTTTAATAGTACCTTTGTAGCGTTTATTGCACTATGTACATATTTACTCGGAGCAATATTCTGTAAAATAAGTAAAAACAATACAATAAAGTAAAAGTATGACCAATCAATCTGAATTACAAAACTATCCGAAGATATACGCAGGCGAATTTGCAGAAATTTATGATTTATCATCTGAATTGCCTTACACTGCATTTGCTTTTTGGAAAGGTTTCTTTCAAGTTTCCGACGAAAAATTCGTAAAAGAAATGCTGGAAACTGCCAATTTAGTAAAAACGGCTGAAATAAAAGTGTATATCTCAGATCACAGTTATCTAAAAGTTGTATCAGGTGAGGTTTTAAATTGGTTGCACGCAAACTGGTATAGAAACTCTTCCGATAATGGTTTGTTGTTAGAATTAGCCATTGACGCAAGAAATGCTTTCGGAAAAATCAGCCTAAAGAAAATGTTAGATGCAACTAAGATTGGCAACATAAAAACAATGTATATTAACAACCTTGAAGAAGGAAAAGAAGCAGCAAAGTTATTCTTGAAAGAGGAGGCTTTTATATAATAATTAAATGCACAATTTAATAACGAGGGAAATGCGATGCTCCCTCGTTTTTTTTTATCTTAACTAAACCAACATGGACATTAGATACAATCAAAGAGGAGTTTCGGCATCTAAAGAAGATGTACATGCAGCTATTAAGAATGTCGACAAGGGCTTATTCCCAAAGGCATTTTGCAAAATAATCCCCGATATACTGGGAGGCGACAAAGAATATTGCAATATAATGCACGCCGATGGAGCAGGTACAAAATCTTCATTGGCTTACATATATTGGAAAGAAACGGGCGACTTATCAGTATGGAAAGGAATTGCACAAGATGCCCTTATTATGAATATTGACGACTTGCTGTGCGTGGGTGCCACCGATAATATTTTGCTGTCATCGACTATTGGTCGTAATAAGAATTTAATTCCCGGCGAAGTAATAGCCGCAATCATCAACGGCACAGAAGAATTAATTACCGAACTTAGAGACTTGGGTGTAAACATTTATTCAACAGGTGGCGAAACCGCTGATCTGGGCGATTTGGTTCGCACCATAGTTGTAGACTCCACAGTTACTGCGCGAATGAAACGAAGCGATGTAATAAGCAACCATAAAATATCTGCAGGCGATGTAATAGTAGGTTTATCTTCATCAGGACAAGCAAACTACGAAACACAATATAACGGCGGAATGGGCAGCAATGGTTTAACATCTGCTCGACATGATGTATTTGCACACTATTTGCACACAAAATATCCCGAGAGTTATGATATGGCAATCCCTGAAAATCTCATATACTCAGGTTCTTATAAATTAACTGACGCAATAAAAAATCTGGGAATTGATGCCGGCAAATTAGTACTTTCACCCACCAGAACCTACGCTCCCATTATCAACGAAATTCTAAAAACATATCGTAGCCAAATTAACGGCATGATTCATTGTTCGGGAGGAGCACAAACAAAAATTCTGCATTTTATTGACAATTTACACGTTGTAAAAAACAATATGTTTGCCATACCCCCATTGTTTAAAATCATACAAGAAGAATCAAAAACCTCGTGGCAAGAAATGTATAAGGTTTTCAATATGGGGCATCGTTTTGAAATTTATACAAATAATGCAGCAGCAAGCGAGATTATCGAAATTTCTAAAAGTTTCGGAGTTGATGCTCAAATAGTAGGATATGTTGAAAAATCTGACACAAAAAAATTAAGTATAAAAAGTGAATTTGGCGAATTTTATTATTAAGACTAAGAAAACATTATGAAAATACAACAATCGAAAATTGTGTTTGATAAAACGGCAAAGGTTCTAATGGCGGGCAAAAAGGTTTGACCGATGATGAAAAAGAAACTCTGCGAGCTGCATTAGTAGATTTATCTGGGTGTATGAAAAAAATTACATTTAATAGCAGTGTAAAAACAAAAACCGCCTTTTTATAAGTAATTATAAATTAGGCGGTTAAATTACATTTCAATTTTTATGGATAATCCACAAAAATTTTGTGAACCCGAAGGGATTCGAACCCCTAACCTCCTGATCCGTAGTCAGGTGCACTATCCAGTTATGCTACGGGTCCCTCTCTAATGCTGCGCAAAAGTATTATAAATAATTATATTTACAAAAAAAATATAAAAATTAAATAAGAAAAACCTCGGTTTACTCACTTCTAATGCTCCAAGGCATCGTTACTATTATGCTGATTTCTAACATCTTTACTTGTTGCTTGTGTTTCATATATTGTGTATATAATATACAAAGCAAAAAACTGAATTACAAAATTCGTAGCACTTTCCCTATTCATTAAAACATAAGTGATAATAAATATCATGTAAACCAACAGCTTTAAACCTATGGAAGCCATAAAATAAGTAGAAAACTGCCTTATATTTTTTTTGCCGGCTTTGGTTAAAATATAATGAACAGCAATATTACTAACAATGAAAAACAGTATCATAACAGGAAAAATCTGCAAATAATACTGCTGCAAAGCAAAGTAAAAAAGTAAAAATCCTACTATTGATACTATTATAGAAATGCTGAGAATCTTAATTATATATGACTTCATTTTTCAAAAATTTAAAAAGTAAAAAACGGCTAACTTATATCTACACAAAACAAACACTATGAACTTATTTAAACTTTTTGTTTTTAAATAAAAAGTTTAAATGAGTTCTATATTAATTTGCCGCAAAATTAAATATTTATATCATATTTACAGCTAAATTATTGATTATTTACAATTATGTAATTAAAAATGTAAACACAATTTAGAATTTTTTAAATTATATTTTTTATATTTGTAGTTTAAACTATTTATAGCTGCAAATGTATTAGTTTTATTTTCAAAAGGTTAAAAAAATAATATTTTGATGCTTTTTTCACCCTTTTGAAGTGGCTATGCTCTCTTTTTCACATGGAAGTGGCAGATACCTCACAGGTTTTGAAAACCTGTTAGGTCTGATGACCGAAATGTTAGGTTAATAATTGATAATTCCCTTTGGAATAAGCCCATCACCTATCACTCATAAAAATATAAACAAATGAATAAAACTGCAAAAAAATCACTGAAAGTAATTGGGATTATTTTTATTGCAATAATTCTACTTCTTTTTCTCCTACCAATAATATTCAAGGGGAAAATTAACACGATAATAAAAGAACAGGCGAACCAACACTTAAACGCTAAATTAGAATTTACCGATTTAAGCTTATCATTATTTAGAAGTTTTCCTGAATTAAGTGTGCGTATTGAGGAGTTGTCGTTGTCGGGTATTAATGAATTTGAAAAAGACACATTGGTTAAATTCAACTATTTTCAAACAGATTTGAATTTAATGAGCGTTATCTCCGGCGATGCCATAGAAATCAGGTCAATAATTCTTGACCAGCCCGATATGAAAGCAATAGTGCTGAAAAACGGCAAAGTAAACTGGGATATTGTAAAACCCGACACAGCAGCTGTTGAAGAAGTTGACACTACATCGTCAAGTTCATCGGTAAAGCTTACTTTGGAGAAATTTAAAATAAACCAAGCCGCAATATTATACGATGACAGACAGGGCAATATGAAAGCCGAAATACACAATATGGACTTCCTGTTAAAAGGCGACTTGTCTCAATCTGAAACCAATTTAAAAATAAAATCAAACATTGAAACCTTTAATTTTATTATGGATAAAATTCCATATTTGCACAAGACAAGAATGAGTTTTAAATCTGATATTAAGGCAAATATGGACTCCATGCTTTTTGTATTTAAAGATAATGAATTTAGCCTAAACGATATATTACTTGCATTTGCAGGTAATATAAAAATGCCCACAGACGATATAGCAATCGACCTAAAATTTAATACCACAAAAACTGATTTTAAATCAGTGCTTTCGCTTATTCCTGCTATATATATGAATGATTTTAAAGACATAAAAACCGCAGGTAAATTCGACTTAAACGGCTATATTAAAGGAATTTACAACGAGAAAAACCTACCGGCATTTGCAGCAAATTTAAAGGTTCAAAATGCAATGTTCAAGTATCCTGACTTACCTAAATCGGTAGATAATATAAATGTTGATGTAAGTGTAGAAAACAAGGGTGGAACAGGCGACATCAATATTGTAGACATGAAGAAAGCACATGCCGAAATTGCAAGAAATCCGATAGATGCAAGAATGTATATGGTAACAACCGCGGCAGATGTTGATATGAAAGCAAATGTAACAGCCAAATTGAATTTTGAAAGCATAGCAGATGTTATTCCTTTAGACAGTATGACAATAAAAGGATTATTAGATGCTAATTTGGATATGGCAGGTAAATTATCGGCAATAGAAAAAGAGCAATACGAGAAATTTAAAGCTGACGGACGAGTTGAGTTAAGCAATTTTGAATACACAAGCAGCGATTTACCAAAACCCGTATTGATAAAATCTGCTTTGATGCTGTTTAGTCCGGCTAATGTAAATTTGAAACACTGCGACGTTAACATTGGCAGCAGCGATATGCACCTACAAGGAAAAATGGATAATATTTTGCCCTATGCTTTAAAAGACAAAACATTAAAAGCCAAATTCAATTTCACATCTAATAATCTGAATGCAGGCGACTTAATGAGCGACGACACACCGGAAGCAACCGAAAATGCAGATACTGCCCAATTAACAGCATTTGAGATACCGGCAAATATTGATTTCTTATTAAATTCAAACTTAAAGAAAATAAAATATGACAATTTAATAATTACTGATTTAGTAGGCGATATAATATTAAAAGACAGTAAGGCAATGTTTAGAGACGTTAAAATGAACATGTTAGACGGAAGTATGAACATGAGAGGAACTTACGACTCAAAAGTATTAAAACAGCCTAAAGTTGACTTTAATCTGGGAATTAAAAACTTCAATATTCCCGCAGCATTTGAGGCGTTTAACACTGTTAAGCAATTAGCTCCTATAGCAAAAAACACCAATGGAAAGTTTTCTTTGGATTTCGACTTTAAAACCGACTTAGACTACAACCTAAATCCTAATTATAAAACACTTAATGGTGAAGGCAAGTTTAAATCTAAGGAAATAAGCATAAGTAAATCAAAGGCTTTAAGTAAATTAGCAGCTGTTACCAAATGGAAAAAGTTGGAAAATCCATCGTTGAATGATGTTGACTTGCAGTTTAAGATAAAAAACGGAAATATCACAGTAAATCCAACCACCATGAAGTTTGGAAATTCCGAAGTTGAATTTGGAGGTTCGCAAAACTTAGACAGAAGCATCGATTACAAAATAGGAATGAATATTCCACGTAAAGAATTGGGCGCAGCAATTAACAATTTGGCCGATAATCTGATAGCCAAAACAGGCAACAAGGTAAATTTAGCCGAAAATATTAAAATGAACGTGTTTGTGAAAGGTAGTTTAGATGAGCCAAAGTTTAGTCTAAGCGGTTCTGATGGCAAAGGCGGAGGTGTAAAAGAGCAAGTTAAAGAAAAAGCCAAAACAGCAGCTAAAGATGAGGCAAAAAAAGTAATAGACAAGGTTGACACCAAATCAAAAGAAATGATTGAAAAGGCCAAAAAAGAAGCCGATAAGATACGAGCAGAAGCCAAAAAAGCAGGCGAAAAATTAGTTGCCGAAGCCGATAAAAAAGGCGAGCAAATTAAAGCTGAAGCCGCCAAACAAGCTAAATCGTTGGTTGAAAAAGCAAGTAATCCCATTGCAAAAATGGGAGCTAAAAAATCGGCACAGGTAATAAACGAAAAGGCTGACAAAACTGCTAAAAAACTGCACGACGAGGCACAAGCAAAAGCAGACAAGCTAAACCAAGAAGCGGATAAAAAGGCTAAAGCTGTTATTAAAAAAGCCGAAGACAGTGCTGCTAAAGCAAAATCAAAAGCAGATAAAAAAGTAGACCAATCGTAGATTTACTTTCAATACGCAGCTTACCCGTGAGATAGCAATAACATAGACGCATTAAAAACTTGTCGAAGAAACGTATCAAATAAAAAAATCCGAGCCAAATGACTCGGATTTTTTATGCGTATTAATCTTTTCCGCATGCCTTTATTACTTTCGTAAATGCTTAAACTCTGAACCGGCTTTCCATTTAGGGAAACTTATTTCGTTGCTTAACTTATAGCCTACCATAAATAAAAGTTTAGCATCGTCTGCAACGCCCGTTAAATCCCAACTCTCATTATATTCATCGGCGGGTTTATGATAGCATTTCTTTATCCATTCGTTTTCTTTTTCTTGCATCCAGTCTTTGCCTTTTCCAAAATGCTCACAATTTCCGCGTGCAAATAAAGAGGGAACACCTGCTTTTACAAAGCTAAAATGGTCGGAACGGAAAAACATTCCCGTATGAGGATTTGGGTCAGGTAAAATATACCTGCCTTGCTTTTTAGCAGCTTTTGCCAAATAATCTTCTAATTCTGATTGCCCGTATCCCGTTACCATAACATCTTTCATTTTACCATAAGGCAACATTAAGTCATTATTAATATTAGCAACCGTTTTGTCAATGGCAAAAATAGGATTTGCAACATAATATGCCGAACCTAACAAGCCTGTTTCTTCAGCAGTAGGTGCAAAAAACAAAATAGAACGTTCGGGTTTTTTATCTAACTTAGTATAAGCCTCAGCTATTTCAAGCATCCACGCAAGGGTAGTTCCATTATCAACAGCACCATTGTATATAGAGTCGCCATCAATTGCTTGCCCTATTCCCAAATGGTCCCAATGCCCTGAATATACTATTACCTCTTCGGGTCGCTTACTTCCTTTTATATAGCCTAATACATTATTAGTTTCCTTATACTTTTGAGAGCTTTTTAATGATAAAGAAAGTTTTGCATTCATTGGAACAGACTTAAAATCAGTGGTTTTAGCCGTCTTAGTAATATTAAAATCCAATCCGGTAAATTCAAATAACTTTTTCGCCGCAGTTTGGGTTATCCAAGCCTCAATCTTACATCTTGATTGATACTTATCATTAGGCACTAAATATAAATCAGGTATGAGTGCACCATTCAGAACTACATTCCAAGGATAGCCCGCACCCAAATCATCATGTATAATTATTAAGCCCGTTGCACCTCTTCGCGCAGCTTCCTCATACTTATAGGTCCATCTGCCGTAATAAGTCATTATATTACCCTTGAAAAAACTACTGTCGTTTGAATGTAATCCGGGGTCGTTTGACAATACCACTACTGTCTTGCCCTTTACATCAATGTCTTTGTAGTCGTTCCAATTATATTCAGGTGCAACCACTCCATAGCCTGCAAACACCAATTCTGAATTTGCAACATCTATTTTATCGGTTAATCTGCGCGAAACTGCCACAAATTCACTTTTATACTTTAATTTCAGTTCTTTTTTACCCGAAGAAATAATCATATCCGTTGTGGGAGTAGTTGTAACTTCAACCAAAGGCACTTTTTGAAAATAACTACCATTATTAGCAGGTTCAAGCCCAATGTTTTTAAACTCTTTTTCAAGATATTTAATAGTTTTGCTCTCTCCTTTTGTAAAAGGTCGCCTACCTTCAAATTCATCTGAAGCCAAAATTTTCACATGACGAGTTAAATCTTCTGTATTAATTGATGCCAAGGCTTTTTCTATGCTTTGTTGTTTAGTTTCACACTGTGATAAAAATAACATTAGTGTGATTGTTGTTAGAATTAAAAAAAATTGTTTAAGCATGATATTATTATTTAGTTGTTTATTATGCAAATGTAAAAAAATTAACTTACAAAAAGACAGCCCCGCACATTTTTCAATGTGCGGGGCTGTCTTTTTATAAATTTAATGGTTAAATTTTAATAATACCAAGATTATTCTTGCACAATTAGCTTTGAGAATCTATTCTCCACTTTTCAATTATTAAGACTTTGTTTGGTCAAACAGGCAGCACCGTAACAACTGCTACAAAGCGATTTATAATCCCATTTATTGCAGAGGAAACTATACTCCCATTGAAGTCATAAGCATTACCTAATTTTATTTTGATATTGAATAATGAGATTAAATAATATAAAAATACTACACCTTTTATTATTCATTTTTTTTAATCTTTTTGCCATAGTATTTATAATCATAGAAACTGCCCAATCCACCTTGGTAAACAAAAAATTTAATGCTATCGCCGTCTATTTCTCCACAGAATACTCTATAATTAGATATAGGATACTGAATGCAATTATCGTTTAAATCCTTACCGAACTTACCATTATTGTCAATCTTTATTTTTTCATCAAGTATTATAATTAAAGAATCATCAATGCCGGTTATTCTTAATTGGATTAATGTATCAACGCACACTATCGAGTCTATACGCCCCTCTCTCCCATTTTTTGTACATTCATAAGTACCTAAGAATTTCTCTCTATAATCAAGAACTTCACTTTTATCTTTAGTGCAGCTTGTAATAAGCGAAATTACTGAAATAAATAAAAATACTTTATTCATACATTTCTTTAGTAATAGTTTAAACTTCAATCTTAGGTCTTACGTTTTTAAATGTTATAATTCACAACTCTGCTCCTTATGTGATAAAACCTCAAAGGTCTTAAAGACCTTTGAGGTTTATTATTTTTCAAAATAATCTAAACTAACTTAAAACAAGTGGTTAATTACCTTTTTCTTAGTAATGCCAAAGGTCTTGTTCGTAATTATAGATAGTTTCTTTAATTCGTTCAGCTTCAAGCATAGATTCCAGTCCTATTGTGTATGTGCTTATAGGTCTATCATTGTAAACATTAGCTTCTCTTGTAATATAGCTTGAGAACATTCTACTTAAAAATAATTCGTCAAACGAACCTGCTTTAACATTATTGCGATTATTAAACACAAAGTGATTTGCCAATATTTTTCTGGCTTCGGGATAGTATATCCAAAATACTTTCATTGGCTCTAAAGGAGCTTCCATATCATTAGGGTCTCTCCTATACAACCTTATAGGGCATATTCCTATTATTCTTACCTCCATTACTGAACGCTGCTTGTCAAAAAACCAAACTTCTTTCAATAATAATTCTTTAACTTCTTCGGGGTGACCTTCTCGTTCTATAACACGTTCGGTTACTTCACCTGTTTCAACATCGGTAACAGTAGTGTAAGACTTACCTGCACCAAGTCGCTCTTGTATTTGGTCTTGAGACAATGCAACTGCAAACTCATTTCCTGTATTTGCATCTTCATCGTAAGCAGTTAAACCTTGATTTTTAATTCCCCACAACAACAAAGACATTAAACTCATTCTCTCGCCAATAACCTGCTCAGGATAATACAGCGGGTGATTCATTTTCTCCTTTAACTGTATTTTGCGCCATACTGTTTTCGACCACATTACATCAGCCTCTCTAACATACTGATAAGGTACAGGTTTTTTGCTGGGAACATGATTTTGTACATAAACTCCATTTAATACCTCCTGTGCTTTTAGCTCGTTTACACCAAAAAATACAGAAACTAACAGAACGATTGAGATTATTTTTTTACTCATCTTTATATAATTTTAATAAATGTTTATAATAGAAAAGAGGGTATTTAAAAACGGTTATCCCTCAAAGGTAAGTAACTAAAGATTAAAACCTCTAAATTACAGATTACAAGTTAATAACTATTTTTTTATACTTTTTATTGTGCAATTTTAGATTTTAATCATGCAATTTTTTCTACTGATGTCGAGCCTATATTACAAAGTCACATATTAAAAGTATGGGTGTAATAAATTACACCCATATACATACTAATTACTACAATATAAAAACTAATTGCAATTATCTTATTTTAAACGCAATAGAACTCAAGCTTCTTATAGAGCCGTCGGGTCCTTTTGCTTTAATATCTGTTATAAGAACTCTACTTTTAGGTCTTGCACTTGCAAATAATCTTTTTTGTTCGCTTGTAAATCTTGCTCCTCTGGCTTTTATCTCTTTAACGTATCCACCTCTATCGGTAGTAGATACTACAAAGCTGATAACATTAAATTTCAAGTCGAAATCAAAGTTTTTCATTACTGCCGCAACACCACTTTGTACAGAAAGGAATCCTTTGTCTACGATACCTTCTTGCTTTCCGCCTACCATAGCTACAGGGTCGGGAACTCGTTTAACACGGAATTCTTTTGAGCCCATGTTCTTTCTTTGTCCGTTAAGGTCGGCATTAGCTCCTACTCTAACTTTTTTGCCTTGAGGACCTTTAACTCTTACAACATATCCTGCGCCCTTTCTTTTGATGCTACCCGGTCCGTTTAAGTATGCAGATACCTTACTTGGCGGAACACCCGGTACTGATACATCAACAGGATTATCAACACCAATGTAAAATACATTCATTTTG
>PDWJ01005057.1_pt1 | contig 11096 bp, 6 predicted proteins | sample 1430881 | NCBI WGS metagenome assembly PDWJ01 (sample SAMN01162460, study PRJNA174530) | Oral metagenome, whole genome shotgun sequencing project. | biome: Marine environment; feature: Marine mammal; material: Swab sample of the gingival sulcus; isolation source: swab sample of gingival sulcus... | reverse complement strand
ACCTTTCCATTCTTTTCGAACCACATACACGGAGCAGTACCATAATTGTTAGGAATAATGGTAGCATCATCGGGAACAAGTGCTTGTTCGGTATTAAATCCGTTCATGGGAATACCATACTGCTCCAAACGTTTCTGTATTTTTTGAAAAAGAGCTTTATCCTCAATCAATTGCATACCAAAATAATTGGCTAATGTTTTTTTGGTAATATCGTCGTTGGTAGGCCCCAATCCGCCTGTAATTAACACCAATTCGCTACGGTTTAGTGCCGTTTCCAGGGTTGTGATTATTGCAGTTTCGCTATCGGATATGCTTGAAATATGTTGTACATCAACACCAATATTATTCAATTGTCGAGCTATCCAAGCAGAATTGGTATCGACTATCTGCCCAATAAGAATTTCATCGCCAATAGTTATTATTTCTGATTTCATCTGTTTTTAATCAATTTGATTTTTTGTTGGCTGCTTTTTTAATGCCACAATAGTTCTTTATGCCGAAAAAAGCATGCTTCAAAATTAAGCTCAAATATACTCCATTAAGCATATAAAAAAAAGAGAAAATAAAACATATTATTTATTCCCTCTTTTTTACAAATTTACTAAACCTTATCTATGCTACCATTTCTGTTAAATCATTATCAATTAACAGGTGTAATTGTTCTCTTACCAATTCATTCTCATGTTTCATCTTTCTGATGGTGTTTCGTTCACTTAAATCCCGGATTTTTTCTTTCAACTCATCTAAAACTTCCCCCACATAAACCCTGTTTTTCCAGGTAATAACATTCTGCACCATATTTATTACTTTATCCATTTTTTGCTCAGCATCTACGTCTTTATTGATAAACTTACTCAACTGTAACAGTACCACAACATCATTTAACACCGTAATGATGTACTCCAAATTAACATCTCTGTTTGGCAACTGCCAAAATTTAAGCGCCAATTCAAAACGCTCGGCTAATACTCTTTTACAATCAAAAACTTGTTTTTCTTCAGCATTAATTACATCATTAAAATGTTTTAAAAGTAATTTTATATTATTCCAATCCACTTTTTTTATATCCTGCAAAAGCTGTGCTTGTCCGTTTTCTTTATTTTGTTTAAAATAACTTAATACTACGTTTAAACTTTCACCATCCTTCAAATCTCCTACAATGTCACAATACTGAAAATCACTAATACATTGATTTGCCTTTTCCGCTAAATCAGTAAATTGTTCCTGTAATAATTCTATTTTATCATCTATATCGCAAACATACTCAGCAGCCAACAGCAGGCTGTCTATTTTAGAGATTAAATTACATCCCTCTAAAAATGATGTTTCTGTACTATCGCTGTTAATCATTAAATCGCAACTGAACAACTTGTCAAACTCCCGATTATAAAAAATATTCAAATTACTATTCATCTCTTCTCCTTTTTTAAGTTAGATATAAACAATCACAGTCAACAAAGTTTAATAAAAATTTAACTGTAAAGATATAAACAAAAAACACAATTGTATACTCTTTTATATCATACGATCTGAAATATTATCTAACATTTCAAATTACCCTTTAAAACAACAGAAAAAAAACTAAAATTAATAAACTATAATCTGCCCATCTTGTAACTTCTGATCATTTAGGATTCTTTTCTATATCTTAAATTTAGGCCTATCTCATCTAAACAAATTGAATTTGCTTTTAAACGCAATATAACAAAATAAAAATGTTATCCAAATCTATTTTTACAAACAGCTTAAAATCATTGGTAAACAATCTTTTTTCTAATATACATGAAAACTACAAAACAATATAAATTTACATTTCTATTTTCTTACACCATCTAATTTAAAACAATTTTAAATAATAGCAATTCCCCATAAAACAATCGTTTTCGAGCTATATAAAAATAAATAAGCATTACCGTATTATTCTTCTATCCCTAAAATATTGATTTTTTTATTTTTTACTACACCAAAAATAAATTAAATTTGATACCCTTTTAATTCATTCAATAATATACAAAAATTATGAAGAAGAGTAATGACAAACAAAAAATAAAGAAGTCTAAGAAAAAAGACTATATCAGATATATCAATCTGCAATTGGCAGCAATGGGACAACCCATTTACAACGAGAAAACAAAAAAAGATAAACAATCCAGTGTTGATTTTATGGACATTTCGGAAAGTTTAATAAAAAGCTATCGTGCAAAATCAAGACTTTTGTCGGAACATTTATGTCCTATTGACCAAAGAATACAAGATTTTATCAATGAATATCTGGCGGACACTAACGAAGATATTGCACAAATACCTACATCAACTTTTACATTAGATAAAGCAGGAATTGCCCGCGAGTTGAGCTTACCTCCAAATAAAAATAAATTTATAACAGATTATATTAGTTCGTATCGCATTAAACAAGGTGTTCTTCATAATCCGAAACACGACAGACGAACAACAAAAGGCTCGTTCCATATTGTAGCAGGCGGGTTACCTGTACCTCTGGATAAAATAGAGGTTCCTAAAAAGACATTTGCCAGAATGCTGAAATCAGCTTTCTCTCCATCCGACAAGTTGATGACCCTACCTTTTACATCAGCACAAAAGGAGCAGGCCAAAATGATGGTATCGCTGATGATGCGCCCCATTGTATGTCCTGAAGTCCCAAATGTTATCAATGAAAAAACAATGGAGGTACGTTTTTTCACTCCGGGAAGTTTTGTGAGCAATCTCGATTTTGTGGAATCGATTTTTGGAAATGCCGGAGACCCAAGTATACCAATAAACGATGCCGCATTGGATATTGAGCATTGGACAGGACATACCGGATGTATTGTGTTGGCTCCACAGCTATTGCAATTAACCAAAAAAGAATTGGGACTTCCACATTACGACGATGCAACCGAACGCCAACGTAACGATAAAGTCTGCTGGAGAGAAGCTAATGAGCTATACAACGAAGGACAACCTTTTAAAATTACCTGCAGAAACGAAAAAGGTGTTGTTATCACTTTAATAGCCGATAACTATTTTGGCTATTCAAAAAAAGAGATAAAAACACAAATCAGCTATTCGGCAAACCTTTACGGATTAGCTGAAGAAGAACATTCGGGAGGTGCAATTGCTTTTCCACGCAAGAATCTGGGAGATTTCTTTAACGGAGAACTATTTATGAAGAATGTGCTAAAACAACACTACTATTTTAATGATGTAGTAAGACAGTTCGGCGATACCATTAAAGTTTTTCCTGAAGGATATGCAATAGATAAACAATTTAACAATATTTATTATATTCACGAAAATTCGTTTATCGATGTTTATAAGAGTACCGTAGTGTGGAAAAAGAATGGCAGAGAACACTCTATCCGTTTACTTCCTGATCATCATTATGTACATCCATCAGGATATAAGTTACATATGGAAAAGCACCCGTCGGCACCATCATGGCGATTAGTAAGCACCTATGCTGAAGGAACATTCTGCCACAAACCATGTACTGTTTCGGGAGGAGGGAAATCAGAAATTTCAAAATCGCTGCTAAACGCAATTTTATACAGTTCGTTCTATATTAACGATATGGAAGAAGATTTTGCCGCTGCCGATAAAGTAATTCATTACGATTACACCAATAGGTGGAAAGAACATCCCAAACGCACAGCACCTGCACGTACATTATTGGATTCAAAACGCTCTTTAGGTTCGGTAATTAAACTACTTACACCATCAGTTTATTACACCGATGAGTACAACGAATATTTAAACTCCATTCCTGATCATGTAAGAGCTTTAATTCTTTTTGTTAAACGTTTCTATCGTCCTGACAGAACAAAAAAAGACTGGAAAAATTTCTTCTCTGTGGATGTTATCAACGGACGAAAAGGACACGAATTACTATTTAACAATCGTAAAATTGTAGCGAGTTATCTACGTGTTGGATTTGCCAATGACGACAGCTCATGGTACTTGAATAAATTACGTCAGGATTTTATTGCTGCCGCAAAAATACAAATGGAAGACGATATTACAGCTTCTATAGTATTACCTTCTAACCAACTTAAAAACCTGAATCCTTTATACAACAATAAAAGTGTAAAAATTACAGCAAACTGTGAAGAGCGATTTTTCCAACGTCCCGACGAGGCTATCCATCGAGGATACGATAAAGAAGCTGAAGCAGACTTATCGATGCGCAACAACTTTGCATCTAACTATGAACCTTTGACCACCGAAGACGGACAAGATTTAATCGACGATGCTATTGGTTTCGACTTATATACCAAACCTATTCAAGAGCTGATAAGACAAGGTGTAGAAGATAAGAAATCACATTATTTTATAACGCCGTCGCACACACGAATTGTAGATGGAAAGCCATCGAAAAATCCAAGATACCTGCAAATTCGTCCTGATCTGGTAAATCCGGTAGACGATAGATTAGCAGAAATAGGAGTACGTTTGGCCCGCCACATTCCAATTACAGAGCCGGTTTACCAACCTGTTAATGCAGTATTGCCAGGAAGAAGAAATAATCCTCCGGAAAAAAAATCGGGAATCAGAGCACTTAGTGTTTACAATCCTATTCACTATCAGGAATTGCCGGAACTGTTTATGGATTTTATCTGTAGCTTAACAGGTAAATCGCCATCAACAACCGGTGCCGGCAGCGAGGGTGCTTTAACCAAAGGTCCTTTTAATATGCTTTCGCCTACTTCTGACCTGAACAACGCTCTGTTATCGTATATCCTTACCGGATATCAAGGATTTACTTCAGCGGCCGGATATGTGGGAACCAAAAGTCGTTTCGATCATGATATTTCTTTATTAATCCCCGAACTTTGGTGTCGATTAAATGAGGAAACCCGTGATCCTAAAAGACTGATTGCAGAAGGTTCTTTGGAAAAAATGGAAGATTTCGAATACGAAGGAGAAACTATTAAGGCAAGTCGCTTAGGTTACAGAATCACGCACGGATTTTTATTCCGTTATATGAACCGCATTTTCGATGAGCCACAAAAGGTATTCAACGAAGAGATGTTAAAGCCTGAACTACAGGATATGGAAGCATTTGCAGACGGTATCAAAAATATTTGCGAAGCACAAGAAAAAGTAGCTATCAACTATTTTAAAGACAATAGTATTTCAGCTGCTATTCCGCCACTAAAAATATTGTTGAATATTATGGCATACGGCGAATATGAGGGCAAAGATATATCTGATCCTGAATTAAGAAAACAGTTCGATAGAGATGTGGTAATTCATTCAGACTGGTATAAAGAACGTTTGGTGCGTAAACAAGCAATTGACATTGCCACAATTGAAAAGCAAATTGCTTATATCAAGGAGTTTATGAGCAAAAAACAAAATGCAATATGGACAGAAGATTTACAACTACATCAGCGGATTACCGATGCTAAACGTCGTTTAGAATATGTAAAAACCGATGCTTATGTCGAAAGCCTGATTGGTACTATCGGAGCCGATCCTCTGTTTAAAAAAGATTAATTGATAAAAGCAATTAAGCATACATAAAAACCGCTTATCAGCAGATGGCTGATAAGCGGTTTTTATCTTTGATCTGGAATAAAAAACCCCTCCAACAACTTAGTTAAAGGGGTTATTTTATAAAAACGTTCTTATTTTTTGAACTTATTCATTATTCCTTTTAAAGCATCTTTATGAACGGTAAATCCCATCATTTTCAACTTCACATAATCTTCGGTAAAGAAATAGTAACCGAACTCAGGAGAATTTTCATCGATATTACGAGAACCAGAGCTTGAGTCTTTAATTAAGTACCAGTCTTTTCCATTTTTATCCACATAGTAACCAATTAAATGCATACCGTGATCATCGGTAGTTGATCCGTTAGAGAAACGGAACTGACGAGCAGCTTCATTGATATACTCCGATGGAATATCGAATGAAGGAACAATAGCACAGTTGGTTGTACGAAGGAAACCAGCTTCCGAAACATCACCACCGATACTCATGGTATAACCGTTACGAATAGCATTCTTCAATACCTTCATAAAATCATCTAAAGGCATGTTGTAATACTCTTTTGAATGCCACCAGTTATCAGGAACTTTGTATTCTACCAATTCCCAATAAGGCTCCTGCATATACGAAAGCACTTCAACATAATCATCCATATTCAATTTAAGATAATCGGCAAGATACTCTTTAGGAGTATATTTCTTACCATCAACACTGAACTCTGTAGGAGGTACTCCCATATAGTGATTCAATATATCTTTAATGGTAGAAAGTACTTCAGCTTCATTCCAGGCATTATCTTTTTTAATGCTATGCAAATAGCTGTTCATCTCTTTATACATTTTTGCGTGAGTATGAAATTTACGTCCGTGTAATAGTCCGGTATAAGCACTTTCTGGACAAACACCATATTTCTTCCAAATACGAGCCACGGCATTTCCTTCAGAACCTTCTCCAAAAACAGAGTTTCCTCTTTCCTGAACAAATCGGCGGGCTTTTTCTACATACTCCCAGTAAGCGGTATACATTTCAGAAATTTTCACTTTCTTTTTGTATAAACGATATACCTCCGACTCGTAAAACGATGTGGTAGAAAAATCCCAGCAAGTACCACCGTTTCCTTGTGATATGGTTGGTTGAGCCCATGCTGTATTTTCTTTATAAAAACTAATTTTGTTAGGCAAATCGTAAGAACTTTGATCCATAAAGAATCGCTTATCAAGATCTTTTTTCTCTAACTCTTTATTTACCTTGCGGATATCCTTTAAAATAGAATTTTGGTAATACCCAGGTTCATACGATTTAAAAATCGTTTTGTCGTGCTTTTGCTGAGCAAAAATGGTTGACGAAACCGCCAAAGCACTTACTACTAATAATGTCTTTTTCATATCAAAATTTTTACTCCGGTAAGATGTTTACCGGCTTGTTTAAATAATTTGTTTTCGCACCGCTAAAATATAAAAAATATCAGTACTGCAAACCTATATCACGGGGATTTAGAAATTAAAAGATCTTTTTAATTTCTGTAAACTTATTTTAAGAGAGCTGTTCCAAATAGTAAATTCAAAAAATAAAATTGAGATACAGCAATATTTAATATTATTATTGTTCCACATCTCTCATTGCCAGCTGTATACGTTTTCGAGCGGCATCTACCTCAATAACCTTAACCATTACATGCTGATGCAGCTGCACCACATCGGCAGGATTAGACACAAATCGATTTGCCAACTGCGATATATGTACCAAACCATCCTGCTTTACGCCCACATCGACAAAAGCACCAAAATTAGTAATGTTGGTTACAATACCCGGCATAATCATTCCCTCTTCTAATTGCTCTATTTTATAAATTCCCTCTTTAAACTGAAACACCTTTATGGCTGTTCTGGGATCACGCCCGGGTTTTTCTAATTCAGAAAGAATATCACGTAAAGTGGGCAGACCAATTGTTTCGGTAACGTAATTGGTGATGGTGATCTTTTTTTGCAACTCCTTATCGCCAATTAAATCGGCAACAGTACAGTTGACATCTTTTGCCATCTGCTCTACCACACTATAGCTTTCGGGATGTACTGCCGAATTATCCAAAGGATTTTCAGCATTGGAAATTCGCAAAAAACCGGCACACTGTTCAAAAGCTTTCGCACCCATACGCTTTACCTTCATCAACTCTTTGCGAGAAGTAAAAGCGCCGTTTTCAGCCCGGTAATCTACAATATTTTGAGCCAACTGAGCACCCAAGCCAGAAACATAGGTCAATAAATGTTTACTTGCGGTATTTAAGTTGACTCCTACCCTGTTTACACAAGATTCTACCACTTGGTCTAAGCTTTTTTGCAATAAAGTCTGGTCAACATCATGTTGATACTGCCCCACTCCTATGGATTTGGGTTCTATTTTAACCAGCTCTGCCAAAGGATCCATTAAGCGTCGTCCTATGGATACCGCACCACGTACAGTTACATCGTATTGCGGAAATTCTTCACGGGCTGCTTTTGATGCCGAATAGATAGAAGCTCCTGCTTCACTTACCACAAACACCTGCACTTTTCTATCGTAATGTAAATTGGTTACAAACTGTTCTGTTTCGCGGCTTGCTGTACCATTTCCTATTGCAATGGCTTGAATATCGTAGGTTTCCACCAAATTAGTTATCTTTTTGGCCGCCATTTTTCTTTCGTTTTTAGGAGGATGCGGATAAATATTATCATTATGCAACAAATTACCCTGCGCATCTAAACAAACCACCTTACAACCTGTTCTATAACCGGGATCAATTGCCAAAACCCTTTTCTGCCCCAAAGGCGATGCCAATAACAACTGTTGCAAATTACCTGCAAACACACGAATTGCTTCCTGATCGGCAGCTTCTTTGGCTTGTTTGTTAAATTCGGTAGATATAGATGCTCCCAAAAGTCGTTTATAGCTGTCTTTTACAGCCATTTCCACCTGTTGCGAAACTTCGAGATTTCCTTTTACAAAAATACGGTTCAATCGTTCCAGAGCTCTCTCTTCTTCAGGAGCAATATTTAACCGTAAAAAACCTTCGGCTTCGCCCCTTCGCATCGCCAGCATCCTATGCGATGCACATCGTTTTAAAGGTTCAGAACTATCAAAATAATCTTTAAATTTCACCCCTTCTTCCTCTTTTCCTTTTACCACTTTTGATGTGATTACAGCCTCCTTCGAAAAAATAGAACGAATGGTATTTCGGGCAATTTCGCTTTCGTTTACCCATTCGGCAATAATATCTCTGGCTCCCTGCAGGGCATCTTCAGGACTTTCCACTTCAGCATTAACAAATCTTTCAGCACGAGAAGTTATATCCCTCTCCTGCTGTTTCATTATTATTTTAGCCAACGGCTCCAACCCTTTTTCGCGTGCTTTTACCGCACGTGTTTTTCGCTTTTGCTTATAGGGAAGATAAATATCTTCTAATTGATTAATATCTTCACAATCCTGAATTTTTGTCCGCAATTCATCGGTTAGTTTACCCTGCTTATCAATGGCATCTAAAATAGATTCCTTACGTTTTTCCAGTTCTGTAAGTCGAAAGAATTCATCTTGAATAGCAGCTATCTGCACTTCATCTAAGCTATTGGTCATCTCTTTACGATAGCGTGCAATAAACGGAATGGTTGCTCCTTCTGACAACAGTTGTATGGTATTTCCCACCTGCTTTAATTGCAGATTTAATATTTTGGCAATGGAATTAATAGTCTTCATTTTGAAATATTTAATTATTCACATTTTATATTATTGTTTTTTATACCCCACAAGAGCTAACCGGCTATCTTCATGAGCAAACAGATAAATATCAGCTAATTTTGCTTCTTCTATTACCAAAAGACTATCGCCGTTTATCGTATTATCTTTATCGGCAATTTTAACCGATACTTTTCCCGAAAACAGATAAATAAAAAAAGTATCCCATTGCTCATCCATATGCACCTTCTTTGACTGGTTAGATGCTAAAGCCAATCCAGACAGTTCACTTGCTGCATTTCCGGTTGTCATTACATTAAAATCAGTACATACTCCTTTCGAAGTGGTATTCCAATCGCCTTGAAAAGTATCCACATCAAGGGGTTTTAATCGTTTGGTATATTTATCCTTATGGGCAATGGTAATTTCTCCCTCTAAAATCATCAATTGACGATTAACTTTAGGCAAATTGGTAAAAGTTGATTCCGCAACTTCTACTTTAGCGGAACTAATGCGAATATCGAAATTCAAATCAGCATATTTCGCTGTATCCGGTGAAATATATAACTGTGTTGTTGTTCCTCCTGACCAGTTACTTGTTTTAAAATCGATTGAAGTATAAAGTTTTACTTTCATAAAATGAATCAATTATATTCTGTTCTTATAATAAAATTAGAAACGACAAGATACAAAAAAACCCGAAAACAGAACATTTCCGGGTTTTAAATATTTTAGTGTTGAAATTAGCATCCACAGCCGCAACCACCGCTGCCACAACCAGAATCCATTTCTGATTCGGAACCGCAACCACAACCACTGCTGCAACATGATGCAGGTTGTAACTCTTCGGGAGTTGCATCACGAACTTCAATAACTTCGCCTTTAAAATGTAAATCATCTCCTGCCAATGGGTGATTAAAGTCCATCTTCACAGTTTCGTCAGCAACTTCAAGAACGATACCATTCATTCTGTTTCCATTGCTATCCTGCATAGGAACAACATTTCCCAATTTAATCATCTCCTCGTCGAATTTACCATTCACTTCGAAAATATTCTTTGGTAAATCGATAACTGCCTGCTCACTTGCTTCGCCGTAAGCATCAGCAGTTGGTAAAGTAAACTCAAAAGTATCACCTACTTTTAAACCCGATAGGTTTTCCTCAAATTTAGGTAACATCTGACCTGCTCCACATAAAAATGTAAGCGGATTCTCTTTGGTGGTCTGCTCTATAATCTCAGCATTTTTATCGGTTTTTAATTCGTAGATAACCGATACTACTTTATCTTTTTGAATAGTCATAATTTTCTATTTTATTTTTATCAATCTTCAATATGTGAAAAGCCACAATATCTTCTTTTTTTAATCGAGTGCAAAGAAAGTACTTTTTTTTATTTAAACCAATTATAAATGAGGTTTATTTGTAATTTTTAGGGTTTAGTGCATCAGGGCGCCAATTAAGTAAAAAACTTTTTACTTTCTTAAAATCATACCCCTTTTCTTTCTCTAAATACCACGAGTTTTGTGTATGTAAACGTTCTCCTTTGGCATTAAGTACCACCAAAACAGGAAATCCAAATCTTTGCGGATAGCCTAACTGCTTTAATACTTCAGTATTTTTATTCTCTTTGCTGTAGTTTACCAAAACAAAAATATAGTTTGCATTTAACAGCTGATTAATTTCTTTATTGGTATCTAAATATTTGTGCATTTTTACACACCATGGGCACCAATTACCACCAACTTGCAACAATACATGTTTTCCCTCCTTTTGGGCCTTTTTTATTGCATTTTCAATATCGTGCTTGGCATTTGCTTTGGGGTTATAAACTTTTTGAGCCGAAACAGTATTTACAACTCCCCATACACATAGTAAAAATACTGCTATTTTTAAAATTT
>PDWJ01005056.1_pt1 | contig 11097 bp, 11 predicted proteins | sample 1430881 | NCBI WGS metagenome assembly PDWJ01 (sample SAMN01162460, study PRJNA174530) | Oral metagenome, whole genome shotgun sequencing project. | biome: Marine environment; feature: Marine mammal; material: Swab sample of the gingival sulcus; isolation source: swab sample of gingival sulcus... | reverse complement strand
GCTGATTTTTCCATCACCATTCTGATCACTGATCCCTGGTTCACCAGACAGGGTAAAGTTGGCTTTCAGATAATCTTTGACCGCATCACTTATCGGCAGGTCATTTTTGTTACTTTCTGATGGTGATGGGCAGGGTGGACACCATCTAGGAGCATTCTGTTGGAGCTGCTGGATTAACACCTGTATCACCTGTATCAATTGCAGCAGGGATTGGATCTGCTGCAAGATAGTACCCTTTGTGTGGCTGCCAGTAAATGACGAAAAGGATTGAAAATTTTTGCCTGATCCACCTAAGTTTACTGGGTGTGTAACTTGAGCAGAATTACGGTTTGTCTGGAAATCTATCATTTTTCTACTCTACTCCGAAATCCGAAATGCTATGTAAAGAAATCTAATAATTAGGAAGGTAGACGATTGATATTACCAAGGCAGGCGGCAGTATGGTAAACGGATAGATCTTCCAGATAGGAAGATAAAACCCCTGTGGTTTAACCCACAGGAGAGTTTTACTAAATAAGACCAATGGCTAGAAACAGATGACGGATCTATTCAGTCTGTGCAAGGCAGGATGTTACTGATACTCTGATCCATCCCACGAATATCGGACAGCTTAAATGTGAATTAAGAAGGCGTTTACAGCCAGCAGGCCAACCCACCTACTCAACCGCCTCCACCACCAATATAATCCCATCCACCGCCGTCACCCGTACCCGCGTGCCAACCGGCAAGTCCGGCCCACTGACCCGCCAGTTACTGTCACCGGCCTGTACTGAACCACGGCCATTACGGATCGCTTCGGTCAGGGTATATTCCTTGCCAACATGACTTTGCAGACGATTATTCAAACCCGGCTCATCGGATGGCATAGCCTCTTCGCGGAAAAAACGTGACCGCCGCCAGGCCAGCACGCTGGCTCCGGAAACAGCAGCAAAAATCAGCACCTGCCAGGCAAACTCCAGTCCCGGAACCAGCCAGAGCAAGGCACCGACCACAATGGCACCAAAACCGAACCACATCAGAATCGCACCGGGCGCAAACACCTCCAGCGCAAAAAAAGCGACTCCCAGAATCAGCCAGTGCCAGAATTCAATATGTCCTTCGATCATTTTCTGTCCCCCGTTACGGCTGCCCTGTTAATTCTGTTGGGTTTCTTTCCACAACTCACTGATACTGCCGATGGAACCGATGATACTGCTGCTGTCCAGTGGCATAAAGATCGTTTTTTGTTGTTCGGAGTCTGCGAATTTACCCAGTGCCTCAACATACTTCTGGGCGACAAAATAATTCAACGCCTGCACATCACCTTTGGCAATCGCTTCCGACACCATCTTGGTTGACTTGGCTTCTGCCAATGCTTCACGCTCCCGCGCCTCAGCGCGCAGAAAAGCCGCTGTTTTCTCACCTTCGGCTTCCAGAATCTGTGATTCTTTCAGACCCTGTGCTTCAGTGATCTGGGCACGCTTCCTGCGCTCCGCTGTCATTTGCAGGTTCATGGCGTTAATCAGATCCGCTGGTGGATCAATATCCTTGATCTCCACTCGCAACACCTTCACACCCCAGGCGTTGGTCGCCTCATCAACAATGGTCAGCAGACGTGCGCCGATTTCATCACGTTTACTCAGCAAATCATCCAGCTGGAACGAACCACAGACCGAACGCAGATTGGTCATGGTCAGATTCAGAATGGCATGTTCCAGGTTATTCACCTCATAGGATGACCTAGCCGGATCAAAAATCTGGTAGAATACCACGCCATCCACCGTGACATTGGCATTATCGGCGGTGATAATCTGTTGCGGCAGAATATCCAGCACCTGCTCCATCATATTCACCTTGTGCCCGACCCGGTAGATCACCGGTACCAGCAAACCCAGTCCCGGCTGCAACGTTCGCACATAGCGCCCGAAACGCTCAATGGTGTAGGCATAGCCCTGTGGCACCATTTTCACGCCCATAAACACCAGAACGCCGATAAAAACCAATATAGCAATTGCAAATTGTGCAAACATAGGAGACTCCTTTCATTATGATTATAATTTACTCAACCCTGTGCGTGCAGGGACGACACACTGCCAGCATGAAAAATTCTGACCTGCATCAGTAAAGCATAGCCCGGTGTAAAATCAGCTATTTCCCTGCAAACATTTGCGCAAATATTTGAGTCAAAACGATATATCAGATTAGCGAAGCCTGCAAATATTCCGGTACAATTACCTCATGGACGTATCCCCGATTCTTGACAGTTTAAACAAACCACAGCGCGAAGCCGTTTCTGCGCCCCCGACTTCATTACTGGTACTGGCCGGAGCCGGTAGCGGTAAAACCCGCGTACTGGTACACCGTATCGCCTGGCTACTCAAGGTTGAAGGTATCTCACCGCTGAGTATTCTCTCGGTAACGTTTACCAACAAGGCAGCCGCAGAAATGCGCGGGCGGATTCAGGAATTGCTTGGCACCCCGGTCGGCGGATTGTGGGTCGGTACTTTCCACGGTCTGGCACATCGTTTATTGCGCATACACTGGCGTGAAGCGGATCTGCCGCAAGCCTTTCAGATCATGGACTCCGAAGACCAGATCCGCATGGTGAAACGCCTGCTCAAGGCACTGGATCTGGATGAAAACCGCTGGCCGCCGCGTCAGGTGGCCGGTTTTATCAATGCACGCAAGGACGAAGGTTCCCGCGCCCGTCATCTGGATGATCGCGGCGATCCGGCACAACGGCAGTTAATCCGGGTTTACACACTGTATGAGGAAACCTGCCAGCGTAATGGTGTGGTAGATTTTGCCGAATTGCTGCTGCGCTCACTGGAATTGCTGCGCGATAATCAGGAGTTACAGGCCCATTACCGCAACCGTTTCCGTCATATTCTGGTCGATGAATTTCAGGATACCAATGCCCTGCAATATGCCTGGCTGCGACTGATTGCCGGTCAGCAGAATCCGGTATTTGCGGTGGGCGATGATGATCAGTCAATTTACGGCTGGCGCGGTGCCAGAATTGAGAATATCCAGAATTTCACCCGTGACTTTCCGGATTGTGAAACTATTCGTCTGGAACAGAACTACCGCTCCAGCGGCAATATTCTGCAGGCTGCTAACGCCCTGATTGATCATAACCGTGGCCGCCTGGGAAAAAAGCTGTGGACAGATGGTGGCGAAGGCGAAAAGATTCATTTATACGCCGCCTTCAATGAGCTGGATGAGGCACGTTATATCGCCGGGCGTATTAAACAATGGGTGGATGACGGTCACTTGCGCTCAGAAATCGCTATTCTGTACCGTTCCAATGCCCAGTCACGGGTCTTTGAAAGTACCTTTAATGAACACCGTATTCCCTACCGGGTGTATGGCGGACTGCGCTTTTTCGAACGTGCTGAAATCAAGGATGCACTGGCCTATCTGCGCCTGAGTGTCAATCCGGCGGATGATGCCTCCTTCGAGCGTATTGTTAATCACCCGCCACGTGGTATTGGTGAGCGCACGGTGGATATGCTGCGCCAGATTGCCCGTACCGAACAGCGTGCTTTGTGGGAAGTCGCCGAAGAAGCGGTAAGCTCCGGTGAATTTACGGCCCGTGCTGCCGGTGCTATTGGTCGTTTTGTCGAACTGATGAAGCAGATGAATGAGGAAATTCGTCACCTGCCACTGTCAGAACAGGTGGAAACCGTGATTGCCTTATCGCGCCTGAAAGAACATTTTCTAGCCAAAGAAAAGGGCGAACAGGGTCAGGGCCGGGTGGATAACCTCAACGAACTGGTGACAGCCGCACAGGGCTATATCCATATTCAGGATAATGAACTGCCGGACATGGATGAACTGTCCTCGTTTCTGGCTCATGCAGCACTGGAAGCTGGTGAGGGACAGGGTGATGCCGGTGAGGATTGCGTACAAATGATGACCCTGCACTCGGCAAAAGGTCTGGAATTTCCGCTGGTATTTCTGGCCGGACTGGAGGAAGGTTTATTCCCGCACCAGATGTCGGTGGATGAACCGGGCCGTCTGGAGGAAGAACGCCGCCTGTGCTACGTGGGCATTACCCGCGCAGAACAGCAGCTGGTGATCAGCTACGCCGAACAACGGCAGTTACACGGCCAGACACGTTTTAATCCGCCCTCACGTTTTCTGCGTGAATTACCGGAAGCACTGATTGAAGAAATCCGCCCGAAAGTACAGACCTATCAGACCAGTTATCGCGCCGCCAAAACTTATCAAAAACCACAACGCCCGGTTCTGCCAAAAGATACGCTGACCGAAAGCGGTTTTAAAATCGGCCAGTCAGTCACCCATGCCAAATTTGGTGAAGGGGTGATTACCTCAGCAGAAGGCTCCGGTAGCCATGCGCGGGTGGAAGTGAATTTCCAGTCTGCCGGGCGCAAATGGCTGGTGCTGGCTTATGCGAATCTGGAGAAAGTTTGAAACCGGCATCAGACCAACTCTCCACGCTGAACTTTCAGCAAACCATTCAGTGCCGCCGCCGCCAACAAACTACCACCACCAGTGCCTGCTACGGTGATGTATTCCACCTCCAGCTCATCGTAGCTCTCCATCAATAACTGTTTACCTTCGGTAGCATTGACGAAACCAGGGTTAGTAGCAATGATCAGTGCCGGTTTATCAAACTCCTTGGTCTTAAGCATTTCCAGCAAGTACATCAGTGCTGAACTGGAATAGCCAACCACCGCAATACTGCCTTTAATGTAGTTTTTCCACTGATTGACTGCGGTCATTGCCCGGCTTTGTTTATTTGCCTTGGCCTGAGAGATAGTGGCTGCCTTGCCGACGAAACACATGGGTTCCTGATACAGCAGACTTTCATCCAGCGCACATCTTACGGTGTCGAAATCATATAAAATATTGGCGTACTTCTTGACGGCTTTTTTACCCACCTGGGTTGCTTCCGGACTGATATAAATATTTTCAGCCAGTACCGGTTCACCACAGGTACGAATCATGTGCAGAACAATCTGTTTTTCATCCTCACTGAAACGTTGCAAGTCCGTCAGCTCACGGATTTTCTCGAATGTCCGGCTTTCTATTTTCTGTGGGTCAGAAAGATAATTGATCATAACGCTGAAAACCTACTTCTGTTCCCGTGACTGGTTTGCAGACCGTCCCAGCGGGCCATCGGGACGAATCAATTCCTGTATATCTTCGTAAGGCACCAGAAACTGCGTTGGCCCCAGCGCATAGGGCGCGATTTCATAAGGGTTAAAAATAAAGTCCAGTCCCTCTTTCAGCACCCCGAAGTTATCATTCACAGCAAACACATCATTCGGAAACGAGAAACCCTGTTCTTCCAGTGTTTCTTCCTCTTTCAGTCTGCGTACCTGACGGAAGATTCTTTCCGCCGCGACATTTAACGCGGTTTCATAACCGGGATTCAACAGGTCAGGCAAAATAATCTGGCTGGCATCCTTAAGACTCAACACCGAATAACGACGACCACTGAACGGATGGGCACCGCCAGTATAACCGTACTCCTCAAAGAGCAGGGTCAACATATCCTGCGTTACAAAAACAATTTTCAGGTTACGTTCCAGCTCCCAGCTGTTAAACGGATTCGGTGTTTGCCGGTATTCGTCAATAAAGGCTTCCGCCAATTGCTGCGGTGTCGTGGTGGCATCAGCTGAGCCGGCAGGATTATCCACCATCTGTTGTAAAATAAAACGATTCAGCTTTTCCGCCAGCTCCGGTTTGGCATCAGAACTCAGCTGCGGATAACTGAAAGTCACGGTGGCGCATAAATGGTTCTGTGTATTTTCCGCCGTTGCAGCGCCTTGATCATCCGCTCCGGCTTCCTTTACATTCATATCAGCCACCAGCTCGGGGCAATCCGGGCCACCCTGCTGCTGAAATTTAATCATCTTGAAATCCAGCCGGGTCGAATCATCGTTCTGCGGATCAGTAATTCCCAAACCGGCATCGCAAGCTGCCAGTAACAGGGTCGTGCATAACAGCGTAATCATCCGGATGCGCATGTTTTATATCCTGAAATGCTCAAGTCATTAATCTGAAAAAATTTTATTCTCAAGCCATTTTCAAACATGAGAAATTCCAGACTTCCATCATAAATCATAACGGAAGCACAGCTTAACTGATCGGCCTGTAAAAATCCTGTCTATAGATTAAGTAGATTAATTTGTCTGACAACTAAGGTGATAAGCGGACAATTTCCCAGTCATGCTCTGCCCGTAAACGGTATTCAAAGCGGTCATGCAGGCGATTGGGCCGCCCCTGCCAGAATTCCACCGTATCCGGCACAATGCGATACCCCCCCCAGAAATCCGGCAGCGGCACCTCACCCTCACCGAATTTACGTTTCATTTCACCCAGTTTCTGTTCCAGAAAACGGCGTGAGCTGATCACTGAACTTTGTGCCGACACCCAGGCTCCCAACTGACTGCCCCGCGGGCGACTGAGAAAGTATTTCAGCGATTCTGCGGTCGGGATCTTTGCAGCGGTACCGGAAATCTCAACCTGCCGCTCCAGTTCTTTCCAGAAGAACAACGCCACTACTCGCGGGTTTGCCGCAATATGACTGGCTTTCTGACTGCCGTAATTGGTATAGAAGACAAAACCCTGTTCGTCAAATGATTTCAGCAGCACTGTACGCAATGCCGGGGCTCCCAATGGCGAGATGGTTGCCAGCTGCATGGCATTCACTTCTGTGACTTCACTGTGGGTGGCTTCATGAAACCAGGTTTCAAACTGCGAAAACGGATCAGCTTTCAGTTCATCGCGAACCAGACCGCCCTGCATATACTCGTTTCTTATTGCTCCCAGATTCATCGCTATATTCCTGATTTTCCTACCCTTCCAGACACTTTCCCCGCTCTTCCACCGGATCAAGCTATCATACACTTTACCGGAATACACTACCATGCAAAAAGCCCTTTTCAGCCGGGCCACCTCATATAGAATTAATTGATTTGGTGAGGTAAAAAATACGTTTAACCTTGATACTTCCTTTTGATATATCGCATTTCAGTAGAACCGGGGCTATTTTCTTTAGGAGTGAAACATTTTGTGCGGCACTTTCCTTATGGATGACTGACGTGTATAAATCAGATCATGAAAGATCACGCACACCGTATCCGGGAAGAATTACCACTGATAATCTTCTTCATCGCTACCATCTGGGGCGTCTTTCTGCTCGACCAGTTTTTGCCGCTGGAAAGTTTCGGTCTGATTCCGCGCAGTTTCAGCGGGCTGACCGGTATTATCGCCATGCCGTTTCTGCACGGCAGTCTGGGCCACATTATGAGTAATACCGTGCCGCTGATTGTACTGATGTTGCTGCTGGCCGGTTCTAAAGCCAACAGCCGCCTGATTATGGTAGCGATTATCATACTGGGAGGCGTGTTGCTATGGTTATTCGGGCGCGGTGCCTCGTTGCACATCGGAGCCAGTGGGCTGGTATTCGGTTTGGCAGTATTTTTAATGGTGTCCGGTTTTCTGGAGCGGCGTACTGTGCCGGTCATTGTGGCACTGATCGTCGCTTTTCTGTATGGCTCCAGCCTGATCAGCGGCATTATGCCGTTTCAAAGAGGCGTGTCGTGGGACGGACATTTATTCGGCGGGCTGGCCGGAGCTTTTGTCGCCTGGGTCATGGCCAGACACCTCAAATCAGGCGGATGAGAATAAACGGCGCAACCAGTTACCTGACACAGCGGGCTTCGCTTCCAGGGCTTCCTCACCCGAGGCATAATCCAGCAGGTATTCATACTGATGCTGCGTTTGTGGCATATTATGGCCGCGAACATCCGACATCAGCTCGACTGCATGATTCAGTGTCATACCTTCAGCAAGCAACAAGGCACCTGCCAACAGGCCGGTACGACCAATACCGGCATAACAGTGGATGGCGATATGGCTGCCACTGTTGAGTTCATCGTATAACCGGTTGACCAGCCTGCGGAACTCCGGCGGCTTTTTCGGGATGCTCCGATCCCGGATCGGGAATTGCTCAAAGGCCATTCCCAGCTGCTTACACAACTGACCTTCCATTGCTGCGCCCAGATGCACGGCCTCTTCTTTTTCCAGCAGTGACACCACCTTATGAATACCCATCTGGCTCAGACGTGCCAGCCCGTCACCCAACTGATCGGCTTTGGGGCAAGGCATAATATACAAGGTGCCCTGCCCAATAGATTTGACTTCGTAGATTTGCGGCTCCATTGCGCCATCTTAGCGTTTTGCAGAGCTATTTGCCAGATTTAGCGTATGATACAAATCTCTGTTCTTTTCCGCCATTCTGGACTCACGATCACCGCGCAGCAGAGCTGAAATCAGGGGTAAAATGTTAACAGGAATACCGCTATGGAAATGACCGACGAACAACTATTGCGTTACAGTCGCCAGATTATGTTGCCACAAGTTGATATAGAGGGTCAGGAGCGTTTGCTGGAGTCGAAGGTCTTGATCGTCGGAGTTGGCGGGCTGGGTTCTCCGGTGTCGATGTATCTTGCCGCTGCCGGGGTGGGTCAGCTGATACTGACTGATCCGGATACAGTGGATCTGAGCAATCTGCAACGCCAGATCGTGCATGGCAGTGACACAATGGGTGAAGCTAAAGTCACCTCTGCGGCCCGGCGGCTGAAACAGCTCAATCCGGATGTGGTTATCTGTACCATGCCGGAGGCATTAGATAATGACCGCCTGCTGGAAGCGGTACAAGATGTTGATGTCGTAGTGGATTGTACCGATAATCTTGCGTCCCGTTTTGCTATCAACCGTACCTGTATTGCTGCGGTGAAACCACTGGTATCCGCAGCAGCGATCCGCTGGGAAGGGCAGATTTCGGTCTTCCATCCCGGCATTGCTGACAGCCCCTGTTATCAGTGTTTCTACGGCGATGTCACCCGACTATCGGAAACCTGTAGTGAAAACGGCGTTATCGGGCCATTGCTGGGTGTTCTGGGCAGTCTGCAGGCACTGGAAACCATCAAGTTACTGACCGGCAAGGGTGATACCCTAATCGGACGTGTGCTGCTGTTTGATTCACTGAATATGACATGGACAACAGTTCGGCTGGCTAAACGGACAGGCTGTAAAGTCTGTGGGGGTAATGCCGCGTGAAAAGCAAGCGCCCCGTCGCTAGTTTCCCCAAATCCCGGTTTTACCAAACAGAATATGATCCACCCAGCTGTCACTATTTTTACCGACACAGACATCAATATCCTCACCATCCGGCAGGCGGGTTTTCACCGAATAACCCTTACCGGGCGAATGATTCAGGTTGATAATACGGGTTTCACCCGGTTTTAATTGCGTGACGATAATCTTCTCCTGCGAAAAATCGTTGCCATGCTCAATAGTAATGGTCGGAATGACTTCCTTGCGCATGTTTTCCAGTTTGACAAATAGCGGACGCCCCGGATAACGGTGTTTCCACACGGCATGGGTAACTGAAGCACCGAGCAGCAAGGCGGCGAGGGATATTAATAAGGTTGTGCGCAATGAAAAAGTCATGGCTGAATCTGATCAGATTAAACTTGATTCTGTAGTTTGGTGGATTTTAACGAGACTGTCTTTGCGATTGGTTAAGTCATGAAACTATCATTTGACGCAGAACTTGATTCAATCTAGCCTATACAATAGAAAGGTTGAAACATAAATATGTATGAAACGCTTATCACGTCAGCTTGAACCCACTCTGCAACGTTTTGCACAGTCATTTCCGGTGATCACCCTTACCGGCCCGCGTCAATCCGGGAAAACGACATTGGCACGGGCGATATTCCCGGACAAACCCTATGTCAGTCTGGAAGACCCCAGCGAATTGTTATTTGCCAGAGAAGACCCGAAAGGTTTTTTAGCCCGTTTCAAGACGGGGGCTATTTTTGATGAAGCACAGCGTTGGCCAGATTTGTTTTCATGGCTACAGGGCATGGTGGATGAAAATCGTCAGCCCGGACAATTTATTCTTACCGGTTCACAGCAGTTTGGCCTGCTGTCCGGTGTCTCGCAATCGCTGGCTGGCCGGGCCGGAATTACCCGCCTGTTGCCACTGTCAGCTACTGAAATTCCCGGATTACAGGACATTTCATTAAATACCATACTGCTGAAAGGTGCTTACCCGGCACTTTATAGCCAACCAATCAACCCGCAGGACTGGTTTGCCAGTTATATTGCCACCTATGTCGAACGTGATGCCCGTCAATTAATCAATATTCAGGATTTAACTGTCTTCCAGCGTTTTCTGCGTTTGTGTGCCGGACGTACCGGAAATTTGCTCAATTTGAATGCCCTGGCCGGTGAGGCGGGGATTTCCCAGGCTACTGCACAAGCGTGGATGTCGGTACTTGAATCCAGTGATCTGGTTTACCGGCTACCTCCTTACCATAAGAATTTTGGCAAACGTTTGGTGAAATCGCCCAAATTATATTTTCTGGATACTGGACTGGTGTGCTGGTTATTGGGCATTCGTAGTGAAGAGGTGTTAGCCTTGCACCCGTTGCGTGGGGCAATTTTTGAAACCTGGGTGGTCAGTGAGGCTATCAAGGCCCGTTATAATGCCGGACGAGTGGCTGACTTGTATTTCTGGCGTGATAACAATGGCCTGGAAGCGGATCTGGTGTTTGAACAGGGTATGAAATTACAACCGGTGGAAATCAAATCCGGCCAGACTGTTACCAATGATTATATCCATGCAGGACAAAAAGCGGCCAGGTTTGCCGGGGATGAAGCCTTAATGCCCTGGCTGGTACACGGTGGAGATGATTGTTATCAGCGCAGTCATGTGGATGTGCTGGGCTGGCGGGATTTTTCGGGGCGGATTCAGTCAATTCCCACCTGAAGAACCGACAAAATCACGGTATCATTCGGGTCGTCGTTATATAAACAAACTACTGGAGTCGCCATGTCGTTACAACACACGCTGAAACCCTTTGAACAAAAATTACAGACTGTGCGTGAAAAAGTCGCGAGCATGGCGGTAATGACCGGTCGTGAACTAGCGGACAGCTTACAAGTGCTAAAAGACCGGAATCAGGAAGAGGCAGCGGATATCGCGGCGAAAGATGCACTGATTAATGCCAGTGAGCGGGTGATTGATGAGCTGGTCATCCAGACTATCGTGATGTATCAACCGATGGC